>Ga0172380_10001982_pt1 | contig 33570 bp, 36 predicted proteins | sample Leawe162metaG_FD_119747 | JGI IMG/M metagenome (GOLD analysis project Ga0172380, IMG submission 119747) | Leachate microbial communities from a municipal landfill in Southern Ontario, Canada - Leachate well 162 metaG | ecosystem: Engineered > Solid waste > Landfill > Unclassified | place... | reverse complement strand
TCATCGCCAACGCCGAGGTTCCGGATTCGCGCACGATTAGAGTCACCGCCATCATTGGAGCGAAGTCATGAGCGTGAAGCGCTATTTTGCCGAGACGGCGCGCGAGTGCCTGCGCAAGGTCAAGGAGGATCTCGGGGCGGACGCCATCGTCGTCTCCAACAAGGCGGTCGAAGGCGGCGTCGAAATGGTGGCGATGTCGGAGAGCGGGCTCGAGGCGCTGTCGCGGACGACGGCGCCACGTGCCATCGATCCGCCGGGTGCGGCCGGCCCGGCCAAGGCCGCCAGCCGGGGGCGCGAGTACGAAAAGGACAGCGACAGCGATTACACCGTCAGCCTCTCCGCCCAGGCGCGCAAGCCGCCTACCATCAGCGCCTGGAATCCGCCGCAGGTCGGCGGCACCATAGAGCGCCCGCGGGTTCGGCCCCTGCCTGAGCGCAGTGCCGCCGCCGAGCCGCCGCGCGAAAAACCGCTGGCTCGGCCCAGGGCGACGCCGACCCCGGCGCCGAGACCGCTGCCGCCAGAGGCGCCGGCGCCGCAGCTGCAGGTGGCGCAGTTGATGGACGAAATGGCCTCGATCAAGGCGCTGCTCGAACGCCAGCTCGCCGGCTTCGCCTGGGGCGACATGTCGCGCCAGACGCCGACGCGGGCGCTGGCGCTGTCGGAAATGCTCGACGCCGGCTTTTCCGGCCAACTGGCACGCAAACTCAGCAGCGATCTGCCACCCGACCTGACGCTGCAACAGGCGCACAAGTGGTTGCAGGGGGCGCTCAATCGTCGCTTGCGCACCCTCGGTCAGGACAACGACATCATCGAACGCGGTGGCGTCTTCGCCCTGGTCGGACCCACCGGCGTCGGCAAGACGACCACCACCGCCAAACTGGCGGCGCGCTGCGTGGTGCGTTATGGCGCCGACAAGCTGGCGCTGCTCACGACCGACGGCTACCGCATCGGCGCCCACGAGCAACTGCGCATCTACGGCCGCATTCTCGGCGTGCCGGTGCACGTGGTGCGCGATGGCGAAGATCTGCGCCACACCCTCGCCGATCTGCGCGACAAGCACATGGTCCTGATCGATACGGTCGGCATGAGCCAGCGCGACCGCATGGTGGCGGAGCAGGCGGCCATGCTGACGCGCGCCGGCGAAGTCAATCGCCTGTTGCTGCTCAACGCCACCAGCCGCGGCGATACGCTCGACGACGTGGTTCGCGCCTACGCCGGGGAGGACCTTGCCGGTTGCATCGTGACCAAGATGGACGAGGCCGCGTCGCTGGCCCCGGCGCTCGACGCGGTGGTTCGCCACGGCCTCCTGCTGGCCTACGTCACCAATGGCCAGCGGGTGCCCGAAGATCTGCATCTGCCCAACCGCAATTACCTGCTGCACCGGGCCTTCAAGCTGCCGCTGGAGAATTCGCCGCACCGACTGCAAGACGAGGAACCGGGGTTGGTGGCGACCTCGCGCAAATCGTCGGCGAGCGATCTGGCGGGAGGGGCGGCGCTTGTCTAGCGCCGGGGGAAACTAACCGTGACGAAGGCCGATAATATGAATCCAGACTGGACCGGCGCCGGCGTTGCTCCTTGGCCGGGAGACCAGGCAGACGGACTGCGCCGCTTGCTCGGCGGTCGCGCGCCGCAAGTCGTCGCCTTCGCCTCCGGGCGCGGCGCCTGCGGCCGCACCACCTTGCTGGTGCAGACGGCGGCGGCGCTCGCCGCTTCCGGTCAGGGGGTGCTGATCATCGATGAGAATGCAGCGCCGAACAACGCCATCTCGGCCTTCGGTCTTACCGCCCGCTACGATTTGTGGCACGTGCTCAACGGCGAGCGTCCGCTGCGCCAGGTGATGTTGCAGGCGGCGCCAATGCTGCGCATCCTGCCCGCGGCCCGCGCCGTGCGCGAACTCGATCACGCCAGCCGCCTGGCGGCGAGTGCGCGTCTCAACCTCCTCGATTGCCTGCAGGAGATGCAGCGCGGAGTCGGCTTCGTGCTGATCGACAGCGCGCTGCGGCGCGGTGACCACTTGTCGCCGCTGGCGCTCGCCGCGCGGCACATGACCGTGGTGCTGGCGGCGCAGGGTGCGGCGATCACCAAGTCCTACGCGCTGATCAAGCGCATCGCCCAGGAGCGTGGCCGGGACGGTTTTCAGGTGGCCATCACGCGGGCCAAGAGCGGCGAGGAGGCGCGCGCCATCTTCGACAACATGCGTCGCGTCGCGCGCGAGCATCTCGGCGTCCGCCTGGACTATCTCGGTGCGGCCCTGGTGCCGGTCACCGACAACCTCGCAGCGTCGCTGCAGGAATGCCTGCCGCCAGCCAGCGAAGACAGTCCAGGCAACGGTTTCCTGCTCGCGGGCTTGGGCTTCAGTAATATGTCTGGAGTCGAGGCCGGCAGTATCCGGGGCGCTGCCGCAGTGGTATAGTTTGGTCGGTCGGCGGAGTTGCCACCATCATTTGCGACAACGATGTACAACGCTCAAGGCGTCCTGGATAAGGATCAGTTCGTCTCGCAATACGCGCCGCTGGTCAAACGCATCGCCTTTCATCTGATGGCGAAACTACCGCCCAGCGTCGATGTTGAGGATCTGATCCAGAACGGCATGCTCGGCCTGCTGGACGCCCTTGGCCGTTTCGAGGATGGGCAGGGCGCGCAGTTCGAGACCTATGCGGCGCAACGCATACGCGGCTCCATGCTCGATGGCTTGCGCGAGAACGATTGGCTGCCGCGGGGATTGCGCCGCGACATGCGCAAGATAGAAGCGGCGATCCATGCGCTCGAGCAAGGCTATGGACGGCCGCCGACCGAGGGGGAACTGGCGGCGGCGCTGGACATGGCGCTGGATGATTATCAGAAGATGCTGCAGGAAGCGCGCGGTCACCAACTGGTGTATCTGGAGGACATGGGCGAGCGTGGCGACGAGGATTTCCTCGACCGCCATGTTGCCGCATCGGGGGGCGATCCGCTGGCGGCGCTGCTTGATCAGGATATGCGTGACACGCTGGTACGCGCGATCGAAGATCTGCCGGAAAGGGAGAAGATGATGATGTCGCTTTACTACGACGACGAACTCAACTTGCGCGAAATAGGCGAAGTGCTCGGCGTCAGCGAGTCGCGCGTCTGCCAGTTGCATACCCAGGCAATCGCCCGACTGCGCGCACGCATCCTCGGCGCGTCGCCGAAGAAATCCCGCTGAGAGCAAGGCGGCATGGATACCATCAGCCTGTTCGGACTCTTGCTCGGCGTCGGCGCCATCATTTTCGGGCAGATACTCGAAGGCGGCAGCATCATGTCCTTGGTGCAGCCGACGGCGATGCTCATCGTCCTCGGCGGTACCCTCGGTGCGGTAATGCTGCAAAGCCAGGTCTCGGTATTTGTCGCCGCATTCAAGATGCTCGGCTGGGTCTTCTCGCCGCCGGCAATGGAGCCCGAATTTCGCATCGAGAACATCGCCAACTGGAGCCAGATGGCGCGCAAAGAGGGTCTGCTGGCGCTGGAGGACGAGGTTGAGCGACTCAACGATCCCTTCGACCAGAAGGGGCTGAACCTGTTGGTCGACGGCGCCGAACCCGAGCGCTTGCGCGAACTGCTCGACGTCGAGATCGCTGCCTGGGAGGCCCAACTGAAGCTCGCGGCAAAGGTGTGGGAATCGGCCGGTGGCTATTCCCCGACCATAGGCATTCTCGGCGCCGTCCTCGGCCTGATCCACGTCATGGAAAACCTCTCCGACCCGTCCAAGCTCGGTGCCGGCATTGCCGTGGCCTTTGTGGCGACGGTGTACGGCGTCGGTCTGGCCAACTTGATCTATCTGCCCATCGCCAAGAAGCTGCTGGCGATCATCAGCCGCTTGGTGGCGTTGCGCGAGATGTACGTAGACGGTCTGGTCGGCATCGCCAACGGCGATAACCCGCGCACCATAGAAGCGCGCATGCGCGGCTACGTCGGCTGAGCGCCATGGCGCGCAACAAGCCTCATGAGGAAGAGCACGAGAACATAGAGCGTTGGCTGGTCTCCTACGCCGACTTCATCACCCTGCTGTTCGCCTTCTTCGTGGTCATGTATGCCATTTCCATGGTCAACGAAGGGAAGTACCGCATCCTCTCCGACGCCCTGGTGTCGGCCTTCCACAAGACGCCGGGCGATAGCGGTGGCGCCCAAGTGGCCATCAACACCATTCCCGGCGCCGTCATGCAGTTGCCGGTGATTCGGCCGCCGACGCCCAACGTGAAAGCCGACCAGCAGAAGCGCGAGAACAAGGAGAGGATGAAGAACATCGCCAAGGACGTCGCCAGCGCGCTGGCGCCCCTGGTGCAGAGCGGACAGGTGCGCGTCACGGAAGGGGCGCTGGGTATCACCATCGACATCAATGCCAGCCTGCTCTTTCAACCCGGCGATGCTCGCCTCTCGGGGGAAGCCGTGCGCGCCCTCTCTGCCGTGGCACAGGTGATCGCGCCCACCGATTTTCCCATCACCGTCGAGGGCCATACCGACGATACGCCGATATCCACGGCACAATTTCCTTCCAACTGGGAACTCTCCGGGGTGCGCGCCTCCAGCGTCGTGCGCCTGATGATAGAGAAGGGTGTCGGTGCGCGTCGCTTCACGGCCATCGGCTATGCCGACCAGCGGCCGATGGGGGATAACGCCACGGCCGAAGGCCGCGCGCGCAACCGTCGCGTCGCCATCACCATAGAATCGAAGGTTCCGGACACAGCCGTCGATGTGCCCCTGTTCTCGGCGCCGCGGACCGAGACCCCAGCGCCGGCGCCACCGGCGACAGGCGGCACGCCGGCCCCGACTCCGCAGGCGCCCGCCGTTGCGCCTGCCACCGCGCCGCGCACGACCTCCTGAGACAGTTTGGAGCGGTGCGGCGCGAATTCCCGCCTATGCCCGGCGCGGACGGCGTCGTAGGGCGACCAACGTAGCGGTGAGCCGTGGTCACCCCCTCTCGTTGAGAGGGGGCCGGGGGGAGTGCATCAGATCAGTACGAGCCTCTCGTCCGGGACGAACTTGAGGCTCTTACCTGCCCGTCAGGGCCGTAGAGCTGAGTCTGGCTGTTGGCGGCACTGAGCGCAGCGAGGGCCCGCTGGTTCTGCTGCAGGCGCGTCTGGATCAGCTTGCCGTTGAGCTCGTTTCGCGTGCGCGCCTCGGTGGCCAGGCTTAGCAGAGCTTGCCAGTCGCCGGCGGCTTTCGCGGCGGAACGGTTCGCCGCCAGCCAGGCTTCCACGCCTGGCCTGTCCTTGGCTAATCCCTGCGCGGCCAGGATCTGATTGCGCTGTTCTGCGGCCTGGGCGAGCAGGCTGGCCTGGCGGCTCTTTTCTTCGGCCAGGGGCATCAGGCGGTCCAGTTCGCCGCGCACCAGCGCTTCCTGTTCGCTGGCCAATAGAACCGCGAACTCGCGCAACAAGGCGAGTTCGGCGGCGAGCAGTTGGGGCAGAGGGTTTTGCGCGGACGCGGGCAAGGCGGCGAAATGACCGGCAGGGGTGCTTCGCCTCAGCGGCCGGCCGAGAGCATCTGGCGAACGGAGTCGATCAGTCCATCGGCGATCTTGCCGGCATTCACCGTATAGCGGCCTTCGCTGATCGCCTGCTTGATTTCGGCCACCCGGCCGGCATCGACCGCTGGGGCGCTGGCCAGGTCGGCAGAAATTTCCTGCAGGCGCGCCGACAGGGGGGAAATGGCGACCTCGGCGCCGGAGGCACCCTTGGCGCTGCCGGCCGCCGGCTTGGCCGTGCTACTCCTGCTCGGACCGGGGGGGCCACCGACGGGGCTGACTGAATTGTCTATCTTCACGATGCGATCCTTTGCAAGGCTTCATTCTTACAGGTAACTACGACAGATGCTAGCAATACTTGAGCCAGAATCAGCGCGCCGTCGTCCATACGCTAATAGGATACCTCAACCGCACCGCCGGCCCGGGCGATGCCGCTGATAATTCTGCCGTTGGCCAGGCGGACTTGCACCACCTGGCCAGCGGCGGCGTTGGCCAGCGCCCGCCCTTCGGCACCTGTCACCTGGAAGCCGGGGCCGGAGGAGGTCAGCTTGACGCTCTGTCCTTGCTGCACGACGAGCGCCTGGCGCAGCATGTCGCCGCGCAGCGGCCGGCCGGAAGTCACCGACTGCGCCACCGTCTTGCCCAAGGCCTGGTCCGCGTCGGTGAGGATCCCGGGTGGCAGTTCAGTCAGATCGCCGCTGGTCTTTGCCAGGTCCGCCTCGACCACCACCTGACCCTGGCTCAAGGCCCGCGCGGTTAGCAGGTACTCGCCTATCACCCTTATCTTGACCGGAACGTAGATGGTCCACGGTTTCTCCACCTGGCAGCGCACCACGACGCTGGTGCGCCCCCAGGCTCGCGCGCCGGCGGGCAAGGCGATGTCAAATGCGGGGCAGGGCGTCAGATGGTTCAAGGCATCGAGGCTGCCGATGCTGAAGCTGGCCTGTCCGGGTAGACCCTTGATCTGCACCCGCAAAAAATCCTCGATCGCCCTCCTGACCGGTTGCGGATCCTGGCGAGCTGCGGCGGACAGGCTGCAGAGGGCGAGACAGACGACGAGATGAGGGATGGCGCGAGCGACGAAACGCAACATGGGCGAATTCAATCATGGCCGCGGCGTGCTGGCAAGCGCGGCAAAATTTGCCTGCGGTGACCATCGCTTGCCGTTCCGCGCGAGCGCGGAGTCGTGAGCGCCGCATCGCGGCAGCCGGCCATTTGCGGGCCCGGCGGTCAATGCGCTGCGCCTTGGCCGCTTGGCACAGTTTCTGCGTTACGACATCCGATTGGGAAACTTTAGGGGTTGCCATGCCGAGTCGTATCGATCAGGAACTCAACGTCAGCCAGACGGCGTTGAACCTGCGCGCCTACCGACAGGAACTGCTGGCCTCCAATATCGCCAACGCCGATACCCCCAATTTCAAGGCGCGCGACATCGAGTTCAAGTCCAGCCTCAGCGCCGCCCTGGGCCGCAGCACGGCGGCGCAACTGCCGCTCAACCGAACGGCAGCCAACCATCTGCCTGCAAGTGGCGGCAACCGCTACGGCGCGGCGCTGCTGTATCGCACCGACTACCAGTCGAGCGTCGATGGCAACACGGTTAACATGGATGTCGAGCGCGGCGCGTTTGCCGAGAATGCGCTGCACATGGAAGCTCTGCTGTCCTTCGTTCGCGAGAAGTTCAGAGACCTCAATGCGGCGGTGCAGCCGTGAGCGGAATCTTCAACGTCTTCGGCATCGCCGGCTCGGCCCTGACCGCGCAGTCGGCCCGTCTCAATGCCGTGGCCAGCAACCTCGCCAACGCCGACAGCGTGGCCGGCGCCAACGGCCAGCCCTATCGCGCCAAGCAGGTGGTGTTTGCCGCCACACCGGTCGGCAACGAGGGCGGCCAGGGGGTGCGCGTCACCCAGGTCGTGGAGAGCGCCGCTCCGCTGCGAATGCAGTACGACCCGAAGAGCCCCTTTGCCAACGAGCAGGGCTACGTCTCCATGCCCAACGTCAATCCGGTGGAAGAGATGGTCAATATGATTTCCGCTTCGCGCGCCTACCAGACCAACGCCGAGGTGATGAACACGGCGAAAGCCTTGATGTTGAAGACGCTGGCCATCGGCCAGTAATGAGGGGATAGCAATATGACGAGCACGCTCAGTGTCGCGGCCGGTAATGCCTCGCAGGCGGTCTACGATGCCATCAACGCCAGCAGTTCCAGCGCCGGCAAGACCTCGGCTGCCGGTGATGATGCCCAGGACCGCTTTCTCAAGTTGCTGACCACCCAGTTGAAGAACCAGGATCCGCTCAATCCCCTGGATAACGCACAGATGACCTCGCAGTTGGCGCAGATCAGCACCGTCGATGGCATCACCAAGCTCAACGCGACGCTGCAGAGTCTGGTCAATAGCAGCAGCCAGAGCCAGACCGTGCAGGCGGCGTCTCTGGTCGGGCATCACGTGCTGGTACCGGGTGGCAGCCTCAGCTTGATCCAGGGACAGGGCGTGGGCGGTGTCGATCTCGCTGGCCCGGCGGATTCGGTGGTGGCGACCATCAAGGACGCCAACGGCCTGACCGTGCGCAGCATCGATCTGGGCGCCCTCGGTTCCGGCACCCACACCTTCAGTTGGGACGGCAAGTCCGATAGCGGTGCGGCGGCGGCCGACGGCAGCTACAGCGTCAGCTTTGCCGCCAAGCAGGGGAGCAAGGTGGTCAATGCCAGCGCCCTCGAACTGGCCCTGGTCACCAGCGTGGCGCAGTCGGGTGCCAGCGTCAGCCTCAACATCGGAGCGAAGGGCATGGTCACCCTCGCCGACGTCAAGCAGATCATCTAAGCAGCAGGAGAAAAATATGGGCTTTCAACAGGGTTTGAGCGGGTTGAACGGGTCGGCCAAGGCGCTCGAGGCGATAGGCAACAACATTTCCAACGCCAACACCATCGGCTTCAAACAATCGACCCCGGGATTTGCCGACGTTTACGCGGCCTCGCTCTCCGGCGCCAGCAGCAGCGGCCAGCTCGGCATAGGTACGACGGTGAAGTCCATCGCCCAGGAGTTCTCCCAGGGCAACATCACCGCGACCAGCAACCCGCTGGACATCGCCATCAACGGCAGCGGCTTTTACCGCATGGTCGACCTGTCTGGCGCGCCTTCGTATACGCGTGAAGGCCAGTTCCAGGTGAACAAGGACGGCTACATGGTGAACTCCTCGGGCCTCAAGCTCACCGGTACGATGCCCGCCACGGGCTCGACGCCGGTGCCGATATTCATCGATACCTCGAACATTCCGCCGGTCGCTACCGGCCAGGGTACTCCGGTCGCGACTGGCCTGGTGATGGGCCTCAATCTCGATTCGCGCGAGAGCCTGCCGGTCAACGCCTGGGACTTGGCCACGGCGCCGCCGACGGCGAAGTTCGATCCGACCGACCCGACCACCTACAACAAATCGACCTCGGCCACGGTCTATGACACGCTGGGCAACGCACATCAACTAGGTCTGTTCTTCGTCAAGGTCGCACCGGGATTTTCCACGGCTGACACGGTCAGCGCCGTGCCCGGGCCGACTCAGGACTGGTGGGTCTATGCCAACGTGGACAACGGCACCAACAATTCCCTGAGCGGAGCGACGGATTCGGTCACCGGCGCTCTGCTTCCGGTCGACCTGATGCAGCCCTTCGTCCTGACCTTCGATTCCAGCGGCAAGCTGCTGCTGTCGACTGATTCTCTCGACGACCCGACCAATCCCGGGGCTCAAAGCGCCACCGCCGGCCTGTTCGCTACCAGCCTGTCGCCCGGCGTCGTCAGTAGCGCCACCGTGCCCATGATCTTTCCCCTGAACCTGGAGGCGACGACGCAGTACGGCAACGTCTTCGGCGTCAACAGCATCACCCAGGACGGCTACACTTCGGCGCAGCTCTCGGGTCTGACCGTCTCGCAGGACGGCACCGTCTCCGGCCGCTACAGCAACGGGCAGAGCAAGGCGCTCGGCCAGATCACGCTCACCAGTTTCAAGAATCCCAATGGCCTGATGTCCCTGGGCGGCAACCAGTGGGCGGAGACGGCGGCTTCCGGACAGCCGCAGATAGGCACTCCCGGGGCCGGTGCCAACGGCGTACTGCAGTCCTCGGCGGTCGAGGAATCGAACGTCGATCTGACCAAGCAGCTGGTGGACATGATCACCCAGCAGCGCACCTATCAGGCCAACGCGCAGACCATCAAGACGATGGACCAAATCTTACAGACCCTGGTCAGCATGCGCTGAGCATTAGTCCATGGACCGCCTGATCTACACCGCGATGACCGGCGCCTCCCAGACCATGGGAAGGCAGGCGGCCGTGGCGCAGAACCTGGCCAACGTGTCCACCACCGGCTATCGCGCCGAGGAGCATCGGCTGCGCGCCGTGCAGGTGCAGTCTACCGCGCTGCCCACCCGCGCCTTCGTGGTCGACGCCAGTACGCACAACGATTTCAGCTCGGGGCCGATGCAGGCCACCGGCCGCAATCTCGATGTCGCCGTGCAGGGCAGCGGCTTCATCGCCCTGGCCATGCCCGACGGCACGGAGGCCTACACGCGCAACGGCAGCCTGCAGCTCGACGTCAACGGCGTGCTGCAGACGCGCAGCGGCATTCCGGTGTCCGGCGACGGCGGCCCGATCAGCGTGCCGCCTGACGTCAAGATCAGCCTCGCCAACGACGGTACGCTGTCCGTCGTGCCGGAAAGCGGCGAGCAGAACACGGTCAACGCCATCGGCCGCATCAAACTGGTGAATCCGCCCGAGGCCGACCTGGTGCGCGGCGCCGACGGCCTGTTCCGCCTGCGCGCCGGCGGTGCGGCCCCGGCCGATCCCAACACGGTGGTGGCCAGCGGCTATCTCGAGGGCAGCAATGTCAATGCCGTCGAACAGATGATCACCATGATCTCCCTGGCGCGGCAGTTCGACCTGCAGACCAAGCTGTTGACTACGGCCGGGACCAACGACCAGGCGGCGACCCAGATCATCACCAATTTCTAGAGCCGAAGGTACTAATCAATGATTCGTTCCCTGTGGATCGCCAAGACCGGTCTCGACGCGCAGCAGACCCAGTTGGATGTCATCTCCAACAATCTCGCCAACGTCAGCACCAACGGCTTCAAGCGCGCCCGCGCTGTCTTCGAGGATCTGCTCTACCAGACGCTGCGCCAGCCCGGCGCCCAGTCTTCGCAGCAGACCACGATACCCTCCGGCTTGCAGTTGGGCACCGGCGTCAAGCCGATCGCGACCGAGCGCATCTTCATCCAGGGCAGTCTCAACCAGACCAGCAATCCGCTCGACATCGCCATCAATGGCCAGGGCTTCTTCCAGATCACCATGCCCGACGGCACGCTCTCCTACACGCGCGACGGATCCTTCCAGAAGGATGCCAACGGCCAGGTCGTCACCTCGAGCGGCTATCCGCTGTCGCCGGCGCTGACCATACCCGCCAACGCCACCTCGCTCACCATCGGCCGCGATGGGGTGGTGTCGATCATCCAGGCCGGAACCTCGACGGCGACGCAGATCGGCACCATCCAGCTGGCCAACTTCGTCAATCCGGGCGGCCTGCAGAGCAACGGTGAAAATCTCTACGTCGAGACGGCCTCCTCCGGCACGCCGACGCCGAATACCCCGGGAACCAACGGCACCGGGCTGCTCAACCAGGGCTTCGTCGAAACTTCCAACGTCAATGTAGCGGAGGAATTGGTGACCATGATCCAGACCCAGCGCGCCTACGAGTTGAACTCGAAGGTGATTACCACCTCCGACCAAATGCTGGCCAAGCTGTCCCAGCTATGAGGGGCCTGAGCGATGAAATGCGAGCTGCGTAGCTTCCTTGCGGCAACGAGCCTGGTGCTGGCCGGCTGCGTCACGACTACGCCGCCGACCGCCGTGCACCAGCCGATGACGGCGCGGCCGGAGCCGCGCAATTTCGTGGCCCCGCTGAACGGCTCGATCTACAACGTCGCCTCCAGCCGGCCGCTGTTCGAGGACAGGCGCGCACGCTTCGTCGGCGACCTGATCACCATCAACATCGCCGAGAAGACGCAGGCCTCCAAGAACTCCGAGAACAAGACCTCGCGCAGCCAGAGCGTGGAGATGTCCATACCCACTGTCGCCGGACTGCCGCTGAAGGGTCTGCAGGGCACCGCCCTCGGCGCCTCGAGCAGCAACGATTTCAACGGCAAGGGGCAGAACACCTCTGCCAACGACTTCACCGGCACCATCACCGTCACCGTGATCGAGGTGATTCCCAACGGCAACCTGCTGGTTTCCGGCGAGAAGCAGATCGGTCTCAAGGAGGGCGAGGAATTCGTGCGTTTCTCCGGCGTCGTCAACCCCAACAGCATCACCACTGCCAACACCGTGCAGTCGACCCAGGTCGCCGACGCGCGCATCGAATACAAGGCCAACGGTTTCATCGACTCGGCGCAGGTGATGGGCTGGCTCGGTCGCTTCTTCCTGAGCTTTTCACCGTTCTGAGACGGGCAAGGACAACGAGACATGAGCGGCATACAAAAAGGCTTCATGGCGGTGTTGCTGATATTGGCGACGCTGCTGGTGATGGACTCCGCCCGCGCCGAGCGCATCAAGGATCTCGCTTCGATCGCCGGGGTGCGCAACAACCAGTTGATAGGCTACGGCCTCGTCGTCGGCCTCGACGGCAGCGGCGACCAGACGACGCAAACTCCGTTCACCGTGCAGAGCATCATCAACATGCTCTCCAACATGGGCGTCACCATGCCCCCGGGCACCAGCCTGCAACTGAAGAACGTCGCGGCGGTGATGGTGACGGCGACCCTGCCGCCCTTCGCGCGCAGCGGCCAGCAGATCGACGTAACCGTGTCTTCGATGGGCAACGCCAAGTCGGTCCGCGGCGGCACCCTGCTGCTGACGCCGCTCAAGGGTGCCGACGGCAGCGTCTACGCCATGGCCCAGGGCAACCTCGTGGTCAGCGGCGCGGGCGCCGCCGCTGGGGGCTCGAAGACGGTGATCAACCACCTCTCGGTCGGCCGCATCGCCGGTGGCGCCACGGTCGAACGCGAGGTCACGACGCCGGTGGGGCAGGGCGAGTTCGTCTATTTCGATCTCAACGACAGCGATTTTGGCACCATGCAGAAGATGGTCGATGCCATCAACAGCGCCGTTCCCGGCGCGGCCACGGCGAGCGACGGCCGCCAAGTGCGCGTGCGCGCACCGGTCAATGCTGGGGAGCGGGTGGCCTTCATCGGCCGTATCGAGAACCTGCAGGTGACACCGGCGCAGATGGCGGCCAAGGTTATCGTCAACGCCCGCACCGGTTCGGTGGTGATGAACCAGGCGGTGACCCTGGACAACTGCGCGGTGGCCCACGGCAATCTGTCGGTCACGGTGACCGCCGAGAACGCCGTCAGCCAGCCCAATCCGCTCGCCGCGGGGCAGACCGTCACCACCACCAACGCCCAGATCGAAATCAAACAGGAGGCCGGCGCCTTGCTCAACGTGCGCCGTGCCGCAAATCTCTCCGACGTGGTCAAGGCATTGAACGCCATCGGCGCCAATCCCCAGGATCTGGTGGCCATCTTGCAGGCGATGCGCTCTTCCGGCGCGCTACGCGCCGAACTGGAAATCATCTAGGCAAGAATTGCCGGACGATTTCGCCTCTATTTCCGCAATGGCCGGCCGGCACCAAGCCTTAGGCTAGACCCATGTCCACGGTCGATCTCTCGAATACCCTCGACCTCAAGGGCCTGGCCGCCTTGAAGCGCCAGGCGCATGACAATTCGCCCCAGGCCATCAAACTCGCCGCACAGCAATTCGAGGGACTCTTCCTGCAGCTGGTGTTGAAGTCCATGCGCGACGCGACACCGCAGGAGGGCATCATGGACAGCGAGCAGTCGCGACTCTACGAGTCTCTCCTCGATCAGCAATTGGCCCAGGTGCTGGCAAGCAAGGGCGGCGGCACCGGCCTCGCGGCGATGATAGAGAAGCAGTTGAGCCGCGGCGCCATCGCCCCCGGCTCTCTTGGCGATCTGCCGCTGTCACCGCCCGTCCCGGCCTTTCCCCTGCCAAGCGCCCCCGCAGGACTGCCCCTGCCCCAGGGCGGGAGCGCCGGCACGGCTACGGCGGGGGAGGCAGCGGCTGCCCCGCGCGACTTCGTCAACCGCGTCTGGCCCTATGCCTGGGAGGCGAGCCGCACCACGGGCATACCGGCACATTTCATGGTGGCCCAGGCAGCGCTCGAGACCGGCTGGGGCAAGTCCGAACCGCGCTTTTCAAATGGCCGACCCAGTTTCAACCTGTTCGGCATCAAGGCCGGGAAAAGCTGGAGCGGCGCCGTGGTCGAGGCCAACACCACCGAGATCGTCGACGGTCAGCCGCAGCGGCAGGTGGAGCGCTTTCGCGCCTACGAATCCTACGCCGAGGCCTTCAACGACTACGCCCGGTTGCTGACGGCGAATCCACGCTACGCCGCCGTGCTCGGCAATCAGGATGCCGGTGGTTTCGCCCGCGCCCTGCAGCAGGCCGGTTACGCCACCGATCCGATGTACGCGGCCAAGCTCGAGCGCATCATCGGTGGCAACGTGCTGCGCGCCAGCCTCTCCGGCTAGGTCCCTTCCTGTTTACGCGGCGTGTGGCACGGCGCTTGCTGATCTTCTCCTGACGACTCCAGTCGCGGCAAGTTTTGCCGATAACAGAGTCACCATCCGGAGCGGTCATGGGCACCAGTCTATTGAGTATCGGCGTTACCGGCCTGAATGCCGCGCAAGCGGGCATTCTGACGACCGGCCACAACATCGCCAACGCCTCGACGCCCGGCTACAGCCGGCAGCAGATTTCGCAAACCACCAACATCCCCGAACTGACCAGCGGCGGCTACATCGGTCAGGGCACCATCGTGCAAACGGTGACCCGCTCCTACAACCAGTACCTGAACCTGCAGGTCCTCGGCTCGCAGACCGCAGCTGCCGAGATGAGCGCCTACCAGGCGCAGATCGCCCAGATCGACAATCTGCTCGCCGATCCCTTGGCCGGGCTGTCGCCCGCCCTGGCGGCCTTCTTCAAGGGGGTCGCCGACGCCACGGCCAACCCCACCTCGGTCGCGGGCCGACAGTCGATGATCGCCCAGGGGCAGGCGCTGGCCTCGCGTTTCCAGGATCTCGACACGCGCCTGACCCAGATCCGGGACGGTACCAACGCGCAGATCGTCAGCGAGGTGACCTTGATCAATTCGTTGGCGGCACAGATCGCCGACGTCAATCAGCGCATCATCTCGGCGCAGGCGGCAAGCGCCAGCCAGCCCGCCAACGACCTGCTAGACCAGCGCGATCAGTTGATCAACAAGCTGAACAAGGAAGTTCGCGTCAGCACCACGATGCAGGGCGACGGAACCTACAGCGTGTTCATCGGCAACGGCCAGCCGCTACTGGTCGGCACCCAGGCAGCGGTGCTGCGGGCGGTGCAGGACCGCGCCGATCCGCAGAAGACGGTGATCGCCTTCCAGGTGTCTGGCGGCGGCAACGTCATCATCGATGATTCTTTGATCAGCGGTGGCACCCTGGGCGGGCTGGTGAGCTTCCGCGACGTCAGCCTCGATGCCGCGCAGAACGCCCTCGGGCGCGTCGCCACTGGCCTGGCGCAGCGCTTCAACGACCAGCATCAGCTCGGACAGGACCTCAACGGCCTGCTCGGCACCGCCTTCTTCAGCATCGATACGCCGGCCGTGTTCGCCGATTCCGGCAACGCCAGCGGCGCTGTTCCAGACGTGAGCATCGTCAGCGTTGCCGAACTCACCGGCAGTGACTATAAGCTCTCCTTCGACGGCGCCAGCTATACCCTGATCAGGCTCAGCGACGGCACCACCACCACGCTCAACGCCGTGCCGCAGACGGTCGATGGCATCAGCATAGATACGGCAGCGCTGGCGCCCAACGCCAGCGAGAGCTGGCTGATCGAACCGACACGCTACGGTGCGCGCAACATCGGCGTGCTGATTACCGATCCCACCGCCGTCGCCCTGGCGGCGCCGATACGCACCGCTGCCTCGGGCAGCAATACCGGCGACGGCAGCATCGACGCGGGCACGATGGTTGATGGCACCAACGCTGCATTTACCACGACGCCGGGCAGCCTGACGCCGCCGATCAAGATCGTCTTCGACTCGGCCAACGACTACACGGTCTATGACAACACCGATCCGGCTGCGCCGGTCGCGCTCGAAGCCAACATTGCCTACGTCGCCGGCGCCGATGTCTTTCCCACGCCTTTGCTGCTCGACTACGGCTACCGCATCAAGATCAGCGGCACCCCCGCAGCCGGCGACAGCTTCAGCATCGCGGCCAATAGCAACGGCGTCTCCGACAACCGCAACGGCCTGCTGCTCGGCCAACTGCAGACGCAGAAGGTGCTCGGTGCGCCGGCCGGCGGGACGGCCACCGCCAGCCTGCAGTCGGCCTATTCGCAACTGGTCAGCCAGGTCGGCAGCAGGATGAACGAGGTGCAGGTCACTGGCGACGCGCAGCAGGCCCTGGCCGACCAGGCGCAGACGGCGCGGGATTCCTTTTCGGCGGTCAACCTCGACGAGGAGGCTGCCAACCTGATCAAGTACCAGCAGGCCTTCCAGGCATCGGCGCGCATGATGAACACCGCCAACAAGCTGTTCGACTCCATATTGCAGATTTGAGGACGTTCGCCATGAGTATCCGTGTCAGTACGGGAATGATTTTCGATGCCGGCGTCACCGGCATCAACAGACAGACGGCGTCGCTGCTGCACACGCAGCAGCAGATCGCCACCGGCCGGCGCAATCTGACCGCCTCCGACGACCCGGTAGCTGCGGCGCGCGCGCTCGAGGTGACACAGGCCAAGGACATCGTCAAGCAATATGCAGCCAACCAGGACAACGCCAATTCGACCCTCGGCCTGGCGGAGAGCAATCTGGCGAGCGCCAGCGATCTGCTCATCCGCGTCAAGACCCTCGCCATCCAGGGTGCCAACGGCTCGCTGACCAGCGTCGATCGGCGCAGCATCAGCACCGAGTTGCGCGCGCGCTTCGACGAACTCGTGGGCATCGCCAATTCGACCGACGGCACAGGCGTCTATCTGTTCTCCGGCTACCAGGGGAATAGCAAACCCTTCGCCGGCACCGTCGCCACCGGGGTCGTCTATTCGGGCGATGAAGGGCAGCGCCGGCAGCAGGTGTCGGCCTCGCGGCAGATCGAAGTCAGCGAATCGGGCGCCGCCATCTTCAATCGCGTGGTCGACGGCAACGGCTATTTTTCCACCACCTACAACGCCGCCAATACCGGCAGCGGCGTCATCAATGTGGGCGCGATCAGCGATCCGGTGAAATGGGGCGATGCGGCCAACAGCGGCGATCTGGAGGTCCGCTTCTGGGTCGATAGCGCCGGAGCCGCCGGTGCGGCCGATACCACCTATTACGACCTGGTGGACGCCAGCACCGGTAATTCCCTATTCACCGGTGGCGCGTCGAGCGCGGGTGCCGGCGGCAGCTTTGTCAACCACGTCTATACGGCGGGGCAGGCCATCAGCATCAGCAATCCCAATCCGCCGCCCGCCGGCGAGGTCTCGTTCGATTTCGGTGCCTCGGTCATCGTCACCGGCGAACCGGCCGATGGCGACAGCTTCAGCGTGACGAAGAGCAGCAGCCAGAGCATATTTACCACCCTGACCAATCTCATCAACGCCTTCGAGGCGGCCAACAACAGCACCCCGGCCGGGGCGGCGAAATTCGCCGTCGACGTGGGTTCGGCCTTGCAGAACCTCGATCAGGCCGCCCAGAACATCCTGACGGTACGCGCCGGTATAGGGTCGCGCCTCAACGAGGTCGATTCGCTGAAGTCGGTGAATAGCGATCTGAACATCCAGTACAACCAGACCCTGTCCAATCTGCAGGATCTCGATTACGCCAAGACCATCACCGATCTGACGCGCGCCCAGACGCAACTGCAGGCCTCCCAGCAGTCCTTCGCCAAGGTCTCGCAGCTGTCGCTGTTCAACTTCCTATGAAGCGCCCGCGCGCACACCTTGCGCCACTATTGTTGCTGCTCGCCGCCGCTACCGGCACGCTTGGCGGCTGCACCACCATCCTGCCGGACAAGAAGCTGTACTTCACGCCTACCCACACCATGTCGGCGGAGAGCGCCACCTACCTGGGCCTGGCGCTCGGCGCCGCCTACCTGGTCCTCGATCCCCTGGCGCCAAACTGGGAGATCAGGGAGGCACCGCTGGCCGACAACCAGATCCACCTGGCGCTGAAGATGAAGCGCTTTTACGCCGGAGGCGCCGGCGAGGCGCGCACGGTCTTTCAGCGCCGCGCCAGGGAGCTGGTGCAATACGGCGGCTATGACGGCTACGAGGTGGTCGAATACAACGAGGGCATGGAATCGTCGATGCTGGGTTCGCAGCGCGTCTGCGAAGGCGTCATCCGCCTCACCGGTCAGGGCTACGGCAAGGCACCGCCGGCCCGCATGACGCCGGAGAGCGCGGCGAAGCCGCTGTCGTAGAGGCGTTCCAGCGCGGCGCCCACATAGGGCAAGGACAGCGCGAGGACGCTGAAGCCGGCGACGATGGTCACCGGGAAGCCGACGGCGAAGATGTTGAGCGCCGGCGCGATGCGCGCCAGCACCCCCAAGGCGATATTGGCGATGAGCAGCGCCGCGATCAGCGGCAGCGCCAGGAACACCCCGGTGGAGAAGATGGTTGCCGCCCAGGAGAGCAGGGCGGCAAAACCCTTTGCGGCAAACGGTGTGGCGCTGATCGGCAACAGGGTGAAACTCTCGGCGAGCACCGACAGGGTCAGCAGGTGGCCGTTCAAGGCGAGGAAGAGCAGGGTGGCGATGAGGCCGAGAAACTCCGCCAACACCGGCGTCTGCGCCGAGGTCTGCGGGTCGTAGAAGGAGGCGAAGCCCAAGCCCATCTGCAGCCCGATCAGTTCGCCAGCGACGTCCACCGCGGTGAATATCAGGCGCAGGGTGAAGCCGAGAATGACGCCGATGAGCACCTGCTCTGCCAGCACCACCATTCCCAGCCAGGAGTCCGGCGCGATAGGCGGCAGTGCGGGCAGCGCCGGCGTCAGGGCAAAGGCGATGGCCAGGGCGGCGATCAGCCGAGCTTGTACCGAGATGGCGACGTTGCTGAATACCGGCGCCGTCGCCAGCAGCGCCAGGATGCGCGTCAAGGGGAAGACGAAGGCGACGATCCAGGCGTCGAGCTGTGTCGCGCTGAAGGAAATCATGCGCCAGAAGAGCGGCGGCCCAAGCTGCGCCTCAGCCGATGACGCTCGGTATGCTCTCGTAGAGCCGGCGCATGTAATCGGTGAGCAGGGTCAGCATCCACGGTCCGGCGATGATCATCGTGACGAAGATGACCAGGAGCTTGGGCACGAAGGACAGGGTCGCCTCGTTGATCTGCGTGGCCGCCTGGAAGATGCTCACCAGCAAGCCGGTGACCAGGGCGGCGATGAACAAGGGTGCCGAGATCAAGAGCAGCACCTCTATGGCGTTGCGGCCGATTTCGATGACGGTGGTGGGGGTCATGGCTGCCTCCTCGGGAAGGGGGCTGGGGGAAAGGTCTTCATCACTATCCTCAGGCGAAACTTTGCACCAGGGAGCCGATCAGCAGCACCCAACCGTCGACCAGCACAAAGAGCATGATCTTGAAGGGCAGGGCGACGATCACCGGCGACATCATCATCATACCCATCGACATCAGCACCGAAGCGACCACCATGTCGATGATCAGGAAGGGGATGAAGACCACGAAGCCGATCTGAAATGCCGTCTTCAGCTCCGAGGTGACGAACGCCGGTATCAGCACGCGCATCGGCAATTGCTCGGCGCTCTCCGGCTTGGGAATCTTCGCCACCTTGGCAAATAGGGTGATGTCGGCAGCGCGCGTCTGCTTGAGCATGAAGCCGCGCAGCGGCACGGCCCCGCGCTCCATCGATTCGAGGAAGCTGATGCGATTTTCCGAGAGCGGCAGATAGGCTTCGTTGTAGATGCGGTCGGCGATCGGCGCCATGATGAAAAAGGTGAGGAACAGCGCCAGGCCGACGAGCACCTGGTTGGGTGGCGATCCCTGCGTGCCGAGGGCGCTGCGCAGCAGGGAGAGGACGATGATGATGCGGGTAAAGCCGGTCATCATCAGCAGCAGCGCCGGGAGGAAGGTCAGGCTGGTGAGTAGCAGCAGCGTCTGGATCGATAGCGACCACTGCGTGCCGCCGCCGGGTGCCGGCGTGCTGGTGACCGCGGGCAGCACTTGGGCCAGGGCCAGGGAAGGGGCGAGCAGCAGCAGCAACAGGGGCCAGCGCGCAGCGGCCGGCCAGGAGAGCCGCCGCTCAACGCCCATTGCGGCGGTCCGTGATCTGCTTGAGCCAGCCGGCAAAGTCCTTGCCCGCGACGCTGTTCGTCGCCGGCAGGTCACGGCGTGGCAGTTGCGACAGCTGCGTGACGCTGCCCGGCGCCGTGCCGAGCACCAGCCAGGTGTCGCCGATTTCCAGCACCACTACGCGTTCGCGCGGACCGATGGCCGTCGCGGCAACGACGCGCAACAGGCCGGCCGCACCGCCGCGCGGCGCGGCCAGGCGCTTGAGCAGATAGAGGCTGGCGAATACCAGCAGCAGGACCACGCCCAAGCCCAACAGCATCTGGACGACGCTGGAGCTCAATTCGGGAGCGCTGGCGCTCTCGGCGGCCGCGATGCTGGGCAGCACGAGCGCGACAAGGAGGAAAGACCGGCGATGGCTCATCGGATGCACATGGGCAGCGGCGAAAACGCAGCGAAGAAAGAACGGGCGCTGCGCCAGATTAGACGCCAACGCCGGTCCTCGATGGCCGGAACAGGGGGTTAATACCAGCGGATTTCAGCGGTTCAGCTTTTTCATCCGCTCCGCGGGTGTGATGATATCGGTGAGGCGAATACCGAATTTCTCGTTGACCACCACCACCTCGCCCTGGGCGATCAGGGTTCCGTTGACCAGCACATCCATGGGTTCGCCGGCCAGCCCGTCGAGTTCGACCACCGAGCCGTGCGCCAGTTGCAGCAGGTTGCGGATCGATATGTGGGTGCGGCCGAGTTCTACGGTCAGATTGACCGGAATGTCCAGGATCATGCTGAAGTCGTTGAGCGCGGTCGCCTTTTCGCCGCCGCCGGAGAGCGGCGCGAAGATCTGCGCCGGCTTGGCTTCCGCCTCCGGCTCCGCGGCGGTCTCGCCCTGCTCGTTCATCGCTGCAGCCCAATCGTCGTCCGTTACCTGTTCTTCCGTTTCGCTCATGATGATCTCCGGGCTACTTCTGTTGCGTCTCTTCCTCGGCTGTGAATCGCTCAAGCTTCAGCGCGTACTGACCATTGCGCAGGCCATAGCGGCACTCCAGCACCGGTATGCCGTTCACCGAGACACTCACCGTCTCTGGTATGGCTACCGGCACCACGTCGCCCACCTTCATGTTCATTATGTCGCGCAGGGTCACCCGGGCCGTGCATAGCGGCGCCACCAGTTCCACCTCGGCACCCTGAAACTGCCGCGTCAGCGTCGTGGTCCAATGCTTGTCCGAGGACAGCTGCTCGCTGTGCATGCTGGAGGAGAGCATGTCGCGAATGGGCTCCATCATCGAATAGGGCAGGCATATGTGCATCTCCGCCGAGGTGCCGGAGAGCTCGATGGTGAAGGTGACGGCGAGGACGATCTCGGAGGGGGTGGCGATGTTGGCGAACTGGGTGTTCATCTCCGAGCGGATGTATTCGAAAGTCAGGGGATACACCGGCTTCCACGACTTTTCGTACTCGCTGAAGACGACTCGCAGCAGACCCTGGATGATGCGCTGCTCGGTGGGGGTGAAGTCGCGGCCCTCGACGCGGGAATGGAAGCGGCCGTCGCTGCCGAACATGTTGTCGACGACCAGGAAGACCAGGTTCGGATCGAGCACGACCAGACCGGTGCCGCGCAGCGGCTTGACGTGCACCAGGTTGAGATTGGTCGGCACCACCAGGTTGCGGATGAAATCGCTGTACTTCTGCACGCGCACCGGACCCAGGGAGATTTCCGTATTGCGCTGCATGTAATTGAACAGGCCGATGCGCAGATAGCGGGCGAAGCGTTCGTTGATGAGTTCGAGCGTCGGCATGCGGCCGCGCACGATGCGCTCCTGGCGCCCCAGGTCATAGGGCTTGACACCGCCCTGCGCCTGGTCTTCGCTGGCGACCTCGTCAGTCTCTCCGGTGACGCCCTTGAGCAGGGCGTCAACTTCTTCCTGGGAGAGAAAGTCCTGGCTCATCTTCTACTGGATGATGAAGGAGGTGAACAACACGGCCTGCACCGAGTCCTCCGCCCTGGGTTTGCCGTCAGCCGGTGGCGCCGTCTTCTGCTCGCCGTCGACGATCAGGTTCACCTGATTGCGCAAGTCGGTGGACAGCTTGTCTACGCCCTGAGGCGTAGACAATTCGGAAGGCTTGCGCGATGACAGCAGTAGCAGCATCTTGTGACGGATCTCCGGCATGTAGACCTTGATCTTCTCGCCCACCGGCGCGTCGAGGACTTTCAATTCGGGCACCAGCTGCAGATACTGCTCCTGTTTTTCCGCGTCGGCTTGCAGCTTGACCGTGAATGGCTCGAGGCGCACGAACACCGGCGCGGCATCGTGCTTGGCGCTCTTTCCCGCCGGCTTCTTGCTATCGCCTTCGCCATCCTCGCTGGCCTTCTTCTTCAACAGCAAGACGGCGGCAGCGCCGCCGAGGATCACCAGCAGCAGCACCACGGCGATGATGATGATCAACAGCTTCTTGCTGGACTTCGCACTTGCGACCGGTTCTTCCTGTTTTGCGGGGGCTTTGGCCATCCGTCACTCCTCAAGTTGTCGTATATGCTCCCTCGTCGGGGCGGCTGCGCGTCGTCCGGCCAAGGCGGTTCGGCAGGACAACACGGGGGCTCGACATGACGCTCAGGCAAACACGTCAACCATTCCTTTTCCAGACCTCAACCAGGCACCCCCCGCGCCCCCCTGACCCAGTGCTCCCACTTGCCCTGCGCTGCTGGATCCGCGTGGCGAATTATCGCCGTTTTCCCGATTGTTTGCCGGGTTGCCGGAGGCGTTCTGCGCCGACCCGGAACCCACCTGCGCCTGCCCGAGGTTGAGGCCGGCATCGGCGAGCATTTCCCGCAGGCGCGGTATCGCCGCTTCCAGCGCATCGCGTACCGAGGGATTGGCCGAGACGAACTGGGCGTTGGTCTGATCGCCATTGACCGAGATCGATACCTCGACTCTCCCCAGTTGCGGTGGATTGAGGACCAGGTCGGCGTGTTGCTCGTGGTGGCCCACCATCCACACCAGCTTCTCGCCGACATTGCTGTCCCAGTTGCGGCTGCCGACCGGCGCCTCGACCGCCAGTGGCAGGGCGGCGTGGCTGGCCCGCCCTTGGGCCGCTGTTGCTTGGGCGCCGGCGAGCAGGCTGGCGAAGCTGGCCTCTGGGGCGGCTGCCGACTCGCTGTGGCTGGCCGCAAGCTTGGTGTCCAGCGCCGGTGAGGCGGCAGGAATTGCCGCGCTGCCCTTGCTTGCGCTGGACTCCCTTGCTCCCAGTGCCGCTTGCGGCTGCGCAGCGTTGCTCTCGCCCGGCTTGCTCGGGATGGTCGCGTCGGGCTCGTCGCCTGCTGCCGCGGCCTGCCCGGCTGCCTCCTGCATTGCAGCGCCATTTGCATCGATCTTCAATGCTTTCCTGGCATCGCTGTTGCCAATGAGCGTTGGGCCGATTTGCGCATCGATGTTTGCATCGTTCGACGCATCGCTGCCGGCTTCCAGCCCCGGGCCGGCCGCGCCGGCCAGCAGCGATTGCAGCAACGGCAGGAGGGCGGCAATGCCTGCCGCCGTGCCATCCTCGCTGCCGGCTGGCTTGTCCTGCGTTTTCCTGTCGTCCGGCACCGCCGCTGCCGCGGCGACATCCGTCGGCGTCGCTGCCAGGCTGAGTGGGGTGATGGTCGGCAGGTCGCGCGGATCTGCGGAATCCTTCGCCAGTTCTCGTCCGAGAACGCTGGCGAAGCTGTCACCGCCGGCAGCCTGCGCTGCGCCGCTGCCATCAGTCCGATCGCCTGCCGCCTTGGCAGCCCCGGGCGTGGCCGCTGCGGCCTGCTCCATCCCGGTCTTGGCGTGGGCCGCGGGCAACGGACCGGGGGCGGCGGCGCTCGTGGCCAGAGGCACGACGAGGATGGGGACTGCAGTCATTTCCGACATGGCGCTATTTCCCTGAAACGAGGCGTTGACAAAACTCTCGCTTCGACCAGCAAGCAACGTGCCAGCTCGCTATTCCTCGCCGCCAGGGCTGCCGCTTTGATGGCCGCGGGCAGCGTGTTCATCCTGCACTTTCTGCTCCTGGCGGTCGGCCATTCTCTGCTCGCGCTCGAAGTGGCGCATCGACAGGGTATCGTAGGCCTTGACCTGGACGCGCTGGTCCAGCCATTCGCGCTGGCAGACGGCGGTACGCTGCTTCGATTGCTCGACGAGCCCCTGCGCCTGGGCAATCGCCTCATCGAGACGGCCAAGGAAGGACTGAAAGTTGTTCATGGCTTCGCGGCTGATTCCCTCTCGTACCGCGGCGACGAAACGCTGGCGATATTCGGCGCGGTAATCCTGGAGCAGCGCGACACGGGCCCCGGCCTCCTGCTCGCTCGCCAGTAGTTGATTCAAGCGCCTGCCAGCTTCGTCCATGCGCAACTGCGACAGATCGAGCAGGGTTTGCAGAGAGAAAGGTTTGGTCACGGCAGAGGTGACAAAATGATGATTTTAACCTGCGGCGGCGAACAGGGCGGCCAGCGCCGCAACGCTCGCCGCCGAATCGGCGCGCTCGTCCATGCCCTGCTGCAGAAAGGCTTCGAGTTGGGGCATCAGGGCGATGGCCTGATCGAGCAGGGGGTCGGAACCTGCGGCGTAGGCGCCGACGCTGATCAGGTCGCGGGCTCGCTGGTAGCGCGAATAGAGCTGCTTGAAGCGGCGCACGTTGTCGAGTTGCGCGGGTGCGATGACGGCGGTCATGGCGCGGCTGATCGATTGCTCGATGTCGATGGCGGGATAATGGCCGGCGTCGGCGAGCACACGTGACAGGACGATGTGGCCATCGAGGATGGCGCGTGCCGCATCGGCGATCGGCTCCTGCTGGTCGTCGCCTTCGACCAGAACGGTGTAGAAGGCGGTGATCGAACCGCCGCCTTCCGGGCCGTTGCCGGCACGCTCCACCAGCTGCGGCAGGCGGGCGAATACGGAGGGCGGATAGCCGCGCGTCACCGGCGGCTCGCCTACCGCCAGGGCGATTTCGCGCTGCGCCATGGCGAAGCGCGTCAGCGAATCCATGATGAGCAGCACGTTCCTGCCCTGATCGCGAAACTGCTCCGCGATAGCGGTGGCATAGGACGCGCCCTGCAGGCGCATCAGGGGGCTGGTATCGGCGGGCGCCGCCACCACCACGGCGCGGCGCAGGCCTTCCTTGCCGAGGATCTGCTCGATGAACTCCTTGACTTCGCGGCCGCGCTCGCCGATCAGTCCGACGACGATGACATCTGCCGCCGTATAGCGCGCCATCATGCCGAGCAGGACGCTCTTGCCGATTCCGGAACCGGCGAACAGGCCCAAGCGCTGACCGCGGGCGACGGTGAGCAAGGCGTTGATGGCGCGAATCCCTACGTCCAGGCTCTGGGTAATCGGTGCGCGCGAGAGCGGGTTGCTCGGCCGGGATTGCAGCGGTCGCGTCTGCTTGGTGAGTAGCGGGCCGAGACCATCGAGCGGTCTGCCCTTGCCATCGAGCACGCGGCCGAGCAGGGCATCGCCGACCGGGACGTACTTGGCGCGATCGATCGCGCGACGCCGCTGCGGTTGGCGATCGCGGACGCGCATCACTGGCGGCGGTGTCTCCAGCGCAGTCACCTGGGTGCCGGGGGCCAAGCCGAAGCCGTCCTCGCTGGGCATCAAGAAGAGTCTCTCGCCGGCAAAGCCGACGACTTCCGCTTCGACGCTGCCGCCTCCCGGCACCTGCACATTGCAGCCGGAACCCAGGGGCAATTTCAGGCCGGTGGCTTCCATCACCAGCCCGTTGATGCGCGTCAGGCGGCCGGCGAATTGGAAGGGCTGTGCCAGCTCGGCCTGCTGGCGATTCTCCTGAAGAAACTGCCGCCAACCTTCAAGCAGGGCGTTCATGCCGATCTATCGCTGTCTGGCCAGTCGGCGTCGATCCCGAGCATTCCGAGGTTCTCTGCGACCCGCTTCCAGCGGGTGGCGACGCTGGCATCGAGCTGGCTGCTGCCCGACTCGATGATGCAATCGCCGCGGCTCAAGCGTGGATCCTCGACGATGCGATGACCGGCGTGGGCCAGTTGATCACCGAGGTAGGAGCGGGTCAGCGAAGCATCATCGGGATGCATATGGATCATCGCATGGACCTGAGGCATCTGCGCCAGGGCTTCGCGCAGGACGCCGAGCACCAGTTCCGGCTTTACGGCGATGGCTTGCCGAACCACCTGGCGCGCCACTTCCAGCGCCAGACCAAGCAAGTCCTCGGCAATCTGCTGATCCAGTTTCGCCAGCGCCTCATCCAAAGCGCTTCCCAGCTCGGCCAGGCGCCGCCCATCGGCCAGCGCCTCGGCCCGTCCCGCGGCGTAGCCTTCCTGCCGGCCCTGTTGCAAACCCTCGGCATGCGCAGCGAGACGGATGGCCTCAACTTCTTCCGCGCTCGGCAATTTCACTTCCGAGTCGGCCGCTTCGCTGTCCTTGGCTCGCGCGCGCTCGCTTTCGTCGAAACTGGCCAGTTCCCAGCGTTCCCAGGGTGAGAGCTTGCCCTTGTCTGCGTCGGCCTGCATCGCTTAAACGAACTGGTCCTCGGCGCCGCCTGCGGCGAGCACGATCTGGCCTTCGTCGGCCAGGCGACGCGCCACCTTGAGGATCTCCTTCTGCTCGGCCTCGACCTCGGACAGGCGTACCGGGCCTTTCGCTTCGAGGTCTTCGCGCAGCATCTCCGATGCCCGTGACGACATGTTCTTGAATATCTTTTCGCGCAGCCCTTCGGAAGCGCCCTTCAGCGCCAGGATCAGCGAATCGGACTGGATTTCGCGCAACAGGAGTTGTATGCCGCGATCGTCTACGTCGAGCAGGTTCTCGAACACGAACATTTCATCGAGTATCTTTTGCGCCAGATCGGGATCGTATTCGCGAACATTGTCGATGACCGAGGTTTCGTTGGCCTGACCGACGAAGTTGAGGATTTCCGCGGCGTGGCGGACGCCCCCGAGCATGGTCTTCTTGACACTGGCGGAGCCGGAGAGAAGCCGGGTCAGCGCCTCGTTCAGTTCGTGCAGCGCCTCCGGCTGCACGCCGTCGATGGTGGCGATGCGCAGAACGACATCGTTGCGCAGCCGCTCGGTGAAATGCTTGAGCACCTCACCCGCCTGATCGTACTCAAGGTGGGCCAGGATGGCGGCGATGATCTGCGGATGCTCGTTCTTTATCAAGTCGGAGATGGTGTTTGCATCCATCCATTTCAAGCCGTCAAAGCCCGCTGTTTCGCTGCCTGACATGATGCGTGAAATGAGGTTGGCGGCGCGGTCGTCGCCGAGCGCCTTGACCAGCATCGACTTGAGCATCGCCTCGTCGACCGACATGCCGCCGCCTTTGTTGGTGATGTCGCGCACCTCGTCGAGCACCTCCTCAACCTTCTCGCGCGCCACCGCCTTGAGTTCCGACATCGCCTTGCTTACTTTTTGCACTTCGCGCGGATTGAGGTTCTTGAGCACTTCGGCGGCCTCGTCTTCGCCCAGGGAGAGCAGCAGCACAGCGCTCTTTTCGACCCCGTCACTCACCGCCGCCACCGACCCATTCCTTGACGATGTTGGCTACCATCTTCGGATCCTGCTTGGCCAAATCGCGTACTTGCGCCAGCTTGGCGTCATAGGCCACGTGCTGCTGCTGCACCTCCAGTTCCTCCGCGACGGCGGCCATGGCTTCCTCGCCTTCCTCTTCCTCCGGCGGTTCGGGCGCCTTCAGGAGGTTGCCGAGCAGGGGCTTGACCAGGCGCGTCCAGAGCAGCAGACCGACCACCAGCAGAACCAGGTACTTGATGCCTTCGCGGCCCATGCCCAGGATCTCCGGGTTCTTCCACAGGGGGATGTCGGCAATGACTTCCTTCTCGATGGCGCTCGGCGTGAAGGAGGTGTTGGCGATGTTGAGCGTGTCTCCACGCTCCTTGCTATAGCCCATCGCCTCGCGCACCAGATCGTTGATCTGCTTCATCGCAGTGGCGTCGAGCGGCAGTGAGGTCGGTTTGCCGCTCTTGTCGTTCGGGCCCTTCCTGTGGTTCACCACCACCGCGACCGACAGACGCTTGACCGACCCGGGCACGCCCTTGGTGTGCTTGACGGTCTTGTCCAGCTCGTAGTTGACGGTGGCGTTCCTGTTGGAGTTGATCGGTGTTTGCGCGCCGGCGGCCGCACCGGGCGCTGCCGGCGTGGTGATCGGCGCCGTGGCCGGCACCGGCGGCTGGTTGCTGAGCGCTCCGGGTACGCCGGTCGCGCCGGCCGAGCTGCTCGTCGCCTCGGCCGTCTGCTGGCTGCGGATGGCGCTCTGTGGCGGCGGATTCGGTCTGTAGCTCTCGGCCATCTGCTCGGTCTGGGAAAAATCCAACTCGGCAGTCACTTGGGCGCGAACGTTGCCGAAGCCGACCACAGGCTCGAGTATGGTCTCGATACGCTTGATGTAGCTATTCTCGACTTCGCGCACGAACTTGAGCTGCGTCGGGTCGAGGCCGGCCTCCTGCAATGGGTCGCGCAGCTGCGAGATCAGATTGCCGCTCTCGTCGATGACGCTGACATTGGGCGGCGACAACTGCGGCACCGAAGACGAGACGAGGTGCACTATGCCGGCCACCTGGCTCGGCTCCAGGGTGCGGCCGGAGAGCAGATTGACCAACACCGAGGCCGAGGGCTTCTGCTCGTCGCGCAAGAATGCCGACTGCTTCGGTATGGCCAGATGCACGCGCGCGCCGCGAACCGCCGCCAGCGATTGGATGGAGCGGGCCAGTTCGCCCTCAAGGGCGCGCTGGTAATTGACCTGCTCAAGGAACTGGCTGGCGCCGAGCTTCTGGGTCTCCATGACCTCGAAGCCCACCATGCCTCCGCGGGGCAGGCCCTGGGAAGCGAGCTTGAGGCGGGCTTCGTGTACCTGGCTCGCTGGTACGAGAATTGCTCCACCACCCTCCGAGAAACGGTAAGGCACGTTCAACTGTTGCAGGGAAACGATGATGTCACCACCATCCTTTTCGGAGATGTTGGAAAACAGGATGCTGTAATCGATAGACCGACTCCACAGCCAGGTCCCGACCAAGAGGGCGACGGACAGCGCGAGCACAAGCATGGTGCCGAGCTTCTGGCCCGTGGTCAGGCGATTGAACGCCTCCAGGGAAATGGGGAATGCCGCTGCCTGTTCCGCTGTTGCCATGTACGGGGTCCGCTCCTAGCCCAGTTTGCCTTCTGGCCAATTATGCGCGTGGGGCGGAAGCTCTGTATAGGGAAAAAGGCCTCTTTTGCCAGGCTTTTCGCACCTTAGCGCGGCGAAGACATGGCTTGTCTCGCGACTTTGAATCTGCCATTATCGGACAGTATTCAGCGCACACAAGCCATGACTCCAGATCTGCAACCCTTGGCCAGCGAGGCGGAAAAGCAGCGCCTGGCGGAGGCCTTCCGGATATTCAACCAGGCGTCGGCAGAGCTCTCCGGCGCATACACCCTGCTGCAGGGGCAGGTGGCTGAATTGACCGAGGAGTTAGCCGCCGCCAACGGCGCCCTGCGCCAGCAATACCTGGAGAAGGCCGCGCTGACCGAGCGCCTGTCGCTGCTGCTCGCCGCCCTGCCGGCGGGCGTGGTGGTGCTCGACGCCGGGGGCAGCGTGCTGCAATCCAATCCCGCGGCGCAAACCGTGCTCGGCGCCGATCTGCTGGCGCAGAGTTGGGAGACCATAGAGCGGGAACGCTTGAGCGCCGACGACGCACCGGGTGAATACATGGCCGCCAACGAGCGCCGTGTCGCCGTGACCGTGACGCCGCTCGACTCCGCCGGCGGACGCATTGTGCTGCTGAACGACATCACCGAGGCGCACCGCTTGAAGGCTCAGGCCGAACGCCACGAGCGCCTGGCGGCGATGGGTGAGATGGCGGCACAACTGGCACACCAGCTGCGCACCCCCCTGGCCGCCGCGCTGCTGTATGCCGGGAACCTCGAGAATGCCGACCTGCCGGCGACGACCCGTACCAGCATCGCGCAGAAGGCGGTGGCACGCTTGAAGTACCTGGAGCGCGTCATCCAGGACACCCTGCTGTTCGCCCGCGGCGAAGTCCTCGGTCGCGAATCCATGGCTGTTGGCGAGTTGATGCAGGAGTTGCGCCAGACCATAGAGCCACTGGCGAGAGCGCGCGGTGTCAGCTTCGAGATCGATGATCTTGGGGGTGAGATGCAATTGAGCGGCAATCGCAAAGCGGTGCTGGGGGCGCTCACCAACCTGCTGGAGAACGCGCTGCAGGCCGCGTCTGCGGTGGCGGACGGCAGGGTATCCCTCAGCGCGCGCCGCGCCGGGGAGGGCCTGAGCTTCCGCATCGAGGATAACGGCCCCGGCATGACGCCGGCGGTGAGCGCGCGCCTGTTCGAACCATTCTTCACCACGCGCAGCGAGGGCACCGGCCTCGGCCTGGCGATCGCTCGCGCTGTGGTGCGCGCCCATGGCGGTAACATAGAGGTGAATTCGGCGCCTAGCCATGGCAGCGAATTCATCCTGACCCTGCCCCTGTCCACCCCTGATGCCTCGTCCGGCGAAGAAGATGCCTGAAAATCTGAAGATACTCGTCGTCGAGGACGACGACGCCCTGCGCGATGCCCTGCTGGTTACGCTGGAAGCGGCCGGCCACGCTGCCATCGGTGCCGGCGGCGGACCGCAGGCGCTGGAATTGATCGCGCGCCAGCCCTTCAACATGGTCGTGTCTGATCTGCGCATGGCGCCCATGGACGGCCTGGAACTGCTCGCTGAGATACGCGCGCGCTCACCGCGCCTGCCAGTGCTGCTGATGACTGCCTTTGGCGATGTCGATCGCGCCGTGGCGGCGATGCGCGGCGGCGCCTGCGACTTCATGCTCAAGCCCTTCGAACCAAAGGCACTGCTGGACCAGATCGCGCGTTACGCGACGGCGCCCAGTGCCGAGGGCATGGTGGTCGAAGATCCGGTGGCGCGCGAGGTCATGCTGCTGGCGGCGCGAGTCGCCAGGACCGATGCCACGGTATTGCTCACCGGAGAGTCGGGTACCGGCAAAGAGGTCTTTGCGCGCTACATTCACCAACAATCGGCGCGCGCCAAGGGGCCTTTTGTTGCCATCAACTGCGCCGCGATTCCCGACAACCTGCTCGAAGCGACGCTCTTCGGACACGAAAAGGGCGCCTTCACCGGCGCCATGAACGCGCAGCCGGGCAAGTTCGAGCAGGCCAACGGCGGCACCCTGTTACTCGATGAAATTTCCGAGATGCCCCTGGCGCTCCAGGCCAAGCTGCTGCGCGTGCTGCAGGAGCGGGAGGTGGAGCGGGTCGGCGGCAAGAAACCGGTTGCACTCGACATCCGCGTGCTAGCGACCACCAATCGCGACATCGCCGAGGAGGTCAGGGAAGGCGGATTTCGCGAGGACCTTTACTACCGCTTGAACGTCTTTCCGCTGCGCGTTCCCGCGCTGCGCGAACGACCCGGTGACATCCTGCCGCTGGCGAGACATTTTCTTGCTCTGCACGGCGGGCGCTTGGAGAGGCCGGCAAGGCTTGCCGCCGCCGCCGAGGCAATCCTTGCCGCCCACCCCTGGCCAGGCAACGTCCGCCAGTTGGAGAACATCATCCAGCGCGCGCTTATCATGGCGCCCTCCGAGGTGATTGAAGCGGAGCATCTCATGTTTGCCGCCACCGTGCCGTTGACAGCAGCGACTGCGGCGCCGACCGAGCGCAAAGTCCCGGACGGCGCGGATAACTCGGCGAACATGAAGGACCTGGAACGCCAGCACATACTCGACACGCTGGCCGCCGTGGGCGGTTCGCGGCTGAAGGCCGTGGAGAAACTGGGCATTTCGGAGCGCACGCTGCGCTACAAGCTGAAGCAGTATCGCGACGAGGGCTATATTTGATGCTTTTCTGGCACGTCGATTGCTATTAGAATGACTGATATGGGCCTAATTGGCCGCCTGGGAGCAACACCATGGCGATAGACACAAGGCAACTCGATAGCATGCTGGCTGAACTGCGCGCCGTCTCCGCAGTTCAGGGTGTCGGCGCTGGCAGGCCGCAACAGGCCACGGCTGCTGGTGGCGCCGACTTCGGCCAAGCGCTCAAGGCCGCCATCGACCAGGTGAATCAGGCGCAGGCCTCGGCGCAGCAGATGAGCCAGGAGTTCGCTGCCGGCAACAGCAACGTCAATCTGCAGGACGTCATGATCAACCTGCAAAAGGCCAATCTCTCCTTTCAGCAGATGGTGCAGGTGCGAAACAAGCTGGTCACCGCCTACCAGAACATCATGAATATGCCGGTCTGAGATCGGCTGTTCGCCACGCTGCTAGTCCTTCCCGGCAGTCGGCCAGCGTGATCTAGTTGGCTGCTCCCCCCTGCCAACACCGTTATACTCCCCTGCTGCGCGACCAAAGGGGGTGGCAAATGGGTTGGGTGAAGAATCTGAGCATACGCTGGAAGCTGCAGTTGGGTTTCTTCGTGGTCACCATGGTTACCACGATCTACAGCCGCATGCTGGCCTCGCACGAACTGCAGAAGATGATCGACATCGCCACCACTGGCGGTGCTGGCGCCGACATCTTGGACAAGCTGTCAGCCAACCATTCTGCCTACATCTTCAACTCGGTCTGGGAATCGGCGCTGGAGTTCGGCATCCAGTTCGTCCTGATCGGACTGGTCGCCACGGCCTTCGTGCGGCCCATCCAGGCCCTGTGCACGGCCTTGCAGGCGGTCGAGGCGGGCGATCTCACGCAAGGCGTGGCGACGACCCAGCGCGACGAAATCGGGGTGTTGCAGCGGATCTTCAACGATGTGCTGGGCAAGCTCAATCGCATTCTCGGCGAGGTCGATCAGAGCGGCAAGCAGATGGGGCAGTCGGCCTTTCAAATCGCCACGATCGCCAAGAGCATCGCCGAAGTCAGCCGGCAGGAAGCGAGCCGCTCCAGCGAGGTGGTACAGGCCACGGATGAGCTGAACGCCATTTCCGCCGAGGTGAAGGACAGGGCGGAGAACGCTGCCCTGCAGACGCGCGATGTCGAGCAGAAGGCGCGTACCGGCGTCGGCACTGTTCAGCGCAACATCGCCGAGATGGAGGCGACGGCGAGCGAGGTCGACCGGGTCTCCAACGAAGTCGCCGATCTGGCCGATGCAGCAGGCGAAATCAACCGCATCATAGACACGATCAAGGAGATCGCCGGGCAGACCAACCTGCTCGCCCTCAACGCCGCCATCGAAGCGGCGCGTGCCGGCGAGCAGGGCCGCGGTTTCGCTGTGGTCGCCGACGAGGTGCGCAAGCTGGCCGAGCGCACCACGGCCTCGGCAGCCGAGGTGACCGACATCGTCGGTTCGCTGACCGGCCGCGTCAGCGCCGTGCGGACGGTGATGGGCAGAGTCGTCGAGAAGGTGCATGTCAACCAGGCCGTCGCCGGCGAGACGGCCGCGGTGATGGAAGCCATGGCAGCGGCGGTGAGCGAAGCGGCTGGCGCCAACGACGTCATCGCCGAGGGTAGCCGGCGCCAGTTGGCGCAGTTCACCCAACTGCAGGAATCCTTGACGCTACTGTTCGCCACGCTCGCCGAAAGTTCGGCCAAGGTGGAGACGACAGCGGTCATCGGCGACGATCTGTTTCGCGTCACCGGGCGCATGAGCGATCTAATGTCGGGCTTTCGCATGTCGCAGCAGGGCGGCGATCCGTTGCAGAGAAACGACCACCGGCGCTATCCCCGCCTGGAGCACGGCATGCTCACCGAAGTGGCGCAAGAGGGTAAGGCCCAGGAGGGGCTGGCGATGGATCTGAGCATGACCGGCGCCCGTCTGGCGCTC
>Ga0172380_10001981_pt1 | contig 33582 bp, 37 predicted proteins | sample Leawe162metaG_FD_119747 | JGI IMG/M metagenome (GOLD analysis project Ga0172380, IMG submission 119747) | Leachate microbial communities from a municipal landfill in Southern Ontario, Canada - Leachate well 162 metaG | ecosystem: Engineered > Solid waste > Landfill > Unclassified | place... | reverse complement strand
ACCGGCCACCTGCGGCAGAAACTGGGCCGCTTCACGGTATATCCCTCCAGCCACTACGTGACGCCGCGCGAGACTGTCCTGCGGGCCGTCGAGGCCATCAAGCTCGAGCTGCGCGATCGGATCGAGAATTACCAGAAGAACCAGAAGCTGGTGGAATGCCAGCGCATCGAGCAGCGCACCCGCTTCGACCTGGAAATGCTCAATGAGCTGGGTTTCTGCAAGGGCATCGAGAACTATTCGCGCCACCTGTCCGGGCGCCAGCCCGGCGAGCCGCCGCCGACGCTGATCGATTACCTGCCGCCGGATTCGCTGATGTTCATCGACGAGTCCCACGTCACCATTCCGCAGCTGGGCGGCATGTACAAGGGCGATCGCTCTCGCAAGGAAAACCTGGTCGAATACGGCTTCCGGCTGCCTTCCGCCCTGGACAACCGGCCGCTGCGCTTCGACGAGTTCGAGAAACTGATGCCGCAGACCGTTTTCGTCTCGGCTACCCCGGCGGAGTATGAGCGGACCCATCAATCCCAGGTGGTGGAGCAGGTGGTGCGGCCGACCGGCCTGATCGATCCGCAGGTCATCGTGCGTCCGGCCTCGACCCAGGTGGACGATTTGCTCGGCGAGATCAAGCTGCGCACCGCGCAGAACGAGCGCGTCCTCGTGACCACCCTGACCAAGCGACTGTCCGAGGACCTGACCGACTATCTCCGCGAGAATGGCATCAAGGTGCGCTACCTGCATTCCGACATCGAAACCGTGGAACGGGTCGAGATCATCCGCGATTTGCGCCTGGGGGAGTTCGATGTGCTGGTCGGCATCAACCTGCTGCGCGAGGGACTGGATATTCCCGAGGTGTCGCTGGTAGCGATCCTGGATGCGGACAAGGAAGGTTTTCTGCGCTCGGAACGCTCCCTGATCCAGACCATGGGCCGCGCGGCACGCCATATCAACGGCACGGCCGTCCTCTACGCAGACAAAATGACGGATTCCATGAAGCGCGCCATGGCCGAGACCGGACGCCGCCGTGCAAAGCAGGTACTTTTCAACGAGGCGAACGGCATCACGCCGAAAAGCATCTCCAAGCGCATCAAGGACATCATCGACGGTGTATACGACCATGAGATCGCCGCAGAGGCCCTGGAGGTAGCCGAGGAGCGGGCGCACTATGAGGCGATGGACGAAAAAACCCTGGCGCGGGAAATCCGCCGCTTGGAAAAGCGCATGCAGGAGAGCGCAAGAAACCTCGAATTCGAGGAAGCCGCAATCGCCCGCGACGAATTATTCCGCCTCAGGAAGCTCGTCTTCGGGGCGGGGGAGCATGATGCATTCGAGGCGAAGGGCGCTGCATGACCCGCATTCTTTTTGTCTGCATGGGGAATATCTGTCGCTCCCCAACAGCCGAAGGCGTTATATGTAAATTAATAATAAACAGCAGATTAGATAATATTATTAAAGTAGATTCTGCAGGCACGCACGGATATCATGTCGGCGAACCGCCCGATCCACGTACCATTAAAGCAGCCTTGAAAAGAGGGATTGACCTATCGGGCCTGCGGGCACGCAAAGTGGTTCCCGAGGATTTCGAGCGGTTCGATCTGCTGTTGGCAATGGACCACGACAATCTGGCCTTGCTGAAGCGCGGCGCCCGGCCCGAACATCATGCCAAGTTGGGCCTGTTCATGAGCTACGCATCACGTTTTGATACCGACGAAGTTCCCGATCCCTACTATGGCGGAGAGCAGGGATTCGAACTCGTGCTGGACATGGCCGAGGATGCGGCGCGCGGACTGATCGAAGCCTTGCGGCGCTGAAAATGAAGTTTCAGAGAAGTTTAATGCCTGAGTGAGCTGGCGGCATGCCAAAACGATAAGGCCAGCATTTGCTGGCCTTATCGTCCCGAAAAGTTCGTTGCTACTTGTGAGTTTCCACCTGCTTCAGGGGCTCGCTGCTGACCACTACGGTCGCTTTGGGTTTGCGTCCGAGGCGAATTTCCGGTTCAGCCGGAATCGACATCAGAGCCTTGTCCCGGCTGGTTTCCACCATCACCAAGCCGGTTTCCTGCAGGTCGACTGAAATATTGACTTGCGGCTTGACGGGGGCCGGCATGGATACCAAGGCGAGGGCGGGTTCGGTGGCCACTATCGGCTCAGGCTCGGATGCGGCGACCTCCTCAACCTGAACCGGGAGTGCCACAACCGGAACGGGGGCCAGGGCCGGCTCGGTAGCCGGGCTGGAGACGGCGGCTTCAACGGTTTTCTCCTCGACTGGCAGCGGTACGGGAGCCGGTGCCGACTCGACCGCAGGTTCCACCGACGCGACCGGCTCGGAGGCCAGCGGAGCCTGTTCGACCACTTGGGGCAAGGCCTCAGGCGTGGCGGGCGGCTGCTCAGCTACGGTTTCCACAGCCTCGACGGCCTGTTCCTCGGGACGGCGCTCGCCGCGATCCCGACCACGGCCGCGACGGCCGCGGCGACCGCGACGTTCTTCCTGCGATTCGGTGGTCGCGCCGGGGGCGGGCGACTCCAGGACGCCCGTCAAGGGGGCGATGGGCGCCTCAGTCGTCCGCGGCTCCTGCTGGCGAGGCTGCCGCGGCTGGCGTGGTTCCTGCCCTTGCCGTTCAGTACGCTCCCCGCGCTCCTGCCGGTCTGGGCGTTCCTGGCGCGGACGGCGTTCGCCGCGCGCTTCCTGTTCCGGACGGGGTGCTTGCTGCCCGCGCGACCGCTGTTCCTGGCGGTCGCGTGGCTCCTGACGGCTACGCTCGCTGCGGTCGCGTCCGCGGCCACGCTCGCCACGGCCTTCGCGCACCTGCTCGCGCCGGACCGGCGGTTCGGTCTTGGCGACAGGGACTGGCTCGTCTTTGCGGTTGCCGCGGAACCAGCCGAAGATCTTGTCGATGATGCCGTGTTGCTCTGCGGCGGCGGGCTGAGCAGCCTGCGCTGCAGGCCTGGGCTCGACAATGGGAGCCGGCTGCGACGGCGTGATGCCCTTGACGGCGGCTTCGGGACGGATGGGCCGCGCCTCGGTTTGCGCCGAAGGCGGCTGATAGTCCTCGGTCGGCGGCGTCTCGACCATCTTGTAGCTCGGCAGGGCCTGGTCTTCCAGGTTCAACTGGTCGTGCCGCAGTCGCACGATCTCATGGGCAGGCGTTTCCAGGTGGGTATTCGGAATGAGGACGATGTTGACCTTGTGCCGCAGTTCGATGGTGCGAATGTCGTCGCGCTTCTCGTTGAGCAGGAAGGTGGCGACATCGACAGGAATCTGCACGTGGAGCGCGCCGGTATTCTCCTTCATCGACTCTTCTTCGAGGATGCGCAAAATGTGCAGGGCGGCCGACTCGGTGCTGCGAATGTGGCCGGTGCCGGTGCAGCGCGGGCAGGTGATGTAGGTCATCTCGGCCAGCGCCGGGCGCAGCCGCTGGCGCGACAATTCGAGCAGGCCGAAGCGGGAGATCTTGCCGGTCTGGACGCGGGCACGGTCATAGTGCAGGGCGTCGCGCAGGCGGTTTTCCACCTCGCGCTGGGCGCGCGGGCTTTCCATGTCGATGAAGTCGATGACGATGAGGCCGCCCAGGTCACGCAGACGCAGCTGGCGGGCGATCTCGTCGGCCGCCTCGAGGTTGGTGCGCAGCGCGGTTTCCTCGATGTCGGCGCCGCGCGTGGCGCGTCCGGAGTTGACGTCGACGGCGACCAGCGCCTCGGTGTGGTCCACCACGATGGCGCCGCCTGAGGGCAGGGTGACCTGACGACCGAAGGCGGTCTCGATCTGGTGCTCGATCTGGAAACGCGAGAAGAGCGGCACGTCGTCGCGGTAGCGCTTCACGCGCGCCACGTTGCCCGGCATGACGTGGCTCATGAACTGCTGCGCCTGCTCATAGATATCGTCGGTATCGATGAGGATTTCGCCGATATCGGGCTGGAAGTAGTCGCGGATGGCGCGAATGACCAAGCTGCCTTCCTGGTAGATGAGGAAGGGCCCCTTCTGGCCGCCGGCGGCGCCATCGATGGCGCGCCACAGTTGCATCAGGTAATTCAGGTCCCACTGCAGTTCTTCCGCATTGCGACCAATGCCAGCGGTGCGGGCGATCAGGCTCACGCCCGGCGGCACTTCGAGCTGGTCCATGGCCTCGCGCAGTTCGTTGCGATCCTCACCCTCGACGCGGCGTGAAACACCACCGCCGCGGGGGTTGTTCGGCATCAGGACCAGGTAGCGGCCGGCAAGCGAAATGAAGGTGGTCAGCGCCGCACCTTTGTTGCCGCGCTCGTCCTTGTCGACCTGGACGATGATTTCCTGACCTTCCTTGAGGGCTTCCTTGATGGTCGCGCGGTTAGGCTCGACACCTTCCCTGAAATAGGTGCGGGAGACTTCCTTGAATGGGAGAAAACCGTGGCGTTCGGCGCCGTAATCAACAAAAGCCGCTTCGAGGCTGGGCTCGATGCGGGTGATCACGGCCTTGTAGATGTTGCTCTTGCGTTGTTCCTTGGCGGCCGATTCGATGTCGAGGTCAATCAGTTTCTGGCCATCGACGATCGCGACGCGGAGTTCCTCGGCCTGCGTCGCATTGAACAGCATGCGTTTCATTATTTTGTTCTCCCGCGCGCAAACACGGGAAGACAAACCGCATCCGGATCAGGCGGATAGTATTAGTTTGGCTGGATTGAAATCATCAAAGGCGTCAAGGGCAAACTAATTTTTTCGGGTTTGTCTTTTCGTCCTGAAGTGCCTTCAGGACTGTGTGTTCCGCGTGTGCTAAGTGCGCGCAATTCAAGTAGTATCGCTGCTTGCGGTGAGCGAATTAACCTTTGTGCGGTTTGCTTGAGCCGGTTTATCGACTGCATTCTGGCGCACCATCCAATGCCGCTTTGGGTCATGGGGCGCGCATCCGGAACCAACCTGAATTATTCTTCATGGCCGGTCCCCAAAAATGGGCAAACCAGTCGGCAGTATATTCAAAATGAAGGAGTTAAGCAAAGCTTCCGTTACCCGCCGGCGGATCGGCGAAGAGGCGGAGGGCCAGCGCATTGACAATTACCTGCTGCGCGTCTGCAAGGGTGTGCCGAAAAGCCACGTCTATCGGATCCTCAGAAGCGGGGAGGTGCGGGTCAATAGGAAGCGGGTCCCCCCGGAGTACCGGCTGCAATCCGGCGACGAGGTACGCGTTCCCCCTTTGCGGCTTGGCGTGGAGGTAAAACTGGCCGTACCGGTCGGGCGGGAATACCGCATTGCCCACGAGGACGACGGCCTGCTGGTGGTCGACAAGCCGGCTGGCATGGCGGTGCATGGCGGCAGCGGGGTAAGCTTCGGTGTCATAGAGCAGTTGCGCCGGCAAAGACCGCAGGCACGTTTTCTGGAACTGGCACACAGGCTGGATCGTGAAACCTCCGGCTTGCTGCTGATTGCCAAGAAACGCTCTGCGCTGACTGCCTTGCATGACCTGTTCCGCGAGGGCCACATCGAAAAGCGCTACCTGGCCCTCGTCAAGGGCCGCTGGCGTGAGCCGCAGCGCCACGTCAAGCTGGCCCTGCACAAGTATCTGACCGAGGAGGGCGAGCGTCGCGTCAGCGTGTCGCCGGAAGGCAAGGCGGCGCATAGCATCGTGCGCCTGGTTGCCCGCTGGGAAAATTTCAGCCTGGTCGAGGTGGAGCTTAAAACGGGAAGAACGCACCAGATCCGCGTGCATCTGGCCCATCTTGGCTTCCCGCTTTGCGGCGACGACAAATACGGCGATTTTGCCCTGAACAAAACCTTGCAAAAACAGGGCCTCGGCCGCATGTTTTTGCATGCGGCGAAGCTGGCGCTTGATCATCCCGGGACAGGTGAGCGGCTGGATCTGATGGCGGCGCTGCCGGAGGATCTGATCGTTTTTTTGAGGCGACTGGAAGTGAACGAGAAACGGGACTATGGCGCGGAATTATCGATTGGTGGTCTTTGACTGGGACGGTACGCTGCTGGATTCGGCGGGGGCGATCGTCGCCTGCATGCAGGCGGCGGCGATCGATCTCGGGCTGTCCCCGCCGGACGAACGAACCGCGCGGCAGGTCATCGGTCTGGGATTGCACGATGCCCTGTCGCAAGCCTTGCCGGGCGTGCCTGCCGACGATTACCAGCGCGTTGCCGAGCGTTATCGGCATCACTATCTTTCCCGGGATCACGAACTGTCCTTGTTTGCCGGCGCCCATGAGTTGGTGGAAGAACTGTCCGAAGCCGGATGCCTCCTGGGGGTCGCTACCGGGAAAAGCCGGCTCGGTTTGAACCGTGCGCTGGAAGCCTCCGGTCTCAAGAGATTTTTCCATGCCACGCGCTGCGCCGATGAGTGCAGTTCGAAACCGGCGCCCGACATGTTGCTGGAGATCATGGATGAACTGGGTGCGCCACCCGATCGGACCTTGATGATCGGCGACACCACGCATGACCTGCAAATGGCAAGGAATGCCGGCGTCGGCGCGCTGGCGGTCGGCTATGGTGCGCACCCGCGCGAAGTTCTGCAGGCGGAACGGCCCCTTGGCCTGTTCGACGAATTTGCGCAATTGACGGAATGGCTCAGGAAGCACGGCTGATTTGCGCCAGCGCCAGACTGGCCGACGGCGGCAAGGGGTTTCGCTTCGAGATTCCGGCGGACTCCGGCTCGCAGTCAGCTTTTGTGGTGCGGCATGGCGGGCAGGTGTACGGCTACCTCAATCGCTGTGCGCATATTGGTGTCGAACTGGACTGGCTGCCCGGGGAATTCTTCGAGGATTCCGGGCTATACTTGGTCTGCACGACGCATGGCGCGACTTATCTTCCTGACAGCGGCATGTGCATTGCCGGCCCCTGCCGCGGCGCCCGACTGACCCAACTGGACGTCTTCGAGCAGGATGGCGGCGTTTACCTGAAATAGAGACCGGTACAAGATGCCCGACACACCCGACAACGACCCCATCTGGGAACGCAAGATCATCGAGAAACTGGCGCTGGAGACGCTAGCGGAGCAGAAACGCCGCCGCCGCTGGGGCATTTTTTTCAAGGTTCTCGGCTTCGTCTACCTCACCTTCCTCATCGTGGCGCTGGGCGACTGGGGCGATACGGCCGACAAGCTGGGCGATGGCAAAAAACATACTGCGCTGATTCAGTTGAACGGCGTCATCAAGCAGACCGGAGAGGCGAGTGCGGAAAAGGTCACCGAAGCGCTGCAGGCGGCTTTCAAGGACCACGGCACGCAAGGGGTGATCCTGCGCATCAACAGCCCGGGCGGCAGCCCGGTGCAATCGGGCATCATCAACGACGAGATTCGCCGCCTGCGCGCCAAGCATCCGAATATCCCGCTGTATGCCGTGGTGGAGGATGTCTGCGCGTCGGGTGGCTACTATGTCGCGGCGGCGGCCGACAAGATCTTCGTGGATAAGGCCAGCATTGTCGGTTCGATCGGCGTGCTGATGGATGGTTTCGGCTTTACCGGGACGCTGGACAAGCTGGGGGTCGAGCGGCGCCTGCTGACGGCCGGCGAGAACAAGGGCTTTCTGGATCCTTTCTCGCCGCAGGATGCCCAGCACAAGCACCACGCCCAGATCCTGCTAGATGACATCCACAAACAGTTCATCGACATCGTGCGCAAGGGGCGGGGCAAGCGCCTGAAAGAGTCGCCCGAGCTCTTCAGTGGCCTCATGTGGACTGGCGCCAAGAGCATCGAACTCGGCCTGACCGACGAACTTGGCAGCGTCGAGTTTGTGGCGCGGGAAATCATCAAGGCTGAGGACATCCGCGACTATACGATGCGGGCGAGTCTGACCGAACGCTTCGCCAGGCAGTTTGGCACGGACGTGGCCGAAGGCGTCATGAACGTTGTCGGCAAGATCGGGGTCAGATAGTCAGCCGGCCAGCAGCAGGAATACCGTCGGCTTTTTTTCGAGTAAAGGGGCGGGGCCGGCGCGCCAGGCGTCGACCTGTCTCGTGGCGATGCTTTCCCTCCCGGTCGTCAGCTCCGTGGCCAGGCACAACAATGTGTCCGGCTGGCAAGCCTCCAGAAGCGCAGTAAGCAACGCGGCGTTGCGGTAGGGCGTCTCGATGAAGATTTGCGTGCGCCCTTCCCGGCGTGATTCCCGCTCCAGTTCAACAATACGCTTGCTGCGATCCGGTTCGCGTACCGGCAGATAGCCATGAAAGGCAAAACTCTGTCCGTTCAGGCCCGAAGCCATCAGCGCCAGCAACAGGCTGGAGGGGCCGACCAGCGGTGCCACCCGAATGCCTCTGGCGTGCGCTGCTCGTACCAGCAAGGCGCCGGGATCCGCCACGGCCGGTGCCCCGGCCTCGGACATCAGGCCGGCGGATTCCCCAGCAACGAGGGGGGCGAGGAGGGCGTCGAGATCGGTTTGCTTCGGTTCGCGCGGCAGTTCCCGGATGTCGATTTCCTGGAGGGGATGCTTGACAGCGATACGCTTCAGTTCGGCGCGCGCGGACTTGGCATTCTCGACGATGAAATACCTCAGGCCACGCGCGATGCGCAGTACGTCGGCCGGCAGTATGGCGTCGGGCCTGCTTTCACCAAGGGAGGCGGGAACAAGGTATAACGTGGCCGTCGGCATCAGGGAACCGGTACGCCTTCGGCACGCAGCATCCCGCACAGGGCGATCAGCGGTAGGCCGATGAGAGCGTTGGGGTCGTCTCCTCGCATGCAGGACAGTAGAGCGATACCCAAACCTTCGGACTTTGCGCTGCCGGCGCAATGATAGGGCTGTTCCTTGTCCAGATAGCGCTCGATCTCGGCATCCGAGAGGTGCCGGAACGCGACCTCGGTCGGCACGCCGCATACTTGGCTGCGGCCGGTAGCACTATTATGCAAGCACAAACCGGTATGAAATATGACGGTGTGGCCGCGCATGGCGCGTAATTGCTCGACGGCCCTCTCGCGCGTCAACGGTTTGCCAAACCGCTGAGAGTCCATGAAAGCGACCTGGTCGCTGCCAATGATCAGGGCATCGGGGAAATGGCTGGCGACGGCTTTTGCCTTGGCGACTGAAAGTCTTTCCGCCGTAGCGGCCGGGCTTTCTCCGGGCAATGCGGATTCGTCTGCCTGTGGATTGGCAACCTCGAATGGTATCTGCAATCGGACCAGCAAGTCACGGCGGAAGACAGAAGTGGAAGCAAGGACTAGGCGGGGCATAAGGTTCGACCGTATTTCGGATGTTATTCTTTTGACAGGAAAAGTCGTGAAATGATATCATTTCACGCTTATGTCGGAACGGGGCATGGTCATCGACAGCCTTGAGTTTGCAAGACGACACGGGATGTTGTCCGGTCGTCTTCAACTTGGCACCCTGCCGCGGCTGAGCGAAGTCCTTTTTGATGTCTCCGGCAACCTGGATTACGAGGTGTCTGGCGAAACCGCGGGGGGCAATGCTTTCCTGGCCTTGAAGCTTGAAGGGCCGTTGCGGCTGATTTGCCAGCGCTGCCTGGGTGCCTTGGAGTTTGCGTTAAGCATGCGCAGCCGGATAATGCTGGTCGAGCCGGAATCGCCTTGGCCTGATGATGGTCAAGTCGGCGGGCTGGAAGATGAGGCCTGTGATGCGATAGAGGTGTTGGGCGAGTTGGATCTCGCCCCCCTACTGGAGGAGGAAATCCTGTTGGCTTTGCCGATTGCGCCGCGACATGAGCGTTGCGAGCCGCCGGCAGCAGCTGCGGCCTCGAAAGAGGCTTCGCCATTTGCGCAGTTGGCCCGGCTTAAGCACAACTAATTTTTTCGAATACGTTTTTGAGGAGTACACCATGGCTGTCCAACAGAACAAGAAGTCGCCTTCGAAGCGCGGCATGCACCGCGCTCATGACTTCCTGACCAATCCGCCGCTGGCCGTCGAGCCGACCACCGGGGAAACGCATCTGCGCCACCACGTCAGCCCAAGCGGCTATTACCGCGGAAAGAAGGTTGTCAAGGCCAAGGGCGAGTAATTCCTGGCTGGCGACGCCTTCTGTTGTGGAGTCGTCTCCGCCTGCTTCCACCGGAACCTATAACGCGTCGATGGACGTCACCATCGCGATAGACTGTATGGGCGGCGATTTCGGCCCATCCGTTACGCTGCCTGCCGTTATCCGCTTCCTGCAACGCGACGATCAGGCGAAGGTGGTCCTGGTCGGCCTGCCTGCGGAGGTGGAAGGGGCCGTGGCCAAGGAGAGGCCGCGCTTCGGCGACCGATTGCGCTTCCATGCCGCCAGCGAGGTGGTCAACATGGATGATCCCCTTGCCACTGCGCTGCGCATCAAGAAGGACTCTTCGATGCGGGTGGCGGTCGATCTGGTCAAGGCGGGTGAGGCGCAGGCCGCCGTCTCGGCCGGCAACACGGGTGCGCTGATGGCGATTTCCCGCTTCGTGCTCAAGACCCTGCCCGGCATCGACCGGCCGGCCATCGCTACCGTGCTGCCGACCCTGCGGGGATACACCTATGTCCTCGATCTGGGGGCCAACGTGGATTGCGAGCCGCAGCATCTCCTTCAATTCGGCATCATGGCCGATCTGCTGGTTTCCGCGGTCGAACACAAGGAACGCCCCACGGTCGGTCTGCTCAACATCGGCGAAGAGGCTATCAAGGGCAACGAAGTGGTGAAGCAGGCCGGTGAATTGCTAAAGGAGAGTGGCCTTAATTTCTACGGCAACGTCGAGGGCGACGATATTTACAAGGGCACGACGGATATCGTGGTCTGCGACGGTTTCGTCGGCAATGTCCTGCTGAAAACCTCCGAAGGCCTTGCCCACATGCTGGCCACTTTTCTGCGCGAGGAGTTCAGTCGCAATCCGCTCAGGAAAATCGCCGCGTTTTTTGCCTTGCCGGCCCTCAACGGCTTCAAGAAGCGCGTCGATCCTCGTCGCTATAACGGCGCCAGTCTGCTAGGCCTGCGCGGCATTGTCGTCAAGAGCCACGGTTCAGCGGATCATATGGCCTTCGCCAACGCCATTGAACGTGCGGCGGAGGCCGTCCGCAACCGGCTGGTTGATCGCATCAGCGAACGCATGGCGCGTAACGCACCACAAATGGTTCAGTAAATGCATGCACGCATAACTGGCACGGGCAGCTATCTGCCCCCAACAGCGCTGACAAATAACGATCTTGTAGCGCGTGGCGTCGATACTACGGACGAGTGGATCGTCGAGCGCACGGGGATACGCAGTCGCCATATCGCCGACGACAGCCAGAATGCGAGTGACTTGGCTTTGGAAGCCAGTATGAAGGCGATCGCCGCGGCCGGCATCGCGGCCGGGAAGATCGACCTCATCATTCTCGCCACCTCGACGCCTGATTACATCTTTCCAAGCACGGCCTGTCTGCTGCAATCCAGGCTTGGCGTCAGCGGTGCAGCCGCCTTCGATGTACAAGCCGTCTGCAGCGGTTTCGTCTATGCCCTGACAATGGCGGAGAAATTCATCCTGTCCGGTAGTCATCGTTGCGCCCTGGTGGTCGGAACAGAAGTCTTTTCGCGCATCCTCGACTGGAACGACCGGGGAACCTGCGTACTTTTCGGCGATGGTGCCGGTGCCGTTATTCTTGAGGCCAGCGACGAACCGGGCATTCTCGCCAGTTCGCTGCATGCCGACGGCTCGTATCACGGCATACTCGAGGTGCCGGGAAATATCTGCGGCGGCAAGGTAGTTGGCCAGCCTTTCGTAAAAATGGATGGCCCAGCGGTGTTCAAGTTTGCCGTCAAAGTGTTGGCAGAGGTCGCACACGAAGTGCTGGATAGGGCCGATATGGATGCCAAGGAAATCGATTGGCTGATCCCGCATCAGGCGAATATCCGCATCATCCAGTCGACGGCAAAGAAGCTCAGCCTGCCGATGGAGAAAGTCATCACCACGGTGGACCGCCATGGCAACACCTCGGCCGCCTCGATCCCGCTGGCGCTGGATGCTGCCGTGAATGATGGACGCATCAAGCGTGGCGACACCCTGATGCTGGAAGGCGTCGGCGGCGGGTTCACCTGGGGCGCGGTCCTCCTCAAATTCTGATCAGTTTCGACCAATCATGAAATTCGCGCTCGTTTTTGGCTCCGGCATAACATTCGCTGCGTTCGTGTGAGCCTTCACCGAAAACTCGCGAAAGCTAATTATGAGATTTGCACTTGTTTTTCCCGGTCAGGGCTCGCAATCGCTTGGCATGATGGCCGCCTACGGTGACAGTTCAGTCATCCGCAGCACTTTTGACGAGGCTTCCAAGGCGTTGGGTCGCGATCTCTGGCAACTCGTGACGGAAGGGCCGGCCGAGGCGCTTAGCCAGACAGTGAATACCCAGCCGTTGATGCTGACCGCCGGCATTGCCGTCTTTCGCTTGTGGCAGGAGAAGGGCGGCAAGGTGCCGAGTATGGTCGCCGGTCATAGCCTGGGCGAGTATTCGGCGCTCGTCGCGGCTGGCGTGCTGCGCTTCAACGATGCAGTTCCCCTGGTCGAACTCCGTGCCAAGGTGATGCAGGAGGCCGTGCCGTCAGGGGAGGGCGCGATGGCTGCCATTCTCGGCCTGGATGCCGCGGCGGTAATGGCAGCCTGCGCCGACAGCGCCCAGGGCCAGGTGGTGGAAGCCGTCAATTTCAACACGCCTGAACAGGTTGTGATCGCCGGTCAAGCCCCCGCTGTCCAGCGCGCCGCCGACGCCGCGAAGGCAATGGGTGCCAAGCGCGCCGTCATGTTGCCCGTCTCGGCACCGTTTCATTGCTCCCTGATGAAGCCGGCAGCGGAGCGATTGCGTCAAAAACTTGCTGACTTGTCCTTTTCGGTTCCGCAGATGCCTGTGGTGAATGACTCAGATGTGAGCTGCCTGACTGACCCGCAACAGATCAAGGAAGCGCTGGTGCGGCAGGCAGCCTCGCCGGTGCGTTGGGTTGAAATTATGCAGGCCATGGCTGGGCAGGGTATTACCCACGTCTATGAATGCGGTCCTGGCAAGGTGCTGGCGGGCCTGGTCAAGCGTTGCGCCGACGGCATGGTTGGCGGCGCCATGGCCGATCTGGCCGGGCTTGAGGCAGCCCTGGCTGTGACGAACGCGTAGAGGAGAATATGCTGAAAGGTCAGATTGCTCTTGTTACGGGGGCTTCTCGCGGAATCGGGCGTGCCATTGCGCTGGATCTGGGCCGGGAAGGTGCCACAGTGATAGGTACTGCCACAACCGAGGCGGGTGCCGCCGATATTCAGAAGGCACTGGAGGCCGCCTCCATTCAAGGCTGGGGGGCGGTGCTCAATGTGACCGATGCCGCTGCATGCGAAGCGGTCATGGGCGAGATCGAAAAACGTTTCGGACCGGTCTCGGTTCTGGTGAACAACGCCGGCATCACGCGCGACAACCTGGCCATGCGCATGAAGGATGATGAGTGGGATGCGGTGATGGATACCAATCTCAAGGCGGTCTTTCGTCTTTCCAAGGCGGTGATGCGTGGCATGATGAAGGCGCGCTATGGCCGCATCATCAACATCACTTCCGTGGTGGGCAGTTCGGGTAACCCCGGCCAGGCCAACTATGCAGCCGCCAAGGCCGGCGTGGCGGGCATGTGCCGCGCCCTGGCGCGCGAACTGGGCAGCCGCAACATTACGGTGAATTGCGTGGCGCCAGGCTTTATCGATACTGACATGACCAAGGCTCTACCGGATGCGCAGCGAGATGCGCTGCTTGGGCAGATCCCGCTCGGCCGGCTCGGCCAGTCCGACGAGATCGCCGCGGCGGTGGCCTTCCTCGCTTCGTCGCGGGCGGGTTATATCACCGGCACGACGCTGCATGTCAATGGCGGCATGTACATGAATTGAACTCGGGTTTGGTCGGGCTAGCCCTTTCTGTTAAAATAGCCCGGTTTTTTTCTAGTCATACCCGCTAAAAAGGGAAGGAGCAAAACACATGGAGAACATTGAACAACGCGTCAAGAAGATCGTTGCTGAGCAACTCGGCGTCAACGAATCGGAGATCAAGATCGAGTCGTCGTTTGTGGACGACCTCGGGGCGGATTCTCTTGACACGGTGGAACTGGTGATGGCCCTCGAAGAGGAATTCGAGTGCGAGATTCCGGATGAAGAAGCCGAGAAGATCACCACCGTCCAGCAGGCGATCGACTACATCAACGCCCACCTCAAGAAGTAAGTCTTTTCAATTTCCCCCAAGCAGGAGCAGAGCGAAGTGGCACGCCGAAGGGTAGTGGTCACCGGTTTGGGCATCATTTCGCCCGTTGGCAACACGACCCAGGAAACCTGGGACAATATCGTGGCGGGCAAGTGCGGCATCGGTCCGATCACCCGTTTCGATGCCTCGACCTTCAAGTCGCGCATCGCCGGCGAAGTGAAGGGATTCGACGTGGCGGCCTATCTCGTGCCCAAGGAGGCGCGCCGGATGGATGTCTTCATCCATTACGGCATGGCGGCGGGAATTCAGGCGATCAAAGACTCCGGACTGGCGGTGACGCCGGAGAACGCCCCCCGCATCGGGGTCAATATCGGCTCCGGCATCGGCGGTCTACCGATGATCGAGGATACGCACAACGATTTCCTCGGTGGCGGTCCGCGCAAGATCTCGCCCTTCTTCATTCCGGGCACCATCATCAACATGATCTCGGGCAACCTCTCGATCATGTTCGGACTGAAGGGGCCGAATCTCGCGATCGTGACAGCGTGCACGACGGGCTTGCATGCTATCGGCACCAGCTTCCGCATGATCCAGTACGGCGATGCCGACGCAATGGTCTGCGGAGGGGCGGAATCCACCGTAACTCCGCTGGCCATTGGCGGTTTTGCTTCGGCACAAGCCCTGTCCACCCGCAACGACGACCCGGCAACGGCCAGCCGTCCCTGGGACAAGGGGCGAGACGGATTCGTTCTTGGCGAAGGCGCCGGCGTGCTGGTCCTTGAGGAATACGAGCATGCGAAGCGCCGCGGCGCCCGGATCTATGCCGAGATTGCGGGTTTCGGCATGAGCGGGGACGCTTATCACATGACCGCGCCTGACACCGATGGTCCACGCCGCAGCATGATCAACGCATTCCAGGATGCAGGGATCAACCCGGACCAGATACAGTACCTGAACGCCCACGGTACCTCAACACCGCTGGGAGACAAGAATGAAACGGATGCCATCAAGCTGGCGTTCGGCGATGCCGCCCGCAATCTGGTGGTGAATTCGACCAAGTCCATGACAGGCCACCTGTTGGGAGGTGCCGGCGGGCTCGAGTCGGCGCTGACGGTATTGGCGGTACACCATCAGATTTCGCCGCCGACCATCAATATCTTCGACCAGGATCCGGAGTGCGATCTCGACTATTGCGCCAACACCGCGCGTCAGCTCAAGATCGATGTCGCCCTGAAAAACAATTTCGGATTCGGCGGCACCAACGGCACGCTGGCTTTCCGGCGGATCTGACCCAGCCGGATGCGCCTGCCGCACCGGCTTGTACTGCGTTCTTCACGGTATCTGGCTATAGTACTTGTCCTGCTGCACCTCGCAGCCCTGGCCAGTCTGTTGCCGCTTGATTTTCCTGCATGGCTCAAACTGGCACTGGTTGCGACAATCGGAGTGTCGGTTGGTGCGGCGGTTCGCCGCCATGCGTTGCTCCTGGCAACGGCCTCAATACGCGAGCTGGTCCTGAAGAGCGACGGCGCTGTCGAGGGGCTGCGCCAAGGCGGCAGCCGGTTTGACGCAAGTGTTTCAGGGCAAACCACCGTTCTGCCCTGGCTGATCGTGATGCTGCTTGAATTGCCGGACTCGCGGCGCCTGCTCCCGCTGTTGATCCTGCCGGACTCGCTGCCAGCCGAGGACGGGCGGATCTTGCGCGCATGGTTGCGCTGGAAGCTTACCTGAGGCGGTTTCGCAGAAGGGTGTTGCGAGCCACAGCGAGGGTCTCCGGGTAGTCGCGGCTGGCATGCAGGCCCCGGCTTTCCCGACGTCTTTGGGCGCAGCGCACTATGAGGTCGGCGGTGAGCACGAGGTTGCGCAACTCGATCAGATCGTTCGTAACGCGGAAATTGGCATAGTACTCGTCGATCTCCCGCTCCAGCAGGCGGATGCGGTGGCGAGCCCGCTCCAGGCGCTTGTTGGTGCGTACGATGCCGACGTAATCCCACATGAAGCGGCGCAATTCATCCCAGTTGTGTGAAAGGACGATTTCCTCGTCGGCATCCGTTACGCGGCTCTCGTCCCATGGCGGCAAGACTGACAGGGCTTGCCGCTTCGACTTGAGAATGTCCTCGGCGGCAGCAGTGGAGAACACCAGGCATTCGAGCAGCGAATTGCTGGCCAGCCGGTTGGCCCCATGAAGGCCGGTGAAGGCGGTTTCACCCACCGCATAGAGGCCGGGCAGGGCTGTGCGAGCAGCCAAGTCGGTGACTATGCCGCCGCAGGCATAGTGCGCTGCCGGCACGACCGGGATTGGTTGCCGGGTAATGTCGATACCTAGTTCCAGGCATCGGGCATGGATGTTCGGGAAGTGCTCGATCAGGAAATCGGCCGGCTTGTGCGTCATGTCGAGGTAGACGCAATCCAGGCCGCGCTTCTTCATCTCGAGGTCGATGGCGCGGGCGACAATATCGCGCGGCGCCAATTCGGCGCGAGGATCGTGCTCGGGCATGAAACGCTCGCCATCGGGCAGGCGCAGAATGCCACCCTCTCCTCGCATCGCCTCCGTGATGAGAAAGGTCTTAGCATGGGGGTGGTAAAGGCAAGTCGGATGAAATTGGATGAATTCCATGTTGGCCACCCGACAGCCGGCGCGCCAGGCCATGGCAATGCCGTCTCCGGTCGCCGTGTCGGGATTGGTGGTGTAGAGATAGACCTTGCCGGTGCCGCCGGTCGCCAGCACCGTGTGCGGCGCGGAAAAGGTCTCCACATGGTCTGCCGGCTTGTCGAGAACATAGGCCCCGTGGCAGCCGTTGCCCGGCAATCCGAACTTGGCATCAGTGATGAGGTCGATGGCGATGTGGTGCTCGAACACCTTGATGTTCGGGTGGGCGCGCAACTTTCGCGTCAGGGTATTCTGCACCGCCGATCCGGTTGCATCCGCCACATGGATGACGCGGCGATGGCTGTGACCACCCTCGCGGGTGAGGTGGTAGCCAGAACCCGAAGCGTCGCGCGTAAACGGGACGCCTTGGCCGACAAGCCAGTCAATGGCAGCCTTGCCCTGTTCGACGACGAAGCGGGTCGTCCTGGAACTGCACAGTCCGGCACCAGCGACCAGAGTGTCCTTGATGTGAGCTTCGATCGAGTCGGCATCGTCCAGCGCCGCGGCTATGCCTCCCTGAGCCCGGTTGCTGGCGCTGTCTTCGAGGGATCGTTTGGTGACTAGGGCGACTTTCTTGTGCGGGGCCAACTGGAGGGCCAGGGACTGGCCAGCCAGGCCGCTACCGATGATCAGGACGTCGAAAACCTGCACGGGGGATATGAGGTGATTGAAGGACCGGAACTATACCATTGCAGGACAAGACCGGGAAAAGGCACTTCCGGATGCTGAACTATTTAAGAAGGTCGCTGTCTTCCTTGCGGAAGGAAGTGGCGCACAGAGTGTGTCGGGTATACTTGCGGCTTCCGGTCCGGGCATTGCGGACCGAATGAACTTCCAACAATACAGCCGCTCAAATGGGAGAACGTGAAGTAGACCAGCAGCTGGTCGTCCGCGCGCAGCACGGAGACCAGCAGGCCTTTGGGTTGCTTGTGTCTAAATACCAGCGCAAGCTGGCACGTTTGCTTTCGCGGCTGATCCGGGATCCGGCCGAGGTGGAGGACGTGGCGCAGGAAACTTTCATCAAGGCTTATCGCGCCTTGGGAAATTTCCGGGGGGATAGCGCCTTCTATACCTGGTTGTACCGCATCGGGATCAATACCGCGAAGAATTATCTGGTGTCGCAGGGCAGGCGGGCGCCAACCCGGACGGAATTCGACTCCGAGGAGGCGGAAGGCTTCGAGGAAGGCGAATTGCTACGCGACAACAATACGCCCGAACGCATGCTCCTCTCCAAGCAGATCGGTGAGACGGTGAATTCTGCTATGGAAGCATTGCCCGATGAGTTGCGCACGGCCATCACGTTGCGCGAGATCGAGGGAATGAGTTACGAAGATATCGCGAAAATGATGGATTGCCCGATCGGAACGGTGCGGTCGCGGATATTCCGGGCGCGCGAGGCAGTTGCCGAAAAACTCAGACCGTTGCTAGATACGGCTCCGGACAAGAGGTGGTGAAAATGAAACCTGACATTTCCGCTCTATTGGACGATGAACTGGAGCCGGGCGCAGCCAGTCGGACGATAGATGCCTTGCGGTGCGAAAAGGAGTTGCAGGAGGCGTGGAATGTCTATCACCTGATTGGCGATACCTTGCGCAGGTCTCCAGGCTATTCGCACGATTTGTCCGCGAAGGTGATGGCGCGGTTGGCGGAGGAGCCCATATTGCTCGCCCCCGCCGCCAAGCCGAAACGCACCCCCTTGCGTTTCGCGCTGCCTCTGGCAGCGGCAATCATGGGCATGGCCGCGGTAGGGTGGGTAGCGTTGTCTCTGAATGCACCTCTGCCGCTCGAACTTGCCGCCAAGCCGCGCTCATCGAATCAGCCGGTGGTTCAGTTGACTGAGCAGTCCTCTTCCGGCGCCCTGAAGGAATACCTCGTTGCCCATCAGGTCCATTCTCCGAGCGGCGGCATTCAGGGGGTGGCGACCTATGTCCGTTCGGTTTCGGAGATTCGACAGGGCGGCCAGCCATGAAACGCGCGCTTGTGCTGTTGGCATTCAGCGGCGTGCTTGCTGCACCCGTCTATGGCGATCAGCATGGCGATGCCTTGGCGTGGCTGCAGAAAATGGCGGCTGCCGCGCAAAAACTCAATTACACCGGAACATTCACCTATCAAAGCGGCGGCAGTTCCGAAACCTCACGCATTACCCACCTCGTGGACGCCGCAGGCGAGCAGGAAAAACTCGAAGTGCTCGATGGCAGCCCTCGCGAAGTGGTGCGCAGCAATGACGAGGTCAAATGTTTCCTGCCCGATGACAAGGTCGTCATCGTCGAGAACCGCGGGCAGCACAAGGCCTTTCCGGCGCTTCTGCCGGCATCGGTCAGCAACCTGGGCGAGCATTACCAGATCCGCAAGGGGGAGGTCTCACGGGTGGCCGGACTGGACAGTCAGCTCGTCATCCTTGAGCCAAAGGATGCACTGCGTTATGGTCACCATCTCTGGGCCGATGTCACTTCCGGTCTGATCCTGAAGGCCCGCACGATCAATGAGCGCAACGAAACGATCGAGCAATTCGCGTTCAACCAGCTGCAGATCAACGGGATCATCGACAGGGAAACACTGAAACCCAAATTCGAATCGGAAGGCAAAGCCTGGCGAATACACAACGCCAGGGCATCGCAAAGTCTTTCAGCGGGGAGCGACTGGCTGTTCAAGGCCCAGTTGCCCGGCTTCATGAAAAGCGCCGGCATGAGACGGCAGGCAAGGCGAGGAAGCGGTACGGAAACGACCCACTTTGTTTTTACCGATGGTCTGGCCTCCATCTCAGTGTTCATTGAGCCATTGGCAGACCAGAAAGCGGAGAAGGCGACTTATTCGGTCGGAGCCATCAACGTATACAAGCGTGTGACCGAAAAGCACCTTCTGACGGTCCTCGGTGAAGTGCCCATGACGACCCTGATACGTCTGGGCGACGGCATGGAGCCCAGGAAGAAATGATGGATCAGGAAGCCATCGTGGCCCGCATCGAGGGCGATCATGCCTATGTCGAGGTAGGCGGTGCCGGTGCCGGCTGCGGCCGCTGCCATGAAACGGGGGGCTGCCAAAGCGGCATTCTTGGTCAGCTGTTCAGCAGCCAGCCGCGGCAGTTCCGCATTGTCAACCGGATTGGGGCTGTGCCGGGCGATCGTGTCATCGTGCGCGTAGCCGGTGGGGCGACCCTGCGTGCCGCACTGCGGTCATATCTCTTGCCAGTGCTGTTCCTGCTGCTGGGAGCGATAACCGGGACTGTGTTGGGCGTGAACAGCGATGCTGCGGCAGCGCTGGGTGCGCTGTCCGGACTTGCTATCGGCGTCCTGGCGGGACTGACTTTACGTCGGGCCCGGATCGGCAAGATCGCGGAACCCGTTCTCATCCGCCACAGCTCATCTTTCTGTCTTTCCAAGGAAGCCTGTCGATGATCATCAGACTGTTTTTCTCCATCCTTCTATCGGTTGTTACGCTGAATGCCGCTGCGCAAGTCAGGGAATTGCCCGACTTCACCGATCTGGTCGACAAGCATGGGCCGGCGGTTGTTAATGTCAGCACAACGCAGACCGTCCGCGGCAACCGTGCCTTTCCGCAGTTTCCGGAGCTCGACGAAGACGATCCGATGTTCGAGTTCTTCAAGCGATTCATCCCGCGTCAGCCAGGCATGCCGCGTGACTTCCAGAACAAGTCCCTCGGCTCGGGTTTCATCATCAGTCCGGACGGCTACATCCTGACGAACGCCCATGTCGTCGATTCGGCCGACGAAATTGCGGTGAAGCTCACGGACAAGCGCGAGTTCAAGGCCAAGGTGATCGGCACCGACAAGCGGACCGACGTGGCGCTGATCAAGATCGAAGCGAACGGCTTGCCTGCAGTCAAGATGGGCGATCCCGGCAAGCTTCGTGTCGGTGAGTGGGTGGTGGCTATCGGTTCGCCCTTCGGCTTCGAAAGCTCCGTGACGGCAGGCATCGTCAGCGCCAAGGGGCGCGCCTTGCCACAGGAAAACTTCGTTCCTTTCATCCAGACGGACGTGGCGATCAATCCGGGCAACTCGGGCGGCCCGCTGTTCAACATGAAAGGCGAGGTGGTCGGCATCAATTCGCAGATTTACAGCCGTACCGGCGGCTATATGGGTTTGGCCTTCGCCATTCCCATCGATGTGGCGATGGATGTGCAAAGCCAGTTGCGCAGCAGCGGCCGCGTCAGCCGTGGACGCATCGGCGTGGTCATTCAGGAACTGACCAAGGAACTGGCCGATTCCTTCGGCCTGTTCAAGACTTCCGGCGCCCTGGTGAACGCCGTGGAAAAAGGCGGCCCTGCCGAGAAGGCCGGCATTGAAGCTGGAGACATTATCCTCAAATTCGATGGCAAGGCGGTGAACGTCTCCAGCGACTTGCCGCGGATCGTCGGCGCCACCCGCCCTGGCAGCAAAGTATCCATACAGGTCTGGCGAAAGGGCGCCACCCGCGATCTGGCGGTGACGGTGGGTGAAATCCCCGAGGAAAAAACGGCGCCGCGCAGCCAGATGCGGGCCAAGCCGGCGGAAGTGGCGGCCAACCGGCTGGGATTGGTATTGAGCGAACTGTCGCCAGAGCAGAAGCGCGAACTGAAAATCGCCAATGGCCTGCTGGTCGAGGATGTCCGCGCAAATGGCAGTCGGGCCGACTTGCGTCCGGGAGATGTCATTCTGGCCGTCGTACACAAAGGCTCGAGTACGGAAGCGAGAACCGTCGATCAGTTCAACAAGTTTCTGTCCCATCTGGACAAATCGGCGACGATTACCCTCCTCGTGAAGCGCGGCGAGCAGCAGACCTACATCACACTCAAGAGTATCGGTGACAAGTAAAAAGCGACCACGCCTGACAGTCTACAGCCGCGCTTGGTGCCATCTCTGCGATGATCTTCTGGCTGCCCTCAGGCCGATGTGCGAGGAATTGGGCGCCGGCATCGAGATAATCGATGTCGATGCCCATGCCGAGTTCGAGGAGGTCCATGGCGAGCGGGTGCCGGTCGTGTTCGGCGGGGAAACGGAGTTGTGCCATTACTTCCTCGACACCGCGGCAGTGCGTGCTTATTTGCTGAATTTCCGGTAGAATTTCGCGCTTTCGCATGCCACTGAAAGGGTGCTTTGCAGCACCCTTTCGTCTCTGATGGATCACATCCGCAACTTCTCGATCATCGCCCACATCGACCATGGCAAGTCGACGCTGGCCGACCGCATCATCCAGCTGTGCGGCGGCCTGTCGGAACGCGAAATGGAAGCGCAGGTGCTCGACTCGATGGACATCGAGCGGGAGCGGGGCATCACCATCAAGGCACAGACGGCTTCCCTGCAGTACAAAGCGCGCGACGGACGCCTCTTCAACCTCAACCTGATCGACACGCCGGGACATGTCGATTTCTCCTATGAAGTTTCGCGCTCGCTGTCTGCCTGCGAAGGTGCACTGCTGGTGGTGGACGCCTCGCAGGGGGTCGAAGCGCAAACGGTCGCCAACTGCTATACGGCTCTCGAGCAGGGGGTCGAGGTCGTCCCGGTGCTGAACAAGATCGATCTTCCGGCGGCGGATCCCGATCGGGCACGCGAGGAGATCGAAGATGTGATCGGCATCGATGCAACCGACGCCATTCTGGCCAGCGCCAAAACCGGTCTGGGGGTGGAGGATATCCTCGAAGCCATCATTGCCCGCATCCCGGCACCCAAAGGCGATCCGGCTGCCCCTTTGAAGGCGCTCATCATCGATTCCTGGTTCGACAATTACGTCGGAGTGGTCATGCTGGTTCGCGTCGTGGATGGCACCCTGCGACCGAAGGACAGGATCCTGCTGATGGCCGCGGATTCGCAGTACCTGTGCGAGCAGGTCGGCGTGTTCACGCCGAAGTCCCAGGCACGCAGCACACTGTCGGCCGGAGAAGTCGGTTTCATCATTGCCGGAATCAAGGAACTGAAGGCAGCCAAGGTCGGCGATACGGTGACGCTGGCTGACCGTTGTGCCACCGAAGCACTTCCCGGCTTCAAGGAAATCAAGCCGCAAGTCTTCGCCGGCCTCTATCCGGTCGAAGCGAACCAGTACGATTCCCTGCGCGAGGCTCTGGAAAAACTCAAGCTGAACGATGCCTCGCTCCACTACGAACCGGAAGTGTCGCAGGCGCTGGGGTTCGGTTTCCGCTGCGGTTTCCTGGGGCTTCTGCACATGGAAATCGTGCAGGAGCGTCTCGAACGCGAATATGACATGGACCTCATCACCACCGCGCCGACAGTGGTCTACGAGGTGCTGATGCGCGATGGATCGGTACTGTCCGTCGAGAACCCATCCAAGCTGCCGGATCCATCGAAAATCGAGGAAATCCGCGAACCGATCATCACGACGACGGTCTTTGTACCCCAAGAGTATCTTGGCGCGGTCATCACGCTGTGCGAACAGAAGCGCGGCGCGCAAGTAAACCTGCAGTACCACGGACGCCAGGTCATGCTGACCTACGACATGCCCATGGCCGAGGTGGTGATGGATTTCTTCGACAAGCTGAAATCCGTCTCGCGCGGTTATGCCTCGCTCGATTATGAGTTCAAGGAATACCGCCAGGCGGATGTCGTCAAGCTCGATATCCTGATCAACAGTGACCGGGTCGACGCACTGTCCGTCATTGTGCATCGCGCCAACGCCCAGTATCGCGGACGCGAGCTGGCATCCAAGATGCGGGAACTGATCCCCCGTCAGATGTACGATGTGGCGATTCAGGCAGCCATCGGTTCCACCATCATCTCGCGCGAGAACATCAAAGCCATGCGCAAGAACGTCCTGGCGAAATGCTATGGCGGCGATATCAGCCGCAAGCGCAAGCTGTTGGAAAAACAAAAGGCCGGCAAGAAGCGCATGAAACAAGTCGGCAATGTCGAGATCCCGCAGGAGGCCTTCCTGGCCGTGCTGCGGGTCGATTCGAAATAGGATATTCAATTTGAACTTCGCCCTGATCCTCTTTCTCCTTACGCTCGCCACCGGCGCCATCTGGCTGTTCGATGTGATGGTGATGAAGAAGCGTCGGGGTCCGGAAGCGAAGGAACCGTGGTGGGTGGAATACGGCGCCAGTTTCTTCCCCGTCATCCTGGTGGTGTTCTTCCTGCGCTCCTTTTTGGTCGAACCGTTCAAGATCCCCTCCGGCTCGATGATTCCGACCCTGCTGGTGGGCGACTTCATCCTGGTGAACAAGTACACCTACGGTATTCGGCTGCCGGTCATCAACAAGAAAGTACTGAACCTGAACACGCCACAGCGCGGCGATGTCATGGTTTTCCGCTGGCCAGAGGATCCGTCGCTGGATTACATCAAACGGGTGGTCGGGTTGCCCGGCGACAAGGTGGCTTGGCAGAACAAGCGTCTGTTCATCAATGGAGAAGAGGTGTCGACAGTCACGCGGGCGGATTATCTGCACCCCGACCGCCTGTATTATTCAGCCCAGTATCAGGAAAAGCTGGGCCAGGCCGATCACAGCATCATTCTGGACAAGGATGCGCCGGCCTTCGTCACCCAGGTCTTGCAGTTTCCAGGGCGGGACAAATGCATCTACAATAGCTCCGGCGTGATTTGCGAGGTCCCGGCTGGCCATTACTTTGTCATGGGCGATAATCGCGATGCCAGCAGCGACAGTCGGGTTTGGGGGTTCGTGCCGGATCAGAACATTGTCGGCAAGGCCTTCCTGATCTGGTTCAATTTCAGCGATTTGAAACGCATCGGCAGCTTCCATTGAAGGAGCGCAGAATGAGAAAACAACTAGGTTTGAGCCTGATCGGATTGATCCTGGTCAGCGCGATCGTTATTGGCGTCGCCGTCGTCGGCATGAAGGTCGTGCCTTCGGTGATTGAGTATTACACCATCGTCAAGCACATCAAGACGATTGCCAACAGCGGGGCTACTACGGTTGCCGAAGTCCGGACAGCCTACGATCGTCAAGCATCGGTGGATGACACGCCCAGCATGGCGGGTGCCGACCTGGAGATTACCAAGGAAGGCAATCAGCTGGTTATCTCCTTCGAATACGCGAAAAAAATCCACATCGCCGGCAACGTCAGCATCCTCATCGAATATGCAGGCAGCAGTTCCGGCAGCAAACGCCCTATCGAGTGAGCACCTCTTGTGAGTGATGTGCCGGGTTTCGAGCGCAAAATCGGTTACGTTTTTCAGAGCCGGGAGCTTCTGAAACAGGCTCTGACCCACCGCAGCTTCGGTACTTCCCACAACGAACGCCTTGAGTTTCTCGGCGACAGCATTCTCAACTGCATCATCGCCCAGGCCTTGTATGAGCGTTTCCTGGATGTCCGGGAAGGCGACTTGTCGCGGCTTCGTGCCAATCTGGTGCGCCAGGAAACCCTGGCCGAGATTGCGCAAGGACTTGGCCTCGGCGAACAGTTGCGCCTGGGTGAGGGAGAGCTGAAAAGCGGTGGTTTCCGCCGCCCATCCATTCTGGCCGACGGGCTGGAGGCCTTGTTCGGCGCGGTGTTCCTCGATGGCGGCTTCGACAGCGCTCGCGAAACGGTACTGCGCCTTTTTGAACCCTATCTTTCCAACCTCGATCCGCAGCATTCCGGCAAGGATGCCAAGACTACCCTGCAGGAATTGCTGCAGGGCCGCCGTCTTGCATTGCCACAATACCTCTTGCGTGCCACGCGAGGCGAGGCGCATGCACAGGAATTCGAAGTCGAGTGCCTGATACCCGAACTCGGCATCACCGCAATCGGCCGCGGTACGAGCCGTCGCTCGGCAGAACAGGAAGCCGCAAAGCGAGCGTACGAGCAGACGGGCGCGAAATGAACGTGCCGGACGGATTCCGCTGCGGCCACCTTGCCATCGTCGGCAGGCCGAACGTGGGCAAGTCGACCCTGCTTAACCGCCTGATCGGCCAGAAGATCAGCATAGTCTCGCGCAAGGCACAGACAACGCGCCATCGCATTACCGGCGTACTCACCCGGCCCGGGCAACAATTCATTTTCGTCGATACCCCCGGGTTTCAGATCAGACACAAGAATGCGCTGAACCGCCTGATGAACCGGGGCGTGTCTCAGGCGCTGCACGATGTCGATGTCGTCCTGCTGGTGATCGAGGCGGGGCGCTATATGGAAGACGACAAACGCATTCTTGCGATGATCCCGGAGGGCAAAACGGTGTTGCTGGTGATCAACAAGATCGACCGCCTCGCCGACAAGAAGCGATTGCTGCCCTTCATTGCAGAAATGGCCAAGGCCTTTCCCTTCGCCGAAATCGTCCCGGTCAGTGCCGCAAACGGCATGGGCGGAGAGGCCCTCCTGGATGCGGCAGGCCGCTACATGCCCGAATCGGCACCCCTCTTTGGCGAGGATGACCTGACGGACCGCAGCGAACGATTCCTGGCAGCCGAATTTCTGCGCGAAAAATTGTTCCGGCGTCTCGGCGAGGAGCTGCCCTACGGCATGACGGTCGAGATCGAGCGCTTCGAAACGGAAGGCTCGCTGCGGCGGATCCACGCGGCGATCATCGTAGACAGGCCGGCCCACAAGGCGATCGTCATCGGCAAAGGCGGCGAACAATTGAAGGCCATCGCCAGCGACGCGAGACGCGACCTCGAGGCGCTTTACGGCGGGAAGGTGTTCCTTGAGGTGTGGGTCAAGGTCAAGGGCGGCTGGGCGGACGACGAGCGGGCGCTGAAGAGCCTGGGGTACGAGTGAGCGGATCAAGCAAGGGCAGGGTGGATGGCCAGGCGGCGTTCGTCCTGCATACCCATCCATTCCGCGAGACCAGCCTGATTGTCGAGGCCTTCAGTCTGGATCACGGCCGGATTGCCCTGGTTGCACGGGGCGCCCGCCGGCCGCGTTCGGCCATGCGTGGGCTGCTGATGGCTTTCCAGCCGATCGAAGTGGGCTGGTTCGGCCAAGGCGAGATGCGCACCCTCGCCAAGGTCGAATGGGTCGGCGGCCAGCCGCTGCTTCAGGCGCAGGCGCTGCTGCTCGGCTACTACATGAACGAACTGCTGCTCAAGCTGCTGCCGCGGGAGGACGCGCATCCGGCACTGTTCCAGGCCTATGCTGAGGCCGTATTCGCCCTGGCGGTCGGCGAACCGAGCCAGGCCTCGCTCAGGCGCTTCGAAAAGACGCTACTGAAGGAGCTGGGTTACGGCCTGACGCTGGATCGTGAGGCGGAAAGCGGTCGGCCGGTGGAGCCGCAAAAGCGATACGCTTACGTCCTTGAGCGGGGACCGGTCCTCCTGGGCGCGGAGGTGGGCGAAGCCGAATCGTTTTCGGGCAGAGCGCTGCTGGCCATCGCGCAGGACGATTTCAGCGAAACCGAGACGCTCGTCCAGTGCAAGCAGCTGATGCGCAAACTGATACATCATTATCTCGGCGGCCAGCGCCTGAGTTCGCGCCGCGTTTTCATGGAGTTGCAGGAATTGTGACCAACGGAAATCCCTGTGGGATGATTGAACTGGGCGTCAACATCGACCATGTCGCGACGCTGCGCCAGGCGCGCGGCACGCACTATCCAGATCCCGTCCGCGCAGCGCTGTTGGCCGAGGAGAGCGGGGCGGACCTCATCACCCTGCACCTGAGGGAGGACCGCCGCCATATCCAGGATCGCGATGTCGAGATCCTGCGCGGCAAGCTGAAGACGCGCATGAACCTTGAAGCCGCCGTCACGGACGAGATGGTGGCCTTCGCCCTGCATATCCGCCCGCACGATGTCTGCTTCGTTCCGGAACGGCGGCAGGAACTGACCACCGAAGGGGGGCTCGACGTGGCAGGGGGCTTCGAGCGTGTCCGCGCCGCGTGCAGGGCGGCCACCGAGGCCGGTATCCGCGTCTCCCTCTTCATCGATGCCGACACGCGGCAGATCGATGCCGCCAGGGCCTGCGAGGTGCCGGCCATCGAGATCCACACCGGCCGCTATGCCGAGGCCGGAGAACCGGCGGAAGTCCGGGAGGAACTCGAACGCGTCGCCCAGGCGGCACGCTACGCCCACCAGCTGGGCTTCAAGGTGAATGCCGGCCACGGCCTGCACTACGAGAACGTCAAGCCGATGGCCGCCATCCGCGAGATCGTCGAGCTCAACATCGGCCACGCCATCGTCGCCGAGGCCGTCTTCTGCGGCTGGCAGGAAGCGGTGCGTCGCATGAAGCAACTGATGCTGGAAGCGCGGCGGTGATCCACGGCGTCGGCACCGACATCGTCGCCATTGCGCGCATCGAGCGGATGCTGAGCGAGCATGGCGAGCGCACGGCCGCCAAGCTGCTGGCGCCGTCCGAGATGGAAAAATATCGCCAAGTGGCGCAGCCGGCCGCCTGGCTGGCCAAACGCTTCGCCGCCAAGGAGGCGCTCGGCAAGGCTCTCGGCCTGGGACTGCGCGATCCGGCCACGCTGCACAACATCGCTGTGCTCAGCGACGGCATTGGCCGGCCGAGCTTCGAGTACGCGCCGCCGCTGGCCGACTGGATGAAGGCGCGGCGGCTGCGGGCCCATCTCAGCCTGAGCGACGAAACCGATACCGCCATGGCTTTCGTCGTGGTGGAACAAGAGGACACGCCATGACCGCAACCCAGGCCCTCGGCCCGCTGATGCTCGATGTCGTGGGTCCGCGCCTGACTGCGGAGGAGCGCGAAGTCCTGCTGCATCCGCTCGTCGGCGGCATCATCCTGTTCAAGCGCAATTTCGAATCGATCGCCGTATTACAGGAACTGACTTTTGAAATTCATTCCCTGCGACAGCCGCCGCTGCTGATCGCCATCGATCACGAGGGCGGCCGCGTGCAGCGCTTCCGCCATGGATTTACCGTGCTGCCGTCGATGGGCGCGATCGGCGTGCTGTGGGACAGCGATCCCGCGCGCGCCCTGGACACGGCCGCGGCCGCGGGCTATGTGCTGGCCGCCGAGCTGCGCGCCTGCGGCATCGATCTCAGCTTCACCCCGGTGCTCGATCTCGACTACGGCACCAGCGAGATCATCGGCAACCGCGCCTTCCATCGCGATCCGGCCGCGGTGACGGCGCTCGCCGGCGCCCTGATTGCCGGCCTGCGCCGCGCCGGCATGGCCAACGTCGGCAAGCATTTTCCCGGCCACGGCTTCGTCGTCGCCGACTCCCATCTGGCCATTCCGGTCGACGACCGGCCGGTCTCGGCACTGTATGCGGATTTCTCGCCTTACCGCGCCCATCGCAGGATGGATCTCGCCGCCGTCATGCCGGCGCATGTCATCTACGAAAACCTCGACCCAAGCCCGGCCGGTTTTTCATCCTATTGGCTGCGCTACGTGCTGCGCGGCGAACTCGGCTTCGACGGCGTGATCTTCAGCGACGACTTGTCGATGGAGGGTGCCAGTTTCGCCGGCGGCTTCGTCGAGCGCGCCGAGGCCGCGCTGGATGCCGGCTGCGATATGGTGCTGGTGTGCAATAACCCGTCTGCGGCACGGCAGCTCCTGCGGGAATGGCAGCCCGATTTCGATCCGGCTTCCGCACGCCGCCTGCAAGCGCTTCTGCCGGTGGCACCGGCGCCGGGAATGACGGCATTGCATGCGCAGGCCGACTACCGGGAAGCGCTCAAGGCGCTCGAAGCAGTAATGGAATAAGCGATGCCCGCTCCGCAGACCCGATTGCTCGAATGCCGCGCCTGTCCGCGCCTGGCGGATTTCCTCGACGATTGCCGCCGCGAAAGGCCGGGCTATCACGCCCGGCCGGTGGAGCCCTTCGGCGATCCCAGGGCGACGCTGCTCATCGTCGGTCTCGCGCCCGGCTATCACGGCGCCAACCGCAGCGGCCGACCGTTTACCGGCGACTACGCCGGGGTCCTGCTGTATTCCACCCTGCACCGTTTCGGCTTTGCCAGCCGGCCGCAATCCGTGTCGGCGGACGACGGGCTGCAACTGATCGATTGCCGCATCACCAACGCCGTGAAGTGCGTGCCGCCGGAGAACAAGCCGGAAACGGCCGAAATCAGGACCTGCAACCGTTTCCTGGCGAACGAGCTGGCGGCGGCACCCGAGGCACGCATCATTCTGGCCCTGGGCCTGGTGGCGCATAACGCCGTGCTGGCGGGACTGACTTTGAAGCGCAGCGCCTGCACGTTCGCCCATGGCGCCCGCCACGTCCTGCCGGACGGGCGCATCCTCCATGACAGCTATCATTGCAGCCGCTACAACACGCAGACCCGACGGCTGACCGAGCCGGCCTTCCACGCCGTCTTCGAAGCCATTCGCGCCGACCTGAAGACTTGACATGTTCGACAGCAAGACCCTGATCCGTTCCCTGCCCGAGGAACCCGGGGTCTACCGCATGCTCGACGCCGCCGGCCAGGTCCTCTACGTCGGCAAGGCCAAGGCCCTGAAGAAGCGCGTCGCCTCCTACTTCCAGAAGACCAACCTGAGCCCGCGCATCCGGCTCATGGTGGGGCAGGTGGCCAGTGTCGAGGTGACCGCCACCCGATCCGAGGCCGAGGCGCTGATCCTCGAAAACAATCTCATCAAGAGCCTGGCGCCGAAGTTCAACATCCTCTTCCGCGATGACAAGTCCTATCCCTACATCGAACTGTCGGCCGACGCCTGCCCGCGCATCGCCTTTCACAGGGGCAGCTTCGACAAGGGCGCACGCTATTTCGGCCCCTTTCCCAATTCCCACGCGGTACGCGAGAGCATTCATCTCCTGCAGCGCATTTTCCTCCTGCGCACCTGCGAGAACTCGGTATACCAGAACCGCTCGCGCCCCTGCCTGCTGCACCAAATCCGCCGCTGCAGCGCGCCCTGCGTCGGGCTGATTTCCGAGAAGGACTACGCGGCGGACGTGCGCCTGGCCGAGTTGTTTCTCAAGGGCCGGCATGGCGAGGTCGTCGATCGCCTCACCGAAGCCATGCAGTCGGAAGCGGACCGGCTGCAGTTCGAAAAGGCAGCGGCGCTGCGCGACCAGATCCGCTCGCTGCAGAACGTGCTGCACAAGCAATACGTCGAGAGCGCGCGGGAAGAGGACGTCGATATCGTTGCCGCCGTGGCCGAGCGTGGCCTGCTGGTCATCAATCACGCAATGGTGCGGGGCGGGCGGCACCTCGGCGACAAGGCGCACTTCCCGCAGAACGCCCAGGAGTGCGCGCCGGCGGACGCCTTGCTGGCTTTCCTCGAGCAGCATTATGCCGGCCACCCGGTGCCGCCGCGCATCCTGCTCAATCTGGAAACGCCTGCTGACTGGGAAGCGACGTTTGTCGAAGCGGCAGATCATGCCGTTTCCCTGCAGCGTCCACGCAACGAGATGGAGCGCGCCTGGCTGGCCGTGGCGGAACGCAATGCCCGCCTCGCCATCGAGGCGCAGGCCATGCAGAAGTCCAACACCGAAGGGCGGCTGGAACGGTTGCGCGAGGCGCTGGGCGCCAGCGAGACGATCCACCGCATCGAGTGCTTCGACATCAGCCACACAATGGGGGAAGCCACGGTCGCCTCCTGCGTGATCTGCGTCGACGGCGCCATGAAGAATGGCGAATACCGGCGCTACAACATTGCCGGCATCACGCCAGGAGACGACTATGCAGCAATGCGTCAGGCGCTGACGCGCCGCTATGAAAAAGTCGCTGCGGGGGAGGGGGTCCGTCCCGATCTGATCCTGATCGATGGCGGCAAGGGGCAGGTTGGTGCCGCGCGCGAGGTCCTGTCTGAACTGGGGTTGGCCGACCTGCCGGCAGTCGGCGTGGCGAAAGGCGAAGAGCGCAAGCCCGGACTCGAAACCCTGCTCCTGCCGGACACCACCGAGCCGCTGAACTTGCCGGCCAACGATCCGGCCCTCCATCTCATCCAGCAGATCCGTGACGAGGCGCACCGCTTCGCCATCGCCGGGCATCGCGCCCGCCGCGCAAAATCGCGCGGCCGCTCAAGCCTGGAGGACATTCCCGGCGTCGGTCCCGCCAAGCGCAAGCGGCTGCTGGCGCAGTTCGGCGGACTGCAGGGCGTGCGAGCGGCCACCGTGGAGGATCTTTGCCGTGTCGAAGGAGTCAGCCGCAAACTGGCCGAAGCGATTTACAATCAGCTGCACTGATCGCAAAAAAGTACGGACGATGCCACTCAACATACCCAACCTCCTGACCTGGGGCCGCATCCTCCTTATCCCGATGTTCGTCGGCGTTTTCTATTTTCCACACGACTGGCTGAGCCCGCACGAGCAGAATTTGGCAGCAACCGTGATCTTCGTAGTTGCCGCACTGACAGACTGGCTGGACGGTTATCTCGCGCGCACTCTGCAGCAGACCTCCGCCTTCGGCGCCTTCCTAGATCCCGTGGCGGACAAGCTGATGGTGGCCGCGGCCTTGATCATCCTGGTGCAGCTCGACCGCGCGGATACCGTCGTCGCCTTCATCATCATCGGACGGGAAATCACCATCTCCGCCCTGCGCGAATGGATGGCCAAGATCGGCGCCGCCCGCAGCGTCGCCGTTTCTTTCCTGGGCAAGGTGAAGACGGCAAGCCAGATGGTTGCCATCCCGATGCTGCTCTACCACGATCCCCTGCCGCTGTTTGCCCCACAGATAGTCGGCACCTGGCTGATTTACCTGGCCGCGCTGCTCACGCTCTGGTCGATGGTTTACTACTTGCGAATGGCATGGCCGCACATAGCAGAAAAGGCGTGAGGGCAGGGCAGGCAAGCTTGACACCCAAGGCGCCGACGCTATAATGCACGACTGTTCCGCGGGAATAGCTCAGTTGGTAGAGCGCAACCTTGCCAAGGTTGAGGTCGGGAGTTCGAGACTCCTTTCCCGCTCCAGATTTCCGGGGAAAGCGTAGCCAGCTGCGTTTTCCCCTTTTAGTTAGCCCCGGATAATCCGCGGCGGGGTAGCAAAGTGGTTATGCAGCGGCCTGCAAAGCCGTCTACGCCGGTTAGATTCCGACCCCCGCCTCCAATCCTTTTCGTTTCGAGCCTTCCCTTGCCCGGATGGCGAAATTGGTAGACGCAAGGGACTTAAAATCCCTCGACCGGGAACGGTCATGCCGGTTCGATTCCGGCTCCGGGCACCAAAGTCAGGTGGCACAATAATGCTCCGTGGATTGCGCCTATAACATATTGAATTATTGATTTTAATAAATAAACAAGGGGTGGATTTGTGAATGTGCTGCCAACTGCAAACTGGCCCCTCGATCCCAGTAGGGCTGCAATCGTACCCCGCAGATCACGAAATTCGCTGCAAACGTCCGCAAACTATTCCCATAGGGTATTTCCATCAAGAAACGACAGTGCTTGGTGGATATCCGAAAAACTGTCAGAGACATTAGCTGCTACGGTGTGAGCTAGTTGGCAAATTCTTGGGAATGGTTCAGACGACGGCGAAGCAGATCTTGTAGTTCTGGGCTGAGGCGTCTTTGAGCGTGATCGCACCGATGGGGAAATAGCCGCGGTCCTTCCAGCATCCTAGCCGATGAGCCCACCGATCAACCGAAACTAGCCATTCATCGCTAACGTGATAGGCATTAACCCCCTGAATATCAACAAGTAACCGATTCCACTCCTTCGCAATATTCAGTGCTGCTACCCAGGTGGCGGAAAATATGGCGTGCCTGAGATCTCGACGCCCCATGGTTAATCCGCGAACGGTCCATTTCACGTTAAGCAAGTCTGAAATCACATTTCGAGAAAATTCCAATCGAGAATATGACTGACTGTACAGCGAGGATACCCTTTCAAATTGAGCACGCCAGATCATACGAGCGTGAACCCTGGGCGGAACGATAGGATTGATTGGAACGGCAACGCCAAAGCTAGGGGTGAGAAGATATTGCCTGTATTGATCGATACCTGATTGAAAGTGTCCCAAGATTTGGGCGTATGCGGGGCTCTTTTGTGTCACCCGAGTACCAATCAAGTTTGAATAAATGCCGTGCGCCTTAGCTTTCTAATGAGACGGTCTTTTCTCTCGCGGCAAACTATTTAACATAATACATATT
>Ga0172380_10001980_pt1 | contig 33601 bp, 57 predicted proteins | sample Leawe162metaG_FD_119747 | JGI IMG/M metagenome (GOLD analysis project Ga0172380, IMG submission 119747) | Leachate microbial communities from a municipal landfill in Southern Ontario, Canada - Leachate well 162 metaG | ecosystem: Engineered > Solid waste > Landfill > Unclassified | place... | reverse complement strand
GAAGAAGTCTTGATGAAGAGTATGATGGAAAAGGGTTATCATTCTACTATATTAAATGAAGCAAAGGATGGCATTACTGCTTACCAGAAGTCAATTAATTTTTCAGATCTTCACGGAAGGATGCCTAGTCCATTTGAAGATCTTCAGATGAAGAAAGGTTTTAGTCGATTTCTGTCTACTATAATGACACCTCAAGCGGTTGCGCAGTTCTTATTTAAACCTTTTTCTAGTGCCAGTCCTATTATTGCGTCTAAGACTACTACTGCTTTGGGAATAACAGCAGCATCAAGAATTGCAGTTGCTAATATGCTTAAAGAAATAAAGTCCTCTGGTAAAGAAATTAGAGAAATATACAAACCTGTTGTTGAGCAGTTTCAAGTTCCTCTTCGTGAGGTTAATGATCTTAATAATCAAATATCTTTATATGATAGTATTCTTTCTGGTAAGTACAAAAATCCCGAAGGAGGAGAAATTGATAGAATAAGTCGTTATATAAAGAAAGGTTCAAAACTTGACGAAGGTGATCTTGCAATGATTGCTGATTTTTCATCAAAACGTACGTCTGTGCAGGAACGTCTTAATAGTTATACTGATACTCTAAGTTTATACAATACAACGATGGATAAACTGGATAGAGATGTAGCTAGTCGGTTTCCTTCGGCAAGAATCTTCTTTGCTGCGAATAATTCAGGAATGGACGTTGCAGATCCGTGGGTTAAACAGTTTCTTTCGCATAATGAAGAACTTGCAGCGGCTAAGATAAAAAACATGCTTGGTCAGTATAGTGAAAGAGCTATGGCATCTGGAATGGATGTTATTACCAGTAAAGATTTTATGCACTATGTTGCACATCCTGATACTGATTTCAAGTTGTTGAGGGGAATTACTAATGATTTAGATTCCACTGTAGGTCATGGTATTGATATGTCAGCGTTTCATAGCAGAGGTTTTAACACTCGTCCTATGATGCCAGATATTCACTATGCTATGGAAAGGTATATTCCAGATGCTAATATGAGAATTGAGATGGCTTCTTTTTGGAAAGAGTGGAGACCATTCTTAGCACAAGCAAGAGCGTCTGGTAATCTAGGTGCGGTTGATTATCTTGAAAGTGTTGCTAAAGGATTTAGTCCTGTTGATCAGTTTGGTAGTTTAAATAAACTGGCTATGACTGCGCAGATGTTTGAAGCAGCTAGACTCATTTCGCTAAGTCCTTCTGTTGGATTTAAGCATGGCATGAAAGTTATGGCAAATATTGCACTCAGCGGATTTGGTAATGCGATGGAAAATCTTCCAAAGGCTATTCCGATTTGGAAAGATATGAAAATGTCAGAACTTCTTGGAAAGGCTCCTGCTAACATGCGAGCTGATCTAGCCAAGGCACATATAGGGGCACAGAACTTGTATCTTACTATTAGTGACATGCTTCCACAGACGCAAGCAAGAAACATGGTTGAAGAAGGTCTTATGTGGTGGAACAGTAAGGCTAACTTCATAGTAAATAATGTTGAAAAAGCGGATAGAGCATTTTCATTTGCATCTGCTGTTTCGATGGCTGCTAAGCAAGGAATGACTCCTGTTCAAGCAAGTTATCTTGTTTATGATACTATTCTTAAAGCTAACTTTCTTAGTGGTGTACATAATCCTAGTTGGTTAAGAGATCCTAAAACTAGACTTTTATTTTTGTTTCAGGGTACTCCTTATAAGATCTTTGAGCAGAGAATGATTACCGCTATAAAAGGAGGCGGTGCTATTGCAGACGCAACTAAAGAATTAATGAGACAGTTAAAAGGTGACATTGAGACTGGTGCAAGAAACTTCCAAATAGGATTAATTAAAGATGCTTTGCTTGCTCCTAAGGATCTTAACGGAAAGTCCTATGCAGGTCAGTTAATGCGAACTATTCTTACTGCGGCAGCTGTTGTAGGAGCCGGGAAAGAACTTGCAGATGTTAATTTAGGTGCCCAGGTTTTTCACGTACCTTTTACCAGAACAACAGAAACCAATGTAGGACTTGCTATGAATCCTGCAATGGGAGCTGCTTACAGTACATTGATGAATAAAGATGACTCAACTAATGCTGTTATAGATTTCTTTAGTAAGTGGTTAGGATCAGGTATTCTTCCTGCGTCTGTTTATAAAGCGGCAAGATTAACTAAGAATGATATACCAGAAATTTATAAAGACAGTAAATTTCAATACTTCTTTGGTATACCGTCTGTTAAAGATAAAGATTAAGATTCGTCCATTTAATGTACGGATCTTGTAATAACAATGTCAGAACCGTCCAATTTTTGGACGTAACTTAAACAAAGGAGGATAGTAAGATGATCAAATTGCGAAATACCAACACAGTCAGTATCTCTTCAGGCACTATCACAGCAAGTGGATCATACACTACCGAAGCCTACGATTGCATTGAGTTAATTGGTTACTTCTCACTGCAATGGACAGTAACAGGTGACGGTACTATGAAGGCAGAAGTTTTAGTATCAGATGACGGATCTACTTTTCTTGAACTTGATCCTGATATTACAACTGGACAGACAAAGTCAACAGGTACAAGTGGAGTAAACATGACAGACTTTATAGTGACTCCTTGTAATCAATTTAAAATTAAGTTTACCGAGACTGGTGCAGCTAGTGCAATAGTTGTTGTTGCCAGACTTCGTGCATTCTAGGAGGTGCCATCATGCCTTGGCTAGACGCTAAATACATTGGACGGAATACTGCAGCTAATGATGTAGATACAGCATTGGTTGCTTCAAATGCAGATGGTACTGTGCTTGAACGTCTTGAATATGTCCAAACAGTACTGGGTGGTGGAGCAGCTTCATTATTAACAACTTTATCTGAATCTCAATCTGTTGAAGAGAATGCAATTCAGTATTTTAATATTGGAATATTTGATAGGGACGCAGGAGCTATTGCATCTGCATCTATCACTATTACTAGTATATCTGCTGTTATGGAAAGATCAACTGGAGGTGGAGCATTTAGTTCTGTGGGTATTACACAACCTACATTCTCTAAAGGAGATGGTTCTGTTTATTGTGCCTATCAGTTTGTAGCGGCTCAGTGGCAGACAGGGGATATGTATAAGTTAGTTGTTGGAGGAATTACTGCTTCTATCCACTCAACTACTGCATATATTCCTACAGCGGTTTGGTCTAATGTGATTGTGGAAACTGAGGATATTAAGAACGATGTGCAGTACCTGTATGGTGTAGTTGATGGAGGCACTACTTCTCCTACCAAGGTAATTGACAACTCCATTTTATCTATCTTAATGACCAAGCAGAGTGGTGGTGATACCAGTGACTTTGATAATAGCACCGATTCATTGGAGGCCACAAGTGACAAGATCGGAGCCTTCACTGGTGATGGTGGAACAGACTATAACGACTCCATTCTTGCTGGTTTGCAGGTACTCTCAAAGTATATCGCTGATGGTGATGGTGATTTTGCAACTGGCAGCGTTTTGCCTGCCAACAAGTCCTTATATGATCTGCTTGGTGCGTATCTCGATGCAGGGGGAGGATTTGGCACAGATAATGTAGCCGCTGATCTCTTGACTATAGTCACTGATACGGAGAAAATCTACGATGCCGCCTTGGGAGCTGCCCCTGTAGCAGGATCACTAACCACCTTTGTTGCTGGTGGAGCTGCTGCTGCTCTTGGTACTCAACTCCCGGTATCCACCTCTCTCTATGATACTACTAAGAACGTAAGCATGGTAGGCGTTACTGCTGCTCCGGTTGCCAATACCTTGGCAGATATTCTTCATAAAGATGGATCATTTACCTTTGACAATACTACTGATTCCCTTGAAGCTATCAGTGATGCAGTAACATCTGGTACCTTTGTAGTGGTGGCTGATTCAGGAACGACATCGCTAGTTGTTGATGCGACCTATGGTACCTACGGCAACGACTATTTTAACGGCAATCTGCTCGTCTGCACCAGTGGCACTAATGTCGGTCAATCCAGGGTGGTTATTGACTTTGCCACTACTAGTGGGACCTTCACCATATCACCCCCGTTTGCTGGTGCGGTTGTGACTACCGACACCTTCTCCCTTATCTCCGGGTGGAGGACGCCTGAGTGGGCTCCGTGGCAGGCAGTTCCTATTAATACTACCGCTGTTGTATCTCCTGGTGTTGATGTCATTGATCTCAAAGACACAGATCTTAAGGAAACTTACAGGCTCAATAATGTCAGGTTCAAGCTTGCTGATCCAGGTGCAAACACTGTCACGATTACACTGTCTGAGTTGATTAATGATGTAGCAACAGCGGTGGATACTTTCACTGTGACCACAGACAACTATACTGACTATCACTCGTTGATGGATATGTTTGGCATTCCTCAGATAACTGGTGATGCCATCCTGATCAACGCGACAACTTCAGCGGGAAGTTATGCTTTAATCGGGCAATACCAATATGACATCAGTTATAACGCGTAGAGGCGCATTATGGCAACTTTAAATGGCACACTGATTAAAGACGGAAGGGTAATTCGTATAGACAACAGTCATACTGCTTCATTTAGCGATATGGTAAATGGAGTTGGGACAGAAGCGCAGACATCGTTGGAAGCAGCAACGGTATATTTTAAAGCCGATACTACTGAGAGCATGTGGAATACCTTTCACAGGTTAGTGTTCATCTACAATACGTCTGCGTTGCCGGATGACTGTACAATAGACTCGGCCACTTTTGCACTCAGGTTATCTGGTAAGACAGACGATTTGTCATGCACCCCTGATGTAGCAGTTTATGGGGCAACGACGGCGTCAGATTTAACCATTCAGGCTGCTGACTACGCAACGGTGCAATCAACAGTTCTGAGTGATGTAAAGGCTTATGGTGATTTGAGTGTAGGTTATGTCACATTTACACTTAATGCAGCCGGGTTAGCCTACATTTCTAAGACAGGATTAACCAAAATCAGTCTGCGAAACGCTAACCACGACGTAGCCAATATTGCGCCAACTTGGGTATCTGACGTAACTTCGGGACTCACGTTTAACCTGAGTGGATCAATATATACTGATCCTGCACTTACGATTGTTTACACAGAGGCCCCGTCACCTGAACCTCCGGTAGTGGGTAGTGCGGCCAAGGCAGCAAGGATATTTCAACGTATGTAAGAACCGTCCAATAATTGGATGTAACTTAATGGGAGAGCGCCAAGTCAGCTCGGTGGTGGAGGCAGGAGGACACAATGAATTTCAGAGATACGATTGGATTTGGAAAAGAAAGTGCAGCAACAGGTGCGGTAAGTGCGGTTAAATCAATTATGGCTTATACTAAGCAAATTGTTACTCAACTTCTTACAGGAGTGGGTACAGTTCAGATTGCTAATACTACCGAGGACTTGAATAGCACAGGTACTAAGGATTTATATACCGGAACAGGGCAGCCAGTAATTCTCAAGGCACTTACTATAAAAGGGCCTACTGGAGCGGCAGGTGGATCAGTAACTTCTATATCAATCCAGACAGACGATGCAACTCCAGGTGTGATTATTAGTTCAACTCTTGGTGCAGTAGCAAACTTGACTTCTGAATTTGATCTTGGCTGGTCTGGCGAGATGAGGATAGACGTGGGTACTAAGATTCAACTAACTATTGGTGGTGGAGCACATGGATCTGAATATATTACCAAGATCGCCGCAACGTATGAATCAACTGTTGCTGGTGGTACTTTGGTTGGATAAGGAGGTATAACAATGAACTTCAAGAATGGAATTGTGTATCTCTGGAACAGTATAATGAATGGCGGGACTATTGATAACGCTATTGTAGGCAAGACTAACCCCGGCGAAGGTTGGTTTTCTCCTGCTTGTGGAAAAGGTCCCGCGATCATCACCACCTTCGCCGGGACAGTAACCGCAGCGGCCTCTACCACAGTTGCGTTCTCAAGTGCCGCAGATGCTATCATTGCAGGGTATAGTGCGACTAATCCGGTTCTTGGAACTACGCTTATCAGCAATGCCCTGACAAGGTATATTGTAAGCTGGACGAACTCTACTACCTGTGTGGTTGATAGTGCGGTAACATGGGCGGGAACGGCGATTACGAGTGTGCAGTTGCCGATCTCTTCGGAGGTAACGAGTGCGGGGGTACTTAAAAAAGCTACATTTGCTGATGGTATGCAATACATCGTAGGTTTAGAACACGTTGTGAATCAGATGGGGATTGGGACAGCCCCAGACTCCAGGTATCCGCTGTCTATATATGGGACTGGTCTATCACAGGATTGGGGGATTCAATTAGCAACTATTGCTACTCCAAGCGGCGGAGCCGGTGGATTAAATTTTGGTTCGCACCTCAGCACTACCACAGGAGTAATAGCAGCCGCAACAGCAACCGGGAATATCGCCTTTTGGACGTATAGTTCAAGTGCGTGGTCAGAAAAATTCAGAATAGCGAATAACGGTAATATCTTTATTGGTGGCCTCGCCGCAGCAGGCACCTCCGCAGCCAAGAACTTCGTAATGGGTTCTGGAACACTTGCAACAGCAACCGTAGCGGATGCAGTTCATTTGTGTGTAGCTGACTTCCTTGGTGCAACGGGGGACGCTCGACTTCATATTATGGGTGAGGCTTCTGCCGCTGGTAAGACTGTTCTGGGTAGTGGCAAGGAAACCGTAACTGGAACCACGGGTGGGTTTACAAGAGGATTTTCTGAGGCCACAGTATCTATTTCGGCAGCGGCAACTTGCACAATTCAAGTAAACGTTCCTGCTACGGCTCGTATCCTTGGTTGTCAACTTCGGGTGGACACAGCACTCACAGCGGGTGAACTCTGGGACGCTGCATACTCTGGTGGCTCTACGGATGCAATCTGCTCAGGACAGGCAGTTGCACAGAATACTAAAGTCAACTCCCTCACATCTGCGGTGGTAACATCGGAAACAGATATAGCAATCACGAAAAATGGCGGCGGTTCGTTCACGGCTGCGGGTGTGATAAGAGCTATAGTTTACTATGAATACTTTGAAACAATGGCATCCCTGTAAGGAGGATTAGATGGGAACTATACAACACAGCATGAGCGTACCAACGGGGAGTTCAATAGGCTTTCCAATAGAGAATATAGCAATCAACTCTCGTTTTGGAGTCTGTTCTAGTTCTACACTGAAAGTCACGGGGAGTGAGACTGTCGTAGATGGAGTTTTTGCTGCTGTAACTGATTGGACAGCAACAGATTGTACGATAGCTTCTGTGGCTGGTGGAAAGGCTGCTAACTGTCTTGAAATAACCCGCACCGGCGCAGATGTTCAAAATGCACGACAGACTATTATACTAGAAATTGGTGAACTATATAATCTGAAAGCCTTCACGAAACAAGGAACTTCTGGGGTTGAAACAGCTAATTTTAGGATTCTTGATGCGGCTGATGATTCTGTAATATTTGCTTCCGCTTGCACAGTTCAAGCAGATTGGGCCGCTAATGCAGATATGGACACGATTTTCCGGGCATGGAAAGCGTCTGTTAAAGTTGTAGTAGAAAAAGGAACCGCTACCCCTGGTACGATGTTGTTTGACACTGTTTCAATCAAGAAAGTAGTTCCTGCTTATGAAGGGGCAGATATAACAGCGCCAGATGGGTTTATAAAATCTACCACCATGACCATCCAGAAATTGTCTGGTTTGGCTAATATGAAAAGTGGGGCATATCCCCTTCTCTTGACCCCCTCCGCTGCAAATGACAATCTCCAATACCTTCCGTTACTCACGGCTACGGATCAAATATTCATATCTCAGTTTGCTGGTCAGGATGTAGCCATGGCTATGGAAGTTAAAACCTCTACGGCTACTCATGCCCGTTTAGAACTGTACGATGGAATAACCGATGTGTTTAGTGATTATCATACGGGAGGGGGAGGTTGGGAATGGCTTGAAGTTACCCTTCCCTTCTCGGCCTCATTAACTCAGGCATTGTTCAAGTTGAGGATGACACAGACTACGGGAGTTGTTTATTGCCGTAGGTTTATCATATCTTTTGGCAAGACTATAGGGGGGGGTAACTGGAAACCACCATCTAATGAAAAGATCATTCTTAATGCCCCTCAGCAGTCCACAAAACTTGGTGGTACAGTAGCCTACACTACATCTACGGGTAACGTGGTAGATGTGGCCGCCGATAGCAGGGGCGTTATACCTGTCGAAGCTAAGGAAGTGTGGATAAGGGCAAATGTGAGGGATTCAGGTAGCGCAGGGGCAGCCGCATGGTTGAAATTCAGGCACCACAGTTCCAGTGGGGAGGATTGGCCTGTCATTTTCTCCTGCGGGGGCCTTGCAAATGACCTGTACCTTATGGGTGGAGCGCAACCATGTCCCGTACAGTTGGGAGTAATCGACTTTGATACAACAGCATCTGACACACTAACTCTCGATGTAAATGACATGTGCTACACAGCAGTTCAGTATTAAGGATCGGTAAAGTTGAAATGGTTTCTTATCCTTCTGTGTGTGGTGTTTATGGGATTACTTGATAGTATATTCGGCGCTGAAAAAAAGTCATCTGTTGCTATGCCTAATATGGTAGGTACTACAGGTTGTGTAATTAAATCTCTCTATGATGCTATCAAGTGGAATAAGATAAATGGAGATGATGTGCAGATAGCTATTTCAAAAGTGGATAAAGAGAAAGATGTAGACCATGCACAGGCGATAGCTACAATGAAAGGTAAATATACCCCACTAACATCACATGAGTATGATGGAATAGTAAGACCCTGGACTATGCACTTTCCAGATGCTAAACCGTACAGACATGTTAGTATCGACCAGTTTATGGAAGAACAAAAGAGAAATATTGATCCTGAAGTCTTGGAGTATTTGAATAAGATAAGAAAGTGATACAGTTCCGCCAATAAGTAGAGGAGTCTGGCAATGAGTGAAAATCATGAACCTTGTGAGTTGGTAGTGGCGTTGAATACTGTTGTGATGAATCGGGAGTCTAGTTTTGGGGAGTTACGCGCTGATATTGGACATATTAAGAAGAAGATAGACAATGGTCTTTTTCAGGATGTTTATGCAAGGCTTGATAGCATTAAGGATTCCCTGAATCAAATAAACATTGACTCCGTTAGAAGAAACGGAAACTTGGTAGCAAGGGAAAAAGACAAAGACTCAGAAGATTGGTTCCTTCGTATTTTCTCTGGTTCAGCTAAGAAGGTTGTAGGATGGCTTATTACCTTTATGATCCTGAGTGCTTTGATCACTGCGGCTACTAATAACGCCTTATGGACATATTTGAAGATCAGTTACCTTAAAGAATCTCCTGGTCAGCAGCAGCAGATACTTAACTCACTTGAGAATGGTTATCATTCGCATGTGCAGAAAGATGGAAGAATACTTTGGCATGCAGGAACAAAAGACAAACCGGCCTGGCTCATAAATCCTTTAACAAATATACCGGAAGCATGTCCTGAATTAAGGACAGAGTCGGTTAAATAAGTGAGAGAATTAGAAATATGGACAAGCTATCTGGAACAGGTTTAGGGGTTGATCGACAGGGGAATCCGGTAATAGATCCTACTGAGAATGTTCTGCAATTAGTAGAATCTGCTATTAAAAGATTAGATGATATTGCATATCTAAGAGCTGAATATACTGAAAAACTTATAGCGGCAGAGGCAAAGAGGATTGACACAGCGGCATCCTTAAGAGCCGAATATACTGAGAAATTGTCTGCGGCTGAATCAAGGCGAATTGACGCAATACGCTCGGTGGATGTAGGTGCTGTTGCAATTGCCAGTGAAAGAGCTGCACAACAAGCTACTGTTCTCGCTACCCAGGTAGCCGCTTCCGCAGAGACACTTAGAGCACTAGTTGCCACAACAGCAACAACAGTAGCATCTCAATTAGCTTCTGTATCAGGTTCGCTTACTGAGAGAATAGCCGTTTTGGAGCAGTCGTCTTATGTAGGATTAGGCAAGCAAGCTGTATCTGATCCAATGCTTAGTGAACTTGTAGCTGAAATGAAGAAGCTTCGAGAAGCAAGAGATATGGGAACTGGAAGAAGTGTAGGTTCCGCTGCGATGTGGGGTTATCTTGTAGCAGCGATTGGGGTGTTATTCGGATTAGCAGGAATCATTTTAGCAGTCGTTCATGTAATGAAAGGATAGGAGGAAGTTATGACTTTAGTAAGTTTAATCATTACTTTGGTAATTGTAGGAGTCATCATGTGGGCAATTAATACCTATATTCCGATGGAAGCTAAAATAAAAAATATTTTGAACATCGTAGTTGTAATTGTGGTTATACTTTGGCTACTCTCAGTCTTTGGAGTAATTGGATCTATCAGTAATATACGGATAGGTAGGTAATACGGATAAAGAGCTTTTGACAATCTTTGCCGCTTCGTGGATTGAATATTGCTGGTTGATTGCAGATTGGCAGATAACGATGATGGAATATTGCAGTCTCTTAAGGAGGAATTTACGATGATAGACAAAAGTGAAAGTGTACCGCCTTCTCTTTTGGATAAACTCAAAAGGAGTAGAGTAGAAATAATCATGCTTCTGGTAATGGCAGTAGCTATTATCTTTCTCCCACAGGAGGCGCGAATGGGGTTGCTTGGACTCTTCATCACCAAGGGAATGTTTGTGACGATGGGAGTCTTGTATGCTCATATCTCCCGAAAGTTTTTGTTCCCCTATCTTGATGCAGAGATATTAATTGCTAAACATCATTGGGGAGGGATGGCTTTTTTAACAGTTTGGTACGGAGTAATCATATGGGCTTTCTCTATGGGTGGCTAATAGTTCTCTTTCTTGTATCCCCCGTGTGTGCACTTGATAGATGCGCATCACTTGTGCAGGATGTAAGAATTGAACACATTAAATATTTTGGTTTAGGCTTTCCATATTGGTATGGAATCGGTCAGTTAAAACAAGAATCTGCATGCCGCACCAATGTAACTGCTTTCGATCAAGGGCAGGGTGTAGCTCAGTTCATGCCGAAGACTGGTCAGTATATTCAGTCCTTAATGGGAGAAAGTCTTGATCCTTACAATCCGAAACACGCAATTAGGATGCAAGCGTTTTATATGAACAGGATTCACGCAAAAGAGAATTGGACAGGCAGACTATGGACATCATATCAGATTTACAATGGAGGCAAACCCACTCTTTACAAGGAATATCAGAGGGCTAAAATAGCCGACTGGAAATTAATGAAAAAGAATTGCTTACGTAAGCAGATTCAGATGAAATGGGGTATCCTTGATTTGTGCGAAGTCAATTACTCGTATTCCAAGCAAGTGGAAAAATATGGCAATCTCTATCGCAGAGGGAAAGACGGAATGAGGTATTGGTAATGACGGCAATAGTTAAAATTATAGGTGGTATCCTCATATTCCTCCTCATCGTGGCAACATCTTCGGCCCTCTACTTCTGGTACAAAGGTCCAGTCGCAGGAAGTGGAACGACCTACGAGAAACCTCCTGAGATTAAAGTGGTCACGAAGATAAAGAGGGTAGAAGTCCTCGGCCCCACGAAGATAGTTACCATCGAGAAGCAAGTCGTGGTTGAGAAACTAAAGTTGCCTGACTGGTTCAAGAATGATGCAAATGAACAGGCAATCGCAAGCGCCGTTATTGCACCATATAAAGGTAAGACCAATGCTGTAGCCACCCTAAATACCAAGTCGGGGGTTGGACAAATACTTGTCAAGCAAGAACCCCTTCCCTTGTTTGGCTTCGTGAACGATAGAGAGATTGGCATTAGAGGCGGTGTGAATAGCAAGGGCGCTATAGAGTCAACTGTGTATGGAAAATGGGATTTCGTAAGAGTCGGTCCGGTGAATGTTGGTGTCTATGGAGATATTGCATCTACAGGTGATGCACGAATACAAGTCGGTGCTGGCTTTAAATTCTAAGTAATTGCGATCGGTATTTTAGCTTTTCTTTCCCCCTTCGCTACGCATCGTAACAAGTTAACGGTATAACTGACCCTATACCTATACCAATTCCGGTCATTAGTCTTCACGTTTGCACTAACTCGGTATTCCCCCCGTTTCAATCCCCATTTCTTCCAGATCCGTTTCTTCTTGGAACGAGGTACTTTTATGGAACTGTATAGTATAGGTTGCATATTCCCTCCTTAAAGGTCACGGATATGATTATAATGACTATTGCAAACCAAAGATTTCTACCTTATCGCACTCTTGTGATTCGTGGACGTGCTCAAATTTTGGAACAAAATGGAACTCTTGTACGTCAATCTCAAATATTGTAATTGATAGTCCGCAACAAGGACAGAATATATTTGCTTCGCTATACTCTCGTAATTCTTCACACTCATCCCACTTGATTATATACCTTCGCATCTCTCTGGAGCATCGTGGGCATATCATATTTCAATCCCTTCCTGGTGGCACAAAGCCCGAAGGATCGCCTCAGTGGGGGTTCCCGATCCAATAGGTGCATCTTGACCGTCAAGATGGATATAGGGATTCTCGTAAATATTGATATTCCCTTCACCGTCAGCCATTTCCTGTGTGAATAGTTCCCAGTCCACCATCCCCCACAAGCTCCTCTTGCTGGCCTCCGGGGATGAGTCGTCGATGGTGCGAGGCAGCCAAACAACGTGGCAGCAACATGGCATAAGACGCATACCTTCCTCGTCTGGGTAGATCATGCGTATTTGACCGTCGATAGTACAGTAATATTTATCCCACTGTTGCCAATCCCCACACCTCTCTCGGTAAAGCCCCTGCAACTTGATGTGCATGGGGAGCAGGACTTCGGTGAAGTGGTTAGCGTTCATCAATAGAACCTCCTCTGTTTTTATAGTTTCGCATATCAAGATAATCTGCCAACCATCCCCACAAAATAGGAATAAGTTTATACAAACACATAAAAACTACTACGATATCAATCATGTCTGAACTGATACATATGGTATAGTTAGCGTTCATGGTCGGCCTCCCGTCTCGCTCCATTCTTGCATTGCTATGCATTCAGGCAATCTGCGGGACATCTTCTGTCGAAATAAACAACAATACTTAAGATTTGTATTGTTAAATGGGCAGTTGTTACCGCAGAACCATTCTCCCCCAATACATGCCACCTGGTCAGCTTCCACTTGAATTTTTATCATTATTTTCATTCTTTGCCCTCTCCTTTCTCCTCGCTGAAGTGGTTAGCGTTCATTGTGCCCACCTTTCCTCAAGTTCTGCAATAACCTCGTCTGCATCATCTCCTGAATACTCTAAGATCCCACTTCCAAGATGATCTTCGGAAAAATACGGGTCTTCGATTTCCAATCTCCAACCGCCAGAGAAAGGTGTTATTCTCCGATCATATTCTAAAACAATAACCCTTAGACCTAGATCTTTGCTCTTTTTAAGTATTCTTTCGCGAGATCTCATCACTTCTCTCCTTTTCCTTCAACCAACTATCGTTCATTGGTGTCCTCCTTGTCGTACACAGAATACCAATCCCCTTTTGTTCCAAACATCATTTTCATTAGACTTTCGTTTACCTTCACAAAAGCCCCGAATGAGGTATCGGAAGTTCTAACAAACCATGAAATAATTTCATTTGTGGGTTCAGCCCATTCGTTAAATTTTACCTTTATAGCAAAACCTCTGCGGCAAACAACGGTTCCAGTTACTTTTCTCCCCCATTTGCCATCATAACATACATATACTTCTTCACCTTTCTTGGGATTAAACATTCTCCTTCTCCCCTCTCTCCTTCAACCAGATGCGAAGGTGGATCATCGCATCGGTTGGGTTGACATCCTTTTTGACACTGCCGCATACAGCATTTTCGTTATGGGCATAGCCGCAATAAGTTTTTTGATCTCTTTTCTTTGTCATGAATAAGAATACGCGGTTTGTATCGTAAACGAATTCTATCGGCAACTCCCTCCACATCTCAGCGAGGGACGGGGCGGGAACAAGCGGCATATACATTGACAAATGCGGATGATCCTTAGGAAGAAGACACCATCCCTCGCCAACAGAATATCCGTAGTAGCAGTCCGTCTCCATCACAATCCCCGCCTTCACAAATGCCTGGCAGGCTTCTAAGGTTCCGTAATTTTCAGGATTTGGTGTCATCTCTCGGTCTCCTTAATTACCAAATAGTATTATAATTATGGCTGGAATTCCAAGCACAATTATAATTGTTAGTAAGCATTGTAGTTTCTCTTTTATCGTTAAGGGATTAGGTACGAAGTGAACAATTCCATATTTATCCACTTTAAGAGTCATACTTCCTCCTTCTGCCCAAGGGCTTCCCTAGCCGGGCTACTATCTCGACGTTCTCCCTGTTGAATATACCGTAGGGCTGTTTCATGGCGAGTCTCACCGGGGAACTTAGATTCAACAGCCATTATCAGTTCGTTGTACGTCTCCCTCAGCACCGTGTTCTCGGCCTTAAGCGCCAGGTATAGTTCCATGCCTGTCTTGTAGCTATTCTGGACACCTTCTAAGTCGGCTTCCAGCTCACGCACCCTCTCCTTGAGGTCGGTAAGTTCCGCATCCTTATCGGCTTTAATTCGGTAATAGGCGGTAATAGATTCTACGTGCTGCCTGTTTTCTTCCTTGAGGGTAGCGATCTCTTCGTCCTTATTCATTTCTTGTTATCCTCCTTACTCTCCAAATATCCCACTACCAGTTCACAAAAACGAGTAGGGTCTATGATCCAAGCGGTGAAACATGCCGGATTATGCGTCATGTTGGAGAACTTTATCTTTTTCGTCTTTTCGTACATAACGTAAGAGTGGTTCTCAAATGCTTCAAACTCCCCCTTCTCCACCAGTTTCCTTCTCAGGGCGTCCATGTCTCCGGGAGTGGTGAATGTGCGATTTAGGTTTAAAAAGTTCTCATACCAACGTTCCTCTATGTATCCCGTCAGTCTCTTCCTCTGTTCCTCAGTCATTTCCCCTCCTCATAACTTATCGTTGCCTTTTGTCGCATCGGACAGTTTACTACATGCTCAGAAAGTTTATTTCCACCACACAAGGCAACCCATGCCATCTTGCCATCTATCCTGTTTTCACAAGTAGCTGGTGCAACTAATTTACATATTGCTGTTTCTTTAATCATTTCCCCTCCTCATAATTTACAGCATGTCATCCATGCCCACCAGTATCGTCCAAATATTGTCCGGATCTTAATGTCGCATCCCAGTGGTACCATATACCAGATTCACCACGTGGCCCTTTAAAAGCTCGTCTAACTTTACCAGCACGTACCGCTGTCTCTATTACGTTATTGAACTTGTTGTTATCAATGTCTCTCCATACCAACGATAATAGACTTTTCTCGTCAATAACTTTTCTGGCTCGTATAATCTGCAAAACAGAATCAGTTTCGCTTGTAACAATAGATTTTCCGATTGCTTTAAAGGCATTACCCATCTGCATCTCTGCTTCTTCTATATCATCAATAGCACCTTGTAAATGCTTCCATTCTACTGCTAGGTCATCTGATGTGGATGCCGCTATCAGCATAGAAAGTTTAAGAATATACATAGGTTTTCTTGAGTACCAGCCATTAAATGAAGGATCTTTGCATACTCTATCTGGATTAGTTTCTTCGTATTCATTATACCAGTCATCCCATTTCTTAATACAGTCATCAGTCATTGTGTACTGTCCTGATATTCTACTGATAACAAACAGATCCTTTATTAATTTATCTTTAAGTATCTTTTCTTCTTCAGTCTCTATTGGTCTTGGAACCTTCTTTTTCTTCTTATCTGCCCAGACAAACATTATGCGTGATGTTAAGCCACCTCCAACAGCTGTCGGGGGTAATGAGCTCGCAAGAGAATCCGGTGTTGTCGCTGCAAGAAGATTTATAAATACTGAAGGAACAATATTAGATCCTGAATTCTTTGTTCTGTATTTCCATGGAAGCTCCTGACAATCAAAAAGATCTGTTAGAAGAACTAACATCTTTGTGTTTTCTTTCTTTTGCCCAAGAAAAGACTCAAACTCTTTTGAGAAGATACATAAGGAGCTATGTTTAAAGGTAGAACCATCTGGCATAAGTTCATCAGTTGCTCCAGACTCAAGATCTTGAAGCATTGCTTCCTTTGTTGAAGCATCTGCGCTTGTTACAATTTCTGGTATCTGTGCTAACATCTGCATCGCATAACTAATTGCTTGACTCTTTCTTGCTATTCCTGGTTCTGCTACAAACACAACGTAGATATTAGGGAAGATCTTAATTCTCCCAAGGGACAGATGAGCTTTCTTCCTCAGGGCTGAGGCCAGTACTGAGTACGCGCTCCACTTGTCGAATATCCTTGCTGGTTCCGTGTTCAGTTGATATGTCATGTAGGCTTCTAGCCAGTTGCTCAAATGTCGCATTATTGTTCTCTCTCCCGATATGCTGGCTTTTCATTATACGCAGTTTTTTTATAGCGCAGTTAAGTTCATTAATTAAATCCTCACAGTCGAAATAAACATCTCTTCCAAATCCTTGCAATGATTCGAAGTTTACCACTACAGGTATAATTAACACAAGATACGATCTAAAACAAACAGTACCCGCTCCTGGCACTTGTTGGTGTATATCAATTCTGTTGTTATTATATTTAACTTCATAAATAGAATGAGAAGGAACCTCAATAGCAATCTTCTCTCGAATTTGTTGCATTAAAATTCTACTCTTTTTATAACTTGTTGTTACGTAGATGTAAGTCATACATGCGCTCCATAATTAGCTTCATGCACAGAATTCATTCCAGTGCTTCTTTTTCTCCACTCAGGTATCCAATCAACCATGTCTCCCCAAGTATTTCCTATTTTAAAGTCAACATCTATCATGAAGGTCTCATCATTTATCTTTAGAGGAATACACATGCTTTCATATACTCTTTTACTGCATATTTCTTTTTCATTATCACTACAAGCGATATACTGCGCATCGTGTAATTGCATAACTAACCTGTATCGACTTCCCCATGCAGCATAGCAATTTCGCATTGCTGTATTGAGAAGATCGCCTACAGTTGATTGAGGCTTGTAAGAGTATGCACTTCTGAATAGATCATCTCCCCACCTACCAAGGAATCTATGCTTCCTTCCGAGTAGATTAGTTAATGTTCTGCTCTCTCTTAATTCTGCCTGTATGCGTTGGTACCAAACTCTAAGCAAAGGATCAGCCCTGTGGTAGAGCTCCATCAATTGCTTGGCTTCCTTCATCTTGATTCCCAAACGAACTGCTAAAACAGCTGGTCCAGCGGCATAATTAGAGGCATGTCTAATGGTTTTACCAACTGATCTTTGTTTCTTAGTTATCTGATCAAAAGGAATACCAAACATCTCACTTGCTGTAATCTTGTGAATATCATAAGGTGCACGCGCTTCTCCTACAAGCCCGTATGAAGTTTGAAACATCTTCTTAAGTCTGTTGTTTCCTGTAAGATATGCAACAACAACAGCTTCTGCTTGTACATAGTCAGCCTGGATCAATACTTCATTCTCACCAACTCCATACATCTTTCTTGCTATCGCAGGAATATTCTGAAGATTACCACTACCATAGGGCAGGATAATAGACTTAGAGGATGACCACCTACCAAAAGACTTTCTACCTTCTTCATCTGTTGAGCTTCCTGTTATATTGTAACTGGTGTGAACAGTGTCTTCTGGGGATAGGTCAATACTCAAGAACGAAGATTTGAGTTTACTCCATTTCTTGTATTCCAGAATCATATTGAAGATAGGATTATCAGGTTCAATAATAGAAATCTTCTTTAACGCAACAGCATCAGCAGATACTACCCTTGGATCATTTACTGATTTCCTTTTCTTGTACTGAATTGGAAGACCCAAGTCTATGTATAGAAGTTGTTGTAATTGCTTTGGGCTATTATAGTTGATCTCCTTACCAACTAGTGTATTCAGTTTCTCCTTTGCTTCTTTAGCATTATCTGTTGCAGTATCTTTTAATTCCTTTTGCTTATTCTTATTAATCTTCATGCCCTGAAGTTGCATCATGACAGAAAGTTCAATCAAAGACATCTCAAAATCGAAAGTATTTCTTACTCCAAGTTTTTCCATCTCTTTCTGTAAGACAGGAACAAGAGCGTGGGTGTTGCAAACATCACCTGCGTTATACAATGATCTGTTATCTTTTGCTGTTCCCTTCCACGGTGCTACGTCAAGACAAAGGGAAGCAAGAAATCCGAGATCCCTTGGGCACTCCGGCCAACAAGCATGTGCTGCAATCAGTGTATCAAAGAAGTGATTCTTAATAAAGATATGATTGTTATGCCACAGAACACCTTTATCATAAGGACCATTCTGCATAACAACAGGTTTCTTTTGAACAAGATAATTAAAGGCACTCCATAGTTTTTCCTCGTCCCTCTCAGGCATTGCGGGAGTCCGACCATTGATTATTCTAACACTAACCCCAAAGTCAGAACTATGTGCAACACCAAGAATATCTATGTGAGTGCCGGGTTGTAAAGTTTCTACGTCAACAGAGATGTAGTCTATGTTGTTATCATTAGCTACTTCATAACAGTAATCTATGAACTTAGATGGAGCAATGTCAGCAATCAACATCCTATTATCATCTGGAATTGTTGAAAACTCAGAATGTCTTTTCGCCTTTCTTAAATCCATCACTGTGGGGAACAATAACTTCCATTCATGATTAAGCGCCATCGGGTGGTAAGTAGCAATTACCTTAAATCCCTCAGCAAGTGAGCACGGAAGAATGTATCCTCTAAACTCGGATATTTTCTTTTCGCCGGTCAAAGCCCAAAGTGCAGTGTTTCCAAGCGCAACTATTACGTTAGGTTTATTAAACTCAATCTCCATTTTAAGTTGTTGTATCCATTCCTTTAACTTAGGCTTGGGAATAGTGCATTTCTTATCTTCGAAGAAGAATGAAATCTTGTTTGCGGGAGGGCGCTCTCTGGCTACGTTAGTTACCAGACATTCATACCGAGTAATACCTGCTTGACTCAGTACCATATCTAAAGTCTTTCCAGCCGCTCCTATAAAAGGAACACCTTGAAGTTCTTCCTCAGCACCTGGAGCCTCTCCCACTAGCATTATTTTAGCGTTGGGCGGGCCAACTGTTCTACACAGCATTAGATTATTTTACCTCCGTGTCTGTATTCTCTACCTCTATTGTTGGACGGTTCTTATTTCATTAAAATAATATTAGACTTTGGTTCTTTTTCTTCTTTCCCAGGATTACTTATATCAAAGGTTTCTCCGCAAACGGCACAAGCAATTCCTTCTTGTGTAAGAAGATACTGTGGTTGTCCCGCTGGACTGAGTAGTCGAGGAATAAATCTAACTTTTATCTGAGGTAAAAAACAAGTATTTCCACATACACACTCCATTACTTTTAAGTCGTTTACATTAATATTAAGATTTGTTGGTTGCGTCATCTTTGTCTTTCCTCCATTCAATTAAGCCATATACGGCAAGTCCAGTGTAGATTGTAAACAGAATTCCTTGAGCTGGTATATCTTTATAGAAGTCAACTACTGCCCAGGATGCATTTGTAAAGAACCATATGTAAAAACAAGCTATTTTCTTCTTGATATTAAGAACTACTCCAATCATGGCAAGTATTGTTAGAATAACAGTAAAAGTACTAAACATTCTTCTTCTCCAGCCATTTCTGCATCCGAGTTACCATAGAAGCATAAGATTCAATCTCTTTCTCACAACCTATTACTAACATCTTAAGATCACATGCTGTTTCTATGACAGCTCCCGAACCAGCAAAGCAATCGTATATATAATCTCCTGGATTATTTGTTCTTGTTAGAAGTTCTTTAAGAAGAAGAACTGGCTTCTCTGCTTGGTGAGTCTTGATAGAAGGAAGTACAGGATCGCATTGAATCCAATCAGGTCTGCCTTCTATTACTAATCTTGACTCAGACTTTCGCGCAAATAAGATAGCTTCATATGCAGAACTTGGCCATCTTGATGGTTGATTATTCTGACCACCTTCCCTCTTTGCCCAGACAATAGGCCACTTTAGAACATCCCAACCAGCCTTTGTCATGTTATCGTACATATACTGAAATATAAACCTATCTCGCCCGCAGAATACGTAGGCATGCCCATTGGACTTTGTTATTCTAAAGGAATGCGGAATAAATACTTCTAGAACACTTTTAGCGTACTCCCAGGTGTCTTCGTACTTATGCCCCGATGTTGTATGTTCTCCCCCTGTCTCGCCAGCTATTCCCATTGCCACATCAAAGATGTCGATGCCATAAGGTGGATCTGTTAAGATAGTATCAATACTTCCATCAGGTATGCCAGTAATATGACCTTCCATTGCTCTGTTAACTATGACAAATTCTTTTGCTTCTTTAATAGTGGATTCGTATTTAATAAGTCCGTCCATATGCTGACTGACCTTTTCCATGCTCTTAAGAACACTCTTCATCTCGTTCTTTGTTTCGCATTTCTTAAGTTCAGGCATAGTCTTTAAGGCAGCCGCAAGAACAAGATCCTCCGCTGTTGATGACTTACTTTTACCTAAAAGTTCTGCCGTATCTGCCACACCCCAACCTTGCTTCTCGCCATCTTTAGTTACACCAGGAAGTGCTTCTCCGTACAGTTCCTGTTTAAAGTTATGCAGTTCAGCTTCCGCAAGTATTGCCTCAGCTACAGTCAACGCCTTGCGCATGACATTTTCTTCTAATTCCATCTCTCGCATAAGCATGTGATCAATAGCATCAACGTAGCATACACGAACTGAAATGCCCGCAATCATACAAGCAGCGAGTCTGCGTCCACCAGCTATCAATTCATTATTCTGATTGATGACCACTGGTTGCAGTTGTCCAAACTTCTTAATAGATTCTGCAAGCTTCTCAATCTCCCCCAGTTCTTTTCTAATCCTGGGAAGTTCGTCCTTTACTGTAATTGCAGTCGGATCAAGTGTAAATATTTTAGATTCATCAATTCCAGGTGTTGTCACTCCTCTGCCTCCAATGTTAGATTATCATCATCAAACAGCACAGCATCATCCTCAGGTGTTTCCTCTGAAGGTGGTTCTTCACCTTGTAACGCTCTTAGTGCTTTAATATCCTTCTGCTTAATACCAAGAAGTTTCATCAAGACTTTCTCTTCTTCTGTCAATACTAAAAGTCCTTGCTTTTTAGCAGAAGGTTCTTCAGTGCGAGAAAGATCAGATGCTCTTTTAAATCTATAACCAGCAACAAAAGCGAATCTTTCTTCTTGTGTCATCTCATTGTAGTTTGGATAAAGTTCTTCAAGTTTCACGGATTTACCTTTCCTGGTTGGTATGTATCACTTGCTTCGTAAAAGTCAAACTTCTGGAAGTGTACGCAAGCAACACAGACTCTTGCGCCCTGCCCAAAGATATGAGGCATTGCTGTATTTGTTAGAGGTTTATTCTTTTCTATCGTCATCTCTTCATAGAAAGCACAGAAAGGTTTGTGACAAGGACGCAAGATTTGCATTATTTATCCTCTTCTTTTTCCAGATAGATTATATGAGCAGCCAAGAAGTTAATAGCACCAAGAAGTTCTGCTACTGCGCGTTCTGTGGGCATATTCTGACTTTCATGTATCTTCTTGACAGCTTGTCCAAGTTGAAAGGATTTGAAATGCTCTTCTATCCACATGATAGGTTGCTTATCGAAAGGTTTATTGTTAGCATGACGTTCCTTTCCTTTACCTTCGGAAGCCTGAAGGAAGGCTTTGTGAATTACTTCTGCTAATTTTTGGTAGGGCATAATTGATTCCTTAAGAAAAGAAAGAGGGCTCACCGTGGACTCTAAAGGCTCAGCGTTGCCTAGGCACTGAATTCGTCCTTTGGACCTACTTACCTCGCACCGTCTGTTGCCCTCGTTAGTTTAATACAATGTCGTGCAGGATTACTGCGTTTGCCCGCAGCTAGCATTTGACCGTCATTCCTGCCAGTTTCTACTACTGTAGTGATCTAACGGAATACGCTAACGACACCACGTTTTTAGTGCATCGTTGACTTCGTTACTTCCAAGTTTAGCGGATTCTATCGCTTCTCCAAAATTCATTTTACTTCTTCTTAAAATAACTTGAAAGAGATAAGACAGGATTTGATACCTGTATGCCCGAGGCAGGCGAACCACGAGCTTTACCTGATTGTAATACTTTTCAGTACCCAGCGGGCCTCACCTTAACAGGTTTTATAACGTCTGTTTTCATAGATTAACCAGTATTTCGGACAGAGGTTCTATGCTTTCGTCACTTATCTCTAGCTTAATACATCGAAGACTTCGTTACCTTCTTTACATCATTGAAGATCTTTCCTTCCCACTCTCTGGTAGCAATAGTAAGATCAACCTCTAAACCAAGCCATGTCTGCTCAGTAAGAGCATCAATAATAACCTGAGGTGTGGACATATCCAAGCCAACAGCAGTAGAGAACTGTTTCAGCATGTTAATCTTACTCTGTCTCTTTGTTGCCTTTCCAGATGTGTTCATCTCGCTTTCATCACCCGGACGAGGGAGCCAGTTACGATAGAACACAGTAGATCCATCAACACCAGTCTCACCATCTGACATAAGACCACCGTTATCATGAAGCACAAATGTCCATGCAATAGCCTGCTGTGCAGGATCAAACTTAACACTTGTTGACGCAGCGTGGTAAATACCAGCTGGAATCAAGGGTTCGGGCTTGTATTCATCGTCTACATTAAAGTCAGTGTCGATGTTCATTCCCTGTTGCTCTTCATTTAAGTCATCAAATCCATCTGCCATTTTTGTTCTCCTTATTTAATATTGTTAAAGAATCGTCCATTTATTGTACCAAACTGTCGCATATTCTTTGTCTTTAGTCTCTGGTCTTTAGCCTTTATTTCTTTATTATCGTCGATTTGACCTCCTTTACTTTTTCACCTTTAATATAAGCCATTACTTCATTGTAGTCATTGTTCATAATATCTGGAAGTAATCGCTGCTTTCCGCTTATTCTTGATCTTGCTTTGTTCCAGCCCACGGGGACAGTTTGTACTACCCAGCGAACATCTCCGTCTTTCTTTATTGTTGAACAGTAATATACTTCATCAAAATAACCGGGAATTTTAGTGGAAAGTTGGCCAGTAAGCAACGGTTCAACACCTATTATGTTTCCTGTTTCCTCATCCTTGATTACATTAAGGTGAGCAATAAACACTATGTTAGCATTCAGATCAAGTATCTGGCGAAGTCTGCCTTCCATAAGATTCTTAACCATTCCATAGTGAACTTGCCATAGAGGTCCGCCAGCAGGATTACGCTTTGGATCAAGTTGAAGACTTCGCTCCATTGCCAGATCTGTCATTGCAGAAAGATCATCTACTATAACAGTTTTGTATTTTCCTTCTTTAACATCTGCTTTAACTCGCATTAAAGCTTTTTCAAACTCCACCCAACCTATTGGAGACATGGAAAACTGATCGTAATCAAAGTCAAGTCCTCTGTACCCGACTATTCCGTTGGAGAAATCAAATAGGTAGCCTGGGGTAGGAAAAGTTCCTGCAAATACTGACTTTCCAGTATTATGAACAACTGAAAAATCAGCAAGTAAGAAAAGATTGTTACCGTCTATCTCAAATCCATAGTAGTTATCCTCTTTAAGTTTTTCCACACAAAACCCAAAGTTTAGTTTTGCTCTCTGTTCGTTACCAGTTACTATTGGTATTTTTCTTCTCACCTGAGTTGGGATAGTCTCAACATTTCTTGAAATTAATACAAGATAGTATCTTCCGTATATCCTACCTTTTTCAGTTACAGCAGCTTTTATAACAGGTTTAAGTGTAGCATGTAGCCCTACTGATTGACAAATAAATTGAAAATCGTTTGCCATATCCTCATCCTTAAAGGATATTTCAAATAGTCTTTTTGTCCTTTGATCTAGATGGCCATCTGTGTCTAATAATCCTGCTATCAGTTGTAATCTGTTTTTAATAGATGTAAACATATACTCTTTTGGTATTCGTTTCTTTTCCATAAGAGAATAATGGCGTAGTAACTTTGTAAAAGGATTTTCTACTCCTCCTGTATAGCCATTAGATATTCTATATGTATCAGGATTTGATTCACTAGCATACATACTAAGTCCAAGTGTTTCCCCATATAGTTTCCAGTATCCTATTAGGGTTATATCTATGTTAGTAAGTTCAGGTTTACCTGTTGTTCCATCACCCAACCATAAGCCAAGAATATAGGGAGGTATCAAAACAGGATATTCTGGAAGTTCTATTTTTGCTTTGTATAGTTTATGTCTTAATCGCATCGCTCTGCTCATTTTAACATAATCTTTTACAGGAATATTAACTACCTGATCTCCTTTGTGTTGATTATAGTGCATAGACAAGATATGACTTTCATTTACGTCATAATAGGTTCCGTCTTTGTACCATACTCTGTACATTTGCTCATACCCTCTACATAAAGAGAGTACAGTTCTTGGTGTATTATCATCTCCCATAAGTTTGTCGCCAACTTTTATGTTTTGAACGATATTAACACCGCCGTTAGCCATAAGAACCATAGTATTCTTAGCAAAACATCCCGGATCTCCAACACACATTACTTTTAAGAATTCACTATCCACTGTAACGTCCTTAGCACTAGGCAATTTAAACACCTTCTTTCTTTATTTTATTCCAAAGACACTTCTCAGGGTGAAAAAGATCTAACCTTCCATCGTAATCCCTGCAAGCAGATGGTCTCTTCTTGTAGATACTACAGCCATTGGGAGTCAAATGCTGGCAAGGATTATAAACAACTATCCAAGGCATGAAACTTCTAAAGTGTAATTCCATCCCTCTAATATTTTGATAGAATTCAGCATAGCCTGGACCCTGTAGTAGAGGTAAATTAACGTATTCACAGCAGTATTTACACTCGATACACAGTCTGGACTTTTCATCCAGTGATTTTAGGTCGATGGAGATTTGTCCGTTAATTGGACGATTCTTTTTTGGCATTATCTACCTTTCAATAGTTTCGTACTCTTTAATCCAGTCAATTACCGCTTCTGAGAAGCCATCAATATGAATCCACTTACCATAACCAACTCCATTTCTTGCTGACGCAACATTAATCATATAAGCGTTTCCAAAAGGATCAGGAACACGATCATGACTCTGTTCGTCAGTAAATACTATTAATCTGTCTACACCTTTAATCTCAGAATAAACAGCATTTACTGCTTTACCAAGGTATGTAGATGAATGTGATTGACTACTAATAATAACATCTCTTAATGCAAAGCCTCTTCTCGGAGGAACTTGAACTATAGATGCTGAGAATGTTAACACAGTTACTCTTTCGCACGATTCTCTAAGAATCATTGCCACACCACAAGCAGCATCCATTCTTGTGAGATCGGACTTCAAAGACAGTTTATCATCCATACTTCCTGAGACATCAACAAGAACAACTGTGTGGCCTTCAAGTATTCTTGTCTTGTCTAAACAAGAAAACATAGCCTCTTCAAGATAAGGTTCAAGCGCAGGGGCAAATCGTGCCGCTGCAATAAAGCGATAAGGGAGAATTTTAGTAGTATTCATCTCCTTGATTGACTTAATTATCAGATCAACATCTACATTAACAAAATACATATTTCGAAGGTTTCGAAGAAGTGCCAGTCCTCCAAGTTTACTCTCTGAAAGAAGCCGTTCCCATGTACCTTTCTTATCTTTACCTGCAGATAACTCTACTTCCCAGGTATCGGGAGACTCAAGGGTTCCTGCAATCAGTTCCTTCCAAACTGCTGCTTGTCCAATAGACTCTGGTTTGGCATGCGAAAGAAACAAAACATCCTTCAGTTTAATAGTATTATCTCGATTATACTTTGCCAGACTGTAGGCATTGAACTTAGTAAAGGCTGCTGCAAGTCCTTTCTTAACCTGCGCAGAAAGAGGGCATCTTCCATCCTTCCAGTAAATAGCGAGGAACTCTGTTAATTCATCAGGTCTTTGAATAACTCTACCAAGAACCATTGCAGTTCCTTTATACCCTGCTCTTGCCAGCTCTCTAACAAGAAGAAGAGGAATATGACGAAGTTTAAATTTCTCTCTTGCTTCTACTGCTAACTCTGCAACCTTATCAGAATCAACTTCTTTAATCAAAGAAGCAATTCGAAAAGCAATAGTTTCTCCGTCCTCGTAGAATTCCTTCTCCCATAGCATACAGGAACATACTGATCTTCGAAGCATTTGATAGGCGTTTACGTGAAGTGATGCTTTAGCTCCTTCGTGAGTGTAAACAGGAATTGCTTTTGCCGCTGTGTTAATGCTCGCCATGTTTCTTTCTCCTTTCAATATGTTTAAGAAGTTAAATGAGGAAACAATCAATTTCAGGAAGCCTTTCGGCCTTCTTAACAGGAAGTACCTGAAATTTTCGCCACTCATTTCTTTAAAACGTAACTCCGGAGGTTTTCTTTTCCTTATCAGTCAAAAGCGGACCAGTCAAGACTCTCTGCAGAGTTACGTCAATATGTTAAAGGGCAGGGGAACAGGCAACTAAGGTCTTATCCGAAGTATCCATAGTTTACGCCACCTGCTTTAAAGATTAAATAATGCTGAGGAATAAATGATAACAGTGTTTTCACCGAAAGAAGTAACTGTTATCTTCGCCATCAGCAAGTTTTTGTTAGATCGGGTGGGACTCGAACCCACGGCCCAAAGTTTGATTGAAGTATCCATAACCTTCGCTACCTTTCGGAGAATAAACGGTTAAGGTCTTTTTGACACTTTTGCTCTACCAACTGAGCTACCGATCTAAATACTGAAGAAAGTGGGCAGGAATTGAACCTGCGTCTCGTCATCCCAATCGAAGTAACTCCTGCCTTCGCCTTCGCCATCTTTCGAGGAATAAGCGGTAAGAGAAATTTTCGCGTGCTAACTACTACACCACCACTTTCACTTTATGTTAAATACTTAGTCTTCGATAGACTTTCGTTATCCTTCCAATCACCTAAGATCTTACCAAGCACAACAATAATTGCCTGAAGTGCTTCTTTCTCGTGAGGAAGAATAGATTTCTTATCAGCAACCATCCTACTAAGGGAAGTCATTGCGCTGATCTGTCCTTTAGCGGTATTGCGTTCTCTTGCCCATCTTTGGGCCTTTGTTAAAGTTGCTTTAGTCATTATTCTTCCTTCATAACGTCCCAGTAACTGACATGATATCCGTCAGTTATTACATCTTCAGGATCACCACTCTGGTCACAGAGTTTAGTATAAGTACATGGACCATACTGATAGCATGAATCAAAGTTTACAGGCCACACACCCTCCCGTGTGCATCTTGCTATCTCAGCAGCGGTATAGATGAACGACTTTCTCCACTCAATCAGATCCTTTTCATTGTAGATCTGAGGAATCCTTCCAAAGTCTGTAGTAACATCACCGTACTCGCCTGTTTTCTTACTTTTATACGCAGATACATATGCCAATGCTACAAGACAACCCTCTGCTGGAAAGTCCAACACAGTTTTGCCTGCGTAAGAATATCCAATTAACTGTCCAGATCTGTTAAGTCTGGAAGCTTGCATTGACAGATTCTGGCTTGTTGACTTAAAATCAAGAATCCAATTAGCAAGGTTCATTTCTACCTGAAGATCAAGTCGTCCGGTAAAGAACAGTTCCTCTCCTATACTTTTCAAAACAGCTTCTTCATATTCATTTTCAGCATATACACCACATTTAAATCTAGCCTCTGTTGCGATTATCTTAATAAACTCCTCGTCTTTCTGATAAAAGGAAAGATAATGTAGCAATGCTGTACAAGCAGCGTCAAATGTTCTGTAGTCAGGAAGAAATGTTTTCTTTGCTGTTTCCTCATCCCACTTCTTCTTACCAAGTTCGAGGGCAGCGGAGATCGCAAGCTCTTTCTCAGCCCAACCGTTCTCCTTAATATATTTATAATAGCCCTCAAGTATTCCGTGCCAAGTTACTCCGTAACGTATTGCGCTCGAGCCGAAGTTTGACTGGAGTCCTCTTATATGTTGCCAGTAATACTTTCGCTTACAAAGTCTAGCACATGATCCTTTAGTATTGTCTAACTCCATCAGCTTACCTCCGGTCCAGTTGTTTCTGGTACAGCATCTTCTTTATTAAGTTGCATAATCACCTCCCCTATTGATTTACAGTAGCCAGTCCACCCTTTTCCTTCAACATAACCACTTAAATCATATTTATAGGGATTCTTTTCGTACCTAAGTACAACATATTGATCTGGAAATGATTCTGATAATTTCTGGAAAGCTTCATCGAAAGTCATATTTAGTCTGCCTTTCTTTATTTAATTGTAGTTTAAAGAGGAAAGGAAACCAAGGAGGATAAGGAGGTAGGCCGAAACCTCCAAGGCTTCCTTTCCGAGGGCCGTATTAGATAAGACCCAGTTTCCGCATCAGAGGCTCAGCAAGTGCACGTTCCTTGTCAGACAGGCCAGCAAACTTGTCAAGCAGGCTCTTCTTCGTGATCTTCTCACCAGCAGGAGACTTCGTGGTCCACTCACCCTTGGCAAGTGCATCAGCCGTCTTCTGAATATACTCAGCAGCCTCAGCAGACGATTCACAACCTGCAGCGGAATCACCCAATTTCTGGCTAAAGCCGTGGAGCATAGCCTGGTGCTTGATGGCGTCAGAGTAGGCGTTAATGTCAAACTTCATGACCTTATCACCAGCAGTGATGACAAGCACATCACCCTCAAAAACTTTTGAAATCTTCTTAACTCTGGTCGCCTTGGCTACGGGTGCTACAACAGCTCCTTCAACAATTCCTTCTTCACTCATGTTTGTTCTCCTTTATTTTGGTTAAGATTTGTTCATTAAATGGACGATTCTTTGTCATTTAAATCAAGTTCTGGCTGCATACTCTCAGCCTCCGTTTCGCCTAAACTAAGTCCCTCCTTTCGTAGGATTTTTATGTATTCACCTAATATATCTGCAATAAGACTCCTAATATTAACTCCCTTTCTTACAGCATCCATCTTGAGTAACTTATACTCATTAGGTTCAAGGGAAGCGTTAAATCTGGTTTTTTCCATTAAGAATCTCCTTTTGCATTTTGTTCATGTCTGTATTTTATATCCCATAATATCACAACAATTTTTAGTTGTCAATGTTTATTTTACAAGAAACACAATTATTTTTTGTCTCTAATCCCTTCTCATCATCGCTTCGAGTTCACTCTTTTCCTCCTTTAATTGTTAGTAATTCTGGATTCTCAAATATATTACCTATTATTTTACCTGATTTCCACCAAATTAAATAATCACTAATATATTCATAGTTTGTTATGTCAGAAACTGTACTTCTGCTAAGTTCTTCGTGTCTTGGTCTTCCATATCCACTATTACTATTTTCATACTCTATTACATCTCCGCAGTAAATCTCTTTGTTTGTTGTATCGTTATACCCTATATACTGAAGAGGTAATATATGCGAATAATACTCACTAAGTTTAGTACTACCTCCGTGTACGTTAACAAATCCTCTTCCGTCAGGATTAATAGTAAGTTCATCTCGTCCCATTTCCTCAGGAGAGTACATGACTTTCTTCACAGTATCCCAACCTCTAAATTTAATTAGCATTGAAAAACTCCTTCTCTTCTGCTTCAGTTAATCCTTCCAGATTATCTTCAATCTGTTCCTTCTTATATCCATCTTTAAGCATTAACGTGATGATCCTCCTACGATAAGGATCAATAGCAATCTCCTGGTATGTTCCATCTGGGTTTTTAATCAATCCCTTTAAAGGAGCTCTGTCCTTTCTGGTAATGATGACCCAGAATCGCGAGTCTTTTCTTGTCTTAAATATCACAAGTTGAGATGCCTTAACAGGTTCCGTCATCAGATAACCAGCTTTTTCTTCTTCCAGTTCATTGGCAAAGGAAGTTTGCTCCTTCTTACTCATTACTTGAATAAGAAGGGATTGTCCAATTTCAAGTTTAGTTGCTTCCGCAAACCAGTTTTGACTTAGTTCACTCATCTTTATTACCTTACAATACCGAAACTGCTGTTAAGTACAAATGAACTAGTTCCTCAACACTTTTCTTCAAAAGAAACTCTTTACAGCATCTACAAGATGCACAGGATCTTTTACTAGTGGAGTCAATTACAATCTCTGTATCAGCTGTTCTTACAGAAACCAGTCCCGTGCCGTCTAGTGATGGAAGCATCTTAAACACGGTCTCTGTAATAGACTCACAAGTTTTGCATGAGTATATAACCTTAAGATTATACGGTTTAAGTTTGTTTGACGGTCGCAACTCCTGCTTAGGGGTAAATTTGTCTCTGCATTTGGGTGGGTCAAGTTTACCTATTAACGCCTCCAATAACGCTTGTTCTTCTTCTGATAAAAGGGACATATCAAGATCTTTCAATGGCTGCTACCTCCTTAGATTATATGAGCAAGAGCAAATAGTATTAAAAACGCTATTAGTATATAGATTGTATCAAGTATTAACTTCTTAACTCCTTCATTCATTTAATCTCCTTTATTTAGTACACCAGCTTTTAAAGGAACGCGGTCCTCTTATACCATTCCCATAATATCCAGGACAAAGTCCAACACGTATCTTTTCTCCATTAGCACGACGGTTTTCTTCTTTTCTGTATACGCAATCTATCTCGTGGAGAAGATCAGATGATGTTGAACCGTATGCAATAAATGGAATATATACACTACCATTCACAAAATTAGAGAACATAAACCCATCATGGTCAGGTCGTTCGAACACTATTCCAGCTCCTCCGTCTGAGTCAGTTCCCCACTCATACATCTGACCAGCTCTAAGATGAACTGCAAAATATTCTGGAAATAGTAAAATAAGAGCTGCTTTTGCTTCTTTACTGGTATAGGACGCCTTTAATACCTGTTCTTTTGTTGGACAATTCATCTCTCCACTCCCTCCTTATCCAGATACGGTTTAATTCTAAAATGGTTCAGGCAAGATACCGCCCTACCCATATGACCTCTGTCATAATATGTCTTAAATTTATTATAAGCATATTCTGATGACAGTGCGTAGGTGTACTCCTTTTTGTTTATTTCAACAGTAATCTCCCATACACCAAAAAAATCTAATGATGTACCTATTAATAGCAGAGTAGGTTGAGTCTTTTTCATTGAATTACCTTAACTCTTTCTTACTATGTTAGCCCAGCCATTCCAGCGCGGCCTTAGCCAGCTTGCCAGTGGTGTCGGTGATGTAATGCTGATTTATAAATACCGTTCCCCTAAAATTCCAAGCAAGTCCTTTGCTGATAATATAACTTATCCAGCCATCTTTCCCTTCCATCAACCTAAGCAACTGCACCTTGCCAGCGTCTGTAGTAAAATTAGGATTCTCCCCAAGAGTAGGATTATCTCGATGGTAAAGAACGTTGCAGCATTTGCACATCTTCCATCCCAATAACTCGGCCAGTTCTTTGTTAAGTTCATTCATTAGTCTCTACTCCCTTCTCTGCATCCTTGACAACTAATCTTTCCGTCGTTTATACAATTACTTAAATTCGGACACTCTTCGTCATTCTTTTCCTCTTTGTAATCGCAGGCAGGACCACCGGGCTGTCTATCTTGCTCAAATTCGTACTGCCTTTCAGCATTACGTTGGATTCTCCTGTTAATTTGGTCAGGCATGTTTTACACCATTCTTTCAGTTTTTCAAGCGTACTAATACCGGCTGTTTTTGTTTTCTTACTTGGAATAGGTGGTGTATAGTGAACATATATAGTTTCTTCTCTGTAGTGGTGATAATCAAATCTCCAAAGTTTAACAAGATAACTCATTTTATCCTCCAAATCTCCGCAACTGCGAATCCAGTTGGCACGATCTTTCCAGTTTCCTCGAACCATCCTGTCTTTAGTGCAGCTTGTGCAACAGCCTCATTCTCAGACCAGCCTTTGATAAGGACTTCATCTGCTTCCAGTTTGACACAGGGGATGTTACAGGTTAAAGTAGCGAAGGGTTCTTTAAAACTACCTGTTGTGACAAGTTGAATTGCTGTTGATCTACCATTTTGATAACTTCCCAGATGAATTTCTACTTCTGTAGTTTTTCCCCAAGCTTCAACAATAAACGTTTTTCCCTCCAGGTCTTGCATTTATTCCTCCTTCAGAAGTTTCTTCTTCTCGTCTGTGCTTATTCTACCAGTCTTTAAATACCTATTAAAGTCTTTCTGACACTCCTCCTTTGCATTACTTCCAGTATAAGGTCCAATTCTACAAGAGCCATCTTTGAAGTAGAAGTACCACCCATCTTTGGTTTGCTCAATTTCTGTTAGTGCAGTACTTGCTTTAGAAATCGACATACTTGCCCTCCATTACTGATAACATTTGCTAATGCTTGCCTGCTATTAGCAGTTGTTTTAAAACCAAGATCACATTTAAGCTTTTCGTTCTTCCCATTCTCAGCTTGTGTAATACGCTTAACATTACCCTTTTCATCAACTCCATCTTCAATAGATCTACGAGGAACTTGGTTGTGCTGACATGAGTCAAAACAAAAGTTGAACATCTTACTTTTCCTCCTTAAATTTTAGAAGAATACTTTCTGGCAGTTCAACACCTTTTAAGATATAAACTGTTCCATTGACAGGGCTATATGGCGTTCCATAGATATACCTATCATACTTCTTTCCTGTGCACTTTTCGTCTTTCTTAAGAATAGCTTCCATTTTAATCCTCCTTATTTAATTCCGCAATACGCTTTCAATATACCTCTTATCCTTTTAGCGTCAGGATTTCGCCAGTGTGCAATATTGTTTAAGATATAAAGACACTGAACTCTTAGACTTTCACCTTCCATATCCAGTGCTGCACGACAGTAGTTCACTGCCCAGTTAAGAGATGTCTTGTAACTTTTCTCATCTTTAAGAATATCTTTGATCGCATCAATTACTTCGTGTTCTTGGGGTTTGGGAGTTTTCATCTTAAACCACCTTCTTACTTTCTTCTCTTACGGCCAACTTCAAGTCATGCCGCCTTACAACTCTGGAGACAGTGGGCATGTCTGTGGCGATGCCCAACTTCCTGGCTCTCTCAATAAGGGAGTCTGTCTTAACCAAAGGCATCTTCCCGTGGTTCTCAATGATCCTGCGATTTCTTATTTTCGCGTCATCAGCCTCTTGAATTGCTTTTCTCCAGACTTTTACCATTTTGTACCTCCTTGTTTTGGATTTAAGATTCGTCCAATTATTGAACAAACCTTTGTGTTATTTAACAGAGTGAAGATAGACAGGATTCGATACCTGCATGAGCTGACACCCGTTATCTGCTCTCAGTTTTGCAACGGCACGGGCTTCGACCTTTCCTTAGCGTCTACTTGACTTCCGCCACTATCTTCACTCTTTCAAAGAACACAAATTATGTTATTTAACAGAGTGAAGATGTTACCATGCTTTCTTCCTACTCAAGCGTAACCGCCTAACCTAATTTCTAGGAGGTTTAATAGACCTGCCCACTGTGGAGCAGCTTCAACGTATTCACGAGGGTCTATTAGCAGTACCACTCTTTCGTTGCCACATTCTTTTTCACGTGTTTGCGCGCACACTGATCAATACAAGGTAGCATTAGGATGGCAACTCCATTCACATCTTCACTCTTTCAAAGAACACAATTTATCT
>Ga0172380_10001979_pt1 | contig 33624 bp, 31 predicted proteins | sample Leawe162metaG_FD_119747 | JGI IMG/M metagenome (GOLD analysis project Ga0172380, IMG submission 119747) | Leachate microbial communities from a municipal landfill in Southern Ontario, Canada - Leachate well 162 metaG | ecosystem: Engineered > Solid waste > Landfill > Unclassified | place... | reverse complement strand
TTGGTCGGTCGTGACGATGGCCACGTGCGGTGCGCCAAATAGACGGAAGTTCTCGGCGCTCTGCTTCGCGGCCGCCGCAGCGTCCCCGCGCGGAATGCCGACTGCGTTGTAGAGGCCAAAGCCTGATTCTCTGCGCCGCTGCAGATAGGCGCCTTCGTAGCGCAGCGGAAAGGGAAAATCGCTCTCGCCGTCTCCTGGTCGAGCCATCGCCTCAGTCAGGGCCTGGCGAAACTTGTCGGTCGATGGTCCGCGCGTGATCAGGACTTCCCACGGCTGGGTGTTGCACCAGGAAGCCGTGCGCTGGGCCATATTCAAGATGCTGTCGAGCGTTGCCGGCTCGACCGGGTCGGGGAGATAGGCGCGACAGCTATGGCGCATTTCGAGCAATTCGCGAAAGGCATCGCGGCGTTGCTGCATCTCAGGGGTGAGTGTTGGCTTGTTCGACATGGTTGCCCTCTTGCTCATGCATCTATCCGTTGCTGTCCTGTGAATCCGCCTCGGTCCGAATACAGGATTGAGCTTCCGTATTAATGGGTTTATTCTTGAACCTTGTTCCGATCTTTGAGCGTCTTTTCTCTGCCCGCCTGGCATTCGATGCCACGGCGAGGCGAGCGCGATGATATACCAGCAAGGAGAAAGCGTGTACCAAGAACCCGCCTGGACGCCGGGCGCAAAGACCATCGCTGACGCCAGGGTCACGAAGTTCTGCCAATGGCTGGCGCGCGAGAGGGGTCTCGAGTTCGACGGCTATGAGGCGCTCTGGCGCTGGTCGGTAGACGATCTGGAGGGGTTCTGGGGCGCACATTGGGATTACTTCCGGCTCCCCGGCCGCTACGACCGCGTGCTGGCCGACGCACGCATGCCCGGCGCGAAGTGGTTTCCGGGGATGCATCTGAATTACGTCGACCAGGTCTTCCGCCACGTCGATGCGGCACGTCCGGCGATCGTTGCGGACAATGAGGCGGGCCGGCACCGGGAAATGAGTTGGGCGGAATTGCGCCGCCAGGTGGCGGCGCTGGCCGGCTCGCTGCGCGCCATGGGCGTCGTGCCCGGTGATCGCGTCGTGGCCTTTCTGCCGAACATTCCCGAGACCATGGTGGCTTTCCTGGCGGTGGCCAGCGTCGGCGCGATCTGGTCGGCATGCTCGCCCGACATGGGGCCCGTTGCGGTGCTCGACCGCTTCCGCCAGATTCAGCCGAAAGTCATGCTCGCGGTCGACGGTTACCGCTATGGCGGCAGGAACTACGATCGCCGCGACATGGTCGCCAAACTCTTGCAGGAGCTCGACTGCGTCGAGCAGCTCATCCTGTTGGCGGATCTCGACCCCGCCGCCGACTTTGGCCGGTTCCCCAAAGCGCGTCCGTGGGCCGAACTCACTTCCGGGGATGCAGCCTTGGTCACCGAGGCTACCCCCTTCGACCATCCACTCTGGGTCGTCTATTCTTCGGGCACCACGGGGCTACCCAAGCCCATCGTGCATAGCCACGGCGGCATCGTGCTCGAGCACTTGAAGGTCTCCACCTTCCATCTCGACATCGGCCCCGAAGACCGTTTCCACTGGTATTCAACCACCGGCTGGATCATGTGGAACTGTCAGATCGGCGGACTGCTGGTCGGCGCCACGGCCTGCATCTACGATGGCAATCCGGGCTGGCCGGATTGGAACACGCTGTGGCGCTTCGTTGCCGACAACAAGGTGAGCTTCTTCGGCGCCGGAGCGGCATTCTATGCGAGCTGCCTCAAGGCCGGCATCCGGCCCAAGGACAGCTTCGATCTGAGCCACTTGCGCGCCGTGGGTTCGACCGGCTCGCCGCTTTCCCCGGAAGACCATCAGTGGATATACGACAACGTCAGCGCCGATGTCTGGGTCGATCCGATTTCCGGCGGCACCATCATCTATGGGCGCTCCGACGCCACCATCAATCGCTTCGGCATCCGCATGGGGACGAGCGAACTCTATCGCGCCGTCGAAGACCTGCCCGAGATTCTCGACAGCTTGGTGGTCGACCTCGAATACCTGGGGCGCGAGTCCTACATGCCGCTGTTCGTCGTGTTGCGCGAGGGGCATGCGCTCTCGCCCGAGCTCAAGGCGAAGATGGTCGAACGCATCAAGGTGGCGCTCTCGGCGCGCCACGCACCCAACGACATATTCGCCGTCAAGGAGATTCCGCGCACCCTGTCAGGCAAGAAGCTGGAATTGCCGATCAAGAAGTTGCTCCTCGGTCAGCCGCTGGAGAAGATCCTCAACCGCGACGCGATGGCCAATCCGGCGAGCCTCGACTGGTTCATCGACTTCGCCCGGTCGCACGCGAGCAGTACCAAAAGCTAAACGCCGCTTCAGCCTCCAACCCTCCCCCAAGCTCAAGGAGTAATCATGGCAATGATCAGCATCCGCAGGCCCACCGCCAGCTTCCGCGCCCGCGAGAGCGCTCCCATATTCAACCTCGACCGGCCGATCAAGGGATTGCGTGTCGGCATACGCACCGACCATGGCTGGCATTCCTGGCTGCAGATCGCCGATATCTGGTCCGCCCTGCTCAAGGACGACGGAGCGGAACCGGTGCTGTTGCAAGTCGGCGACCACGTCGGCCGGGAAGAGGAAGTGCAAACCCTGCAACAGCTCGAGCAGTGGGCGAATTCGATCGATTGCGCCGTCGTCGGTCTGGCCAATTGAGGGTCTTGCACCCTATGGGCCGTGCGTGACACGGTCTTCGTCGAAAAGAAGCAAAAGCCGGCTATCGTGGCGATAACCAGGGAGTTCGTCGAGCATGGCAGGAACATCGCCAACATCGAGGGACATGGGAACCTGCGCCAACTGGTGTTTCCCTATCCGCTCGAGGGCTTGCCCGAGGAAGAGATTCGCCGTATCGCCGTCGCTTTGTATCCGCAATTCTTGAGCGCCATCGGAGCCAAGGTATGAAGGCCGTGTTGCAAAGTGAGCGCATCCTGTTGGCCGACGATCCGGAAGCCCTGCTCGAGCTGTCGCTGGCCGAAAAGTGGGGCGACGGCCTGCCATTGATTCCGCCAACCGACGAGCGCATTGAAGCCATGCTCGCCGCCACGCCACGCCTGAGCACCGAGATCGTCGCCGAGTTGCCGCCCAGGAAGGGTCTGGCGACGGTAGAGCTGATCGCCATCAACGCGGTCATGGCCGGGTGCCAGCCCAAGCACTTGCCCCTGCTCATCGCCGGACTGGAAGCGCTCGCCCAGCCGATCTACAACGCTTATGGCATCGCCGCGACGACCTCACCGGTGGTCTCGATGATGATAGTGAACGGCCCGCTGCGCGACGAGATGGAAATCAACTATCGCGCCGGTTGCCTGGGCGGTGCCCCTGGCCGAGGATCGACCACGATCGGGCGCGCCTTCCAGCTTTGCTTGCGCAACATCGGCGGCATGCGCGTCGGCGAGACATCGCGCTCGGTCTTCGGGCAGCCGGGGAGGCTAGGCGGCGTGTGCTTTGCGGAATGGGAAGAACGCTCGGACTGGCCATCGCTCGCCATGCGCCGCGGCTATGCGCGAGAGCAGGAGGTCGTCACCGTGCACGGCGGCAAGGGGACGGTGGCGGTCATCGATTTCAACATGGCCAACGAACGGGACCTCGCCTATCTTCTGGGCAAGACCATAGCGTCACCGATGAGCAACATGTACGTGACCATACCCTGGCGTGGCGAGACCATCCTGCTGATCAATCCCATGTGGGCCGAGCGGCTGTGCAAGGCTTTTCCCAAGGTAGAATCCTTCCAGGAGTATGTCTACGAGCACGCCTGGCAGCCCATCGGTTCCTGGCCGGAGTTTCATCAGAAGCATCTCTACGACTGCGGCCGCGTCGATAGCCGCGGCCGGGTGTTCGCCCTGATCGGACCCGACCGCGTCCAGCCGGTCGTTTGCGGCGGCCTGGGCAATCTGCACGGCACCATACTGCCGAGTTGGGGCGAGAGCGAAATGGTAAGCGCAACCACGCAGCGCGTAATCACTTCATGAGGTAGCAAGCATGTGGACCCAAGAATCTATCGCTGCCGCGGTCGAAGCGGCGCGTTCGGTGGTGCAGGGCGACGGCGCCGACCTGATCCTGGTCAGCGCCGACGAAAAGCGCGGCCGTGTCGAGCTGCGCCTCGACGTCACGAATCTGCATTGCGAGGCCGGCGGCGCCTGCCTGCTGCCGGGGCGCATGCTGATGGGCATGATCGAGGCGCGGCTGCAAGAGCACCTGGAAGGCGAGTTCGAGCTGCGCCTCGAAGACCCGCGGGAGCAAGGCGGCGCATGACCGTCGCCGGCGCGCCGGCGGCTGGCCGGAAGCGGCCGGCGGCGGGCGGGCAATCGAGGGCGTTGCTCCTGCGCCATGTCGTGCCTAGACTCGCCGGGAGCCGCCCTGACTACCGGGCCCGCCGTAGCGCAGCTGTATCCTCCGCCAGCTGGAATAGCCAGAGCTCAGGTATCGGCGGAGAACTCGACCGGGAAGTGGCTCAAGGCTACCGCTGCCGTCCCGACCAAATCATGCTCCAGAGGTCGCTTCCACTTTCAGAGAGGGCTTGGCGCAGCATCGTGCCAGCAGCGCCCCGGAATAGCCTTGGTCAAATTGCCTAAGTCTGACATATGGACAATAATCCGGCGCAGGCACAACGCGTGGGTACTATTAATAATGATGAGCCTCCGATCACTGTTCGCCAAGCGGCTGGCGCGGGCGCTATTGGCATTGCTTTGGATTGGCAGCACTGCTGCGGCTAATGCGACGGATACCTATGACGGAACCCTTTTGCATATTCCTGTGGTCGTCGCAAATGGCACGACCTACTACAATGTGCTTGCCAAGCTGGGCAATGTCCTTGGCGTGGCGGGAGGCGCCCCTGTCGGCAACTACGATAGCTACGCCGGTGCATCCGGGGTACTGACGATTCCATCCGTTGTGGTTGGAAGCACTACCTACAACAATGTACAGATTACGCTAGCCGAGGTGCTCGAAGTGGGCGGCTCGAGCAGCGCCACGCCCGTCATCAACTCGATAGACAATTCATCGCCCGTACCACTGACGGTATTGCACATCGCGACCAGCGGACTGGTCCCGAATGTGCCCGCCTACGTCACATTTTCCGCTGGTGCGCACTACTCCGTGACACGTCCGGCGCTGCGCGTCGGCGCCGACGGCACGGTGGTTGTCGGCACGCCGATCTATACCGCCGCAAGCACTGGCGCCATCGGGCCGGGCACGGTCTCGGTGGTGGTCGGCCAGGGCAACAACCTGTCCCGGCCCGCCAACCTGGCCATCCAGGACATCCCGGCCCTGAGTACCTACGGCACCCAGACAGGCGCGATCACCAGGAGCTTTCTCACCTTCTCCGCCAATCTGCATGCGATTCGGGTCAACGAGTTCATGGCGGCGCAAGTGGCGCTGGCCGGCAGGACCGATACCAGCAGTGAGCGGACGACCCTGGTCACTCTGATGAATGCCGCCATCACATCGCGCAACGCGGTCGATAGCATCATCCAGAATGCCGCCCATGTCGACGCCATGACCACGCTTGCGAGCGGCACGCGGCTGCAGATGGATCAGAACCAGCTGGCGCTGATGGACCGGATCATCGGCCTCTATTTGACCCAGCAGTTCTCCGCCGGCGTTTCTTCCGGCAGTCTCGCCATGAAGCCGCCGGGCGGCGCCTCCGCACGCACCTCCGCGGCAGCGAAGCCATTCGCCAACGCTCCCAGCGCGGCCTCCGTCGTCGACACCCTCAACAAGTTGCTCGCCACCATCAACGGCTCGCTCAGCGCACGCGCCTGGGCGCTTGGACAGGCCGACGGCATGGACGCCGGACTCTCGGCAGCGGATGGGGTTGCCTCGCTGACGGGCCTCGGGGACAACCAGTGGGTCGGTGGATTTCTATCCTTCGCGCACATCAACGCCGCACTCGAATCCATGTTTCACGCGATCAGCGCCGGCGCGGTGTGCATGGCGGCGAGCAATTGCACCGACACGACGACGATCGACGAGAATCTGCGCTCCGCCGCCAAGGACTTCGTCTCGAACTACGTCCAGGCCATCGCCGCAACCAGTTCGGCGACGCGATTTGCCGGTGCTCTGGTCAATCTCACCGATCAGAGTGCGACCGCCTACAACAACATGCAGGCGCTCTACAACAACGGATCGCTCAAGGCTGCGGGCGCCAGCGACGACTCGCTGGCGCTGGGATCCTATTCGCTGGGGTTGGCCAAGGGAAAGATAACGCCACAATCCGGGGCAACCGCACCACTCTCTTACCTCAATCTTTGCTGCTTCGGCGCGCCGACGAATAATGTCGCCGGGCTCGCCGATGCCGACGGTGCCTATTCGCTGCTGCTTCCGACGGGCCTCGCCGACACCGACTATTCCGCCATCACCATGGATGTGGTCGATGCGACGACGGGATCGACCATGACAACGCAGACGGTCAATCTCGGCAGCCTAAATTCGCGCAGTCCGACATCTCTTGCCACGGTAAATTATTGCACCAACGGCGAGACCAATTATCCGACCTGTAAACCCACCTGCGCCAACGGCGGGACCGACTATCCGACCTGCACGCCGCCGCCACCGAAAAATTGCCTCGCCGAATACAACACCTGCACGGCTTCTGCGGCCTGCAACCCCCCTTCGAATCTGATCACGCAAAACGAATGCGTGAACGCCTGCCTAGCCACATGGCTTGCCTGCCTTTGAGCGCAGTGCGGTAACCCGAAACCCCGATTGGCTCGACGCAATTCTGAATATCAAGCGAAAGAATGGCGAATGCATTTCGCTCGCCGCAACGGAGCATTCCATTCGTCCCCTGCCGCCAGGCAAAGATCTGCCCGGGTTTGGGCCGTGCAGTTGTTGCGAAAAGCAGCGGAGAATCCTCTGCTGCTAGTGCGAGCAGGCGTCACTCAGCGTGATCCGGCGTGCAACCGCGTTCCTCGCTAAGGTCGGCCGCCGCGACCGCTCGGCTGACGATCCGGGCGCTTCCAGGGTTCATTCGGTTTGCTCGGATGTCGGTAGATATGCGCGGGGGGCAGGACCGGATAATCCACGTGCGGGAGAGTCTTTCGCCAGTCCTTCCAGGCATTGATGAGCCGATCTTCACTGGCGTAATCGAACGGATCGCCAAGCTGGATCTCCGCCTCGCTGTCGGATTCAGGCCGGTTGCTTACCAGCCAATCGACCGTGCGGCGCAAGGCATCGTGCGCAGACACGATGTCCCGGTAGCCAAGTTCGTCGCGGATTCGACGCGTGTCGCGGATACGATGCCCGCGTTGGTGGCGCCATAGCACGTGGCAAGGTACGGCCAGATCGAACGGCATGTCGACGAACTCGAACTCATGGTTCATGTACCTGGCGATGGCTTCGATACGCTGCCGCAACGTGTAGAGCTTTTCATCTGACAGCGCATATTTCCTGCCCGCCGACACATCGGGCTTATCCACGGCGAGCAGTGTGCCAAATGCCGCGTTTTCGACGTAAGCGCGGCTCTCCAGTTTCAGGCCGCCGTCGGCGATGATGAATTGCTTGCGCCCATCCAGAACTCGGCGAACGATCGACCACTCCTGCGGTCCTGGTTGGCGCGGTCCATACAGAATCGGGTAGCCGATATAGCTTGCGTTGTAGTAGCCGTCGCGATGCGCTTGAAAGAGCGCATCCTCCGCTTGAGCCATGCGATAACCGAACTTGTTGCGTTCCTGATTGGTTTCTTTGACGGTGCTGGCCTCATCCACGTTGGCGTGCTGGCCCATCGGCCCCCAGCCCGGATCATCCGCCGCCGCCGCCGCACCGGCCGCACCGCCCAGCGCAATCAAGCGGCCGGTGTGGCCTCTTAGCAATTCCGCGGCAAGCTCCAGCCGGCCATAGGAAAAGATCACCAGGTCCCAGCTGCGCTTGCCTATGGCTTGCCCGAACGTCTCCCGGAAGTGCGGATCGTTGTGGATGTGCTCCACTTCCTGCTTGAATTCCACTTCGTGAGAGCCGCTGTGAAAGATGGTGACCTGGTAGCCGCGGTCGATAAGACCGTTGACGATGTAGGGCCCGGTGGGACCGGTGCCGCCGATGACCAGGGCTGTTTTCATTTGCGTCTCCGTTAAGTGAGTTGTCCGAGGATCGGCGGCTTGCCCCGCCCTTGAATGGCCGACCCGAATTTGAAGCAGGGACAGCTCCCCAAGTCGAGAGCATCGTCTCGATCCTTGCCAGTGCCAGCACAACGCCATGCAAAGCCGCTCGTGATAGAGTACACGAAAGGGCGGATTGAGAACACCGGAATCACACTGACGGAAATTGCGTGCAGCATGACGTTCTGTCTTTGACCAACTTGGCTACAGGGAGGATCACCATGAAGAGAACCATTGCACCGAAGCTCCTGGTGAGTATTTTCGCCACTGTTCTGCTGTTGTCGGGCACGGCCTTGGCACAGAGCAAAGGCCCGATCAAGATCGGTGTGCCGACAGCGATGAGCGGTGCCTACGCCATCGTCGGCGATGAAGGCAACCGCGGTCTCAAATTTGCGGTTAAGGAAATCAATGCCAAAGGCGGCATCAATGGTCGCCAGGTGCAACTCGAGTTTGCCGACAGTGAAGCCAACCCAGACGTTGCCCGGCGCGCTGCCGAACGCCTCGTGCAGAACGGCAATAGGATACTCACCGGCACCGTGGCCTCCAGCGAAGGTTTGGCGATTGCTGCGCAAGTCGAGAGGTGGGATGCGCTTTATCTGTCGACGATCAACAAGACCGACAGGCTGACGGGCGATGCGTGCAATCCGCGCGTCTTCCGCGCCAACCATTCCGACTCGATGGACATGGCCGTCATCCGCCCGTGGCTGAAGACACGGGCGGAAAAGGATTGGGTCATCATCGGCGCCGACTACGCTTGGGGACGCGACTCCGCTGCGGCCTTCACCAGAGCGGCACAGGCCGAAGGCAAGGCAGTCAAGCTTGCCTTGTTCGCCCCGCTCGGCTCCAAGGACTACGCGCCTTATATCCAGCAGCTAAAAGCGCAAGACGCCAAGGGTATGTGGATCGCGCTCTCCGGCCGTGATGCCATCAATTTCGGTCTGCAAGCCGACCAGTTCGGCCTCTTCAAGGCACTCTTCCCCGTCGGCCATAACTATGCCGTCGCCTCTACGATCAAGGGCATCGGCAATGCGGCCGAAGGCGTGTGGGGCATAGTGAATTACGCAACCAATATCGATACGCCGGGCAACAAAGCCTTCGTCGCCGCTTGGAAGAAAGAGAACAAGGACGATCCGGGCAACTTCGAAGCAGAGTCCTATGTCGCGATGCAAGTTCTCTTTGCCGCCATTGCCAAGGCCGGCGACGACGATCCGGGCAAGGTCGCCAAAGCGCTCGAAGGGCTCACGCTCGATAACACGATCTTCGGCAAAGTGACCATGCGCGCCCAAGACCATCAACTCGTGCAACCCAACTACCTCGGCAAGATCGCGCGCGTTGGCGGTGAATTGAAGCCCGTCGTGGAAGTAGCCGTCGATGCCGCGCAGGCAACGCCTGCCCCGGCTCCCGAGTGCAAGATGAAATAGACAATTTTGGTCACATGAATAGGGGCTGAGCACTATAGGCCCGCTGATCGGGGCGCCGGCGGGCCGTTCTGCGATCGGAGCTGCAGTGCAAATCAGGAGCCACTCTTGCGAGTGGCTCTTCTCTTTGCGTATCGGCAGGGCGCAGTGCTGTCGGCAAGAAGCTGCGGCGGAACAGGGCGAGATTGCCGAGCGGGCCTAACGCACCAGGCGCTCCCGCTGGATCTTGGTGATGTAGCGCTGCACCAGGTCGCGCATGGGTCTGGAAATATTCACAAACTGACAAACGGCGTGCTGATGGATCTTGCCATTGGGCGAGGTGACGTCGTGGATGTTGCGCACGCGCATTTCCACGGTGGCTGTGCCTATGTCGGGCAGCTTGATGGCGACACCGGAGAACTCCGCGTCCCTTGTCAGGCCTGTCTCCCCTTGCGGCACGTTGAGGCCGACGCCACCGCCACCGATGTCCGACACCACGGCCTGCAACATCTTGAGCGAACCATCCTCCTGGGGCAAAGGAATGTTGGCTCTGGCGGGGTTGGTCATGGGTGTCGTCATGCGAAAGAATTCGCGTCGCTGCAGCCGAACAAGGAATGGCGGAACATCGGCCAGAAAGGCGTCGCGTTTCTCGTGCCTGACCGTCTCCAGCCCGGACAGATTGAACTGTATCCTGACTTTGTCCTTGCTCGACACGCAATTGATCTTTTTCGCCTGCAGCGCCTTGCGGTTCATCTCCATGTTGCTGCCGTAGTCGAAGATCATGGACTTGCCATCGGCGGAGACCCTCAGCAGCGAGGTCAGCAGGAAATCATAGCCTTGGTTGAAGTAGAAGGTTATGAGCGAGCCCTGCTCGATCATGCCTTTGAGGATGGCGAGCACCTCGGTAGGCGAGTTGACTTCGTACTTGCTATAGTCGTCCGCGGCAGCGGCGGCGGTATTGCGCGTCGACGTCCCTGTGGGCGAACCCTGTTTTTTGGTCGATTCCGCCATAGCAGCAACTGCCTATCGAGCTGCCTCCCTTCACCACCCCTGCTGATTCTACCAGGAGGCCAGGGTTGCGGCGGCGGCGACATTCAAGCTGGAAGCCAGCGGCTCGGTGTACTAGCGCCTTATTGTCGCTGCACCCGACGCCGCCATTAATGAATGGCGTTCCAGACGGCGGGCCAATCGGTGATGGGGTCGAGAATGTCGTCTGCGATCTGGCGGATCAATCCCGGATCGACGGCAAAGGTGGGTTTTCCGGCGAGGAAATCGCGCGCCGATGCTTGACGTCATGGTCGCACGGCACCGTCAGGGCACAGACAAGGAAAACCCTCCATCTTCCGGTGGGGTGTTGTCGCAATAGGCCGAGAAAATGCCCCCGCTTAGGCTGCCACGTCGCGCAATCGGCTGCCGGTCACGGATTGGCGATACCGGGTAACATAAGCTATCGCGTTTTGTTATGGGACTCGGGCGCGGCCAGAGACAGGATTTCCATGAACCTGAAGCAACTCGAATACTTTGTGCGCGTCGCCGAGCTGGGCAGCTTCACCAAGGCGGCCTTGATCCTCAACGTCGCCCAGCCCGCCCTGTCGCGCCAGGTGCGGCTGCTCGAAACCGACCTGCGCGTCACGCTGCTCATGCGCAACGGCCGCGGCGTGGTGCTGACCGAGGTCGGCCAGCGCCTGTTCGACAGCAGTGTCGGTATCCTGCAGCTGGTGGCGCGGGTACGCGAGGACATCGACGCCAGCCGCGACGAGCCCGCCGGACGCATCGTCGTCGGCCTGCCGCCAAGCATCGGACGGCTGCTCACCCTACCCCTGGTGGAAGCCTTCCGCCGTACCCTGCCCAAGGCCCGTCTGGCCATCGTCGAGGGGCTGACCGCGCATCTGGCCGAATGGATCTCCACCGGGCGGGTCGATCTGGGCTTGCTCTACAACCCGGAGCCGCAGGCGGCGCTCGAAGTCACGCCGGTGCTGGACGAAGCGCTGGGCCTGGTCAGCCCCGCCGGGCAGCCTCGCCCGAGGAAGGCCACGGTCAGCTTCGCCGAACTGGTCCACTACCCGCTGATCGTGCCCGAGCGCGCCCACGCCCTGCGCAAGCTTCTTGAAACCCAGGCCGCGCTGGCCGGCTGCAAGCTCGAGGTGGCGCTGGAGGTGTCGAGCGTTCAGTCCATACTCGATCTGGTGCGCGCCGGCCACGGCCACGCCGTGTTGATGGGCACGGCGCTGGCCGCGTCGGGGCAGCCCGGTGCCTTCATCATGCGCCCGCTGGTGGAGCCCCGCCTGAGTTCCACGCTATGCCTGGCCGTATCCGCGCACAAGCCGCCGACGCCCCTGCTCAAGCACGCGCTGCGCCTGCTGCGCGAGTTGATTCCACGGGCGGCCGCAGGCCAGCCAGCCCGGCGCAGGGGCCATAACAAGACGCTATAGCTAATAGTGCGATCGGTCGCTGGCCATCTGCCTCCCGTGGGGTCAGAATTGCTGCATCGACCATAGGCTGGGTAGCATGCAGACATCGATCGCTTGCCAGTACCTGCAGCACCGGAATCGGCCATGAGAGCCAGGATCTCCGGCATCTCGTCCATGGCGACGCGCCAGGTGCTAGCCGAACTCGCCGGCGCCTATCGGCAACTGAGCGGCGTCGCGGTCGAGTTCGAGTCGGTGGGAGGCGTCGATGCAGCCAGGCGGGTCGAGGCCGGCGAAGCGTTCGATGTCGTGGTGCTCGCCGCCGAGGCGATCGCCAAGCTGATCGCCGGCGGAAGCGTAGTCGCCGGCAGCAGGACCGACCTGGTGCGCTCGGTTGTGGCGATCGCGGTGCGCGATGGCAGCGCCAGGCCAGACATCGGCTGCGAGGATGCGCTGCAGCAGGCGGTGCTGCGCGCGCGCAGCGTCGGCTATTCCACCGGGCCGAGCGGCGTGGCGCTGATGCAGCTGTTCGACCGCTGGGGCATGACCGAGGCAGTCCGCAGCCGCATCGTCCAGGCGCCGCCCGGCGTGCCGGTCGGGCAGCTGGTGGCCGCGGGCCAAGTCGAGCTCGGCTTCCAGCAGCTCAGCGAATTGATGCACCTGCCCGGCATCGCGGTGCTGGGGACGATGCCGCCCGGCTGCGAGATCGTCACCACCTTCTCGGGCGGTATTTGCGCCGCGTCGGTACAGCCCGAGGCCGTGCAGACATTGCTCGCCTTCATGCACTCGCCCGCCGCAGCGGACGCCAAGCGCCGCCACGGCATGGAGCAGGCCTAGACGCCTTGCCGCCACCGCGCCGACCCAGGATAGCAGGAGCCACTCATGATCATCGATTGCCACGGCCACTACACCACCGCCCCCAAGTCGCTCGAGGACTGGCGCAACCGCCAGATCGCCGGCATCAAGGATCCCGCGGCGGCACCCCGAGCCTCCGAGCTGCAGATCGGCGACGACGAGCTGCGCGAGTCGATCGCGGCCAACCAGCTCAAGAAGATGCTGGAGCGCGGCTCGGACCTGACCATTTTCTCGCCGCGCGCCAGCTTCATGGCGCATCACATCGGCGACTTCAACGTCAGCTCGACCTGGGCCGCCATCTGCAACGAGCTCTGCTACCGGGTATCCAAGCTCTTTCCCGACAACTTCATCGGCGCGGCGATGCTGCCGCAATCGCCTGGCGTCGATCCCAGGACCTGCATTCCCGAACTCGAGCGCTGCGTCAAGGAATACGGCTTCGTCGGCATCAACCTGAACCCCGATCCCTCGGGCGGCCACTGGAAGGAACCGCCGCTCTCGGACCGGCACTGGTACCCGATCTACGAGAAGATGGTGGAGTACGAGATCCCGGCGATGATCCACGTCAGCACCAGTTGCAACGCCTGCTTCCACACCACAGGCGCGCACTACCTGAACGCAGACACCACGGCCTTCATGCAGTGTCTGACCGCCGACCTGTTCAAGGATTTCCCGACGCTGAAATTCGTCATCCCGCACGGCGGCGGCGCCGTTCCCTACCACTGGGGGCGCTTTCGCGGTCTGGCGCAGGAGCTGAAGAAGCCCCTGCTCAGAGACCACCTGCTCAACAACATCTTCTTCGACACCTGCGTCTATCACCAGCCGGGCATCGACCTCTTGACCCGAGTGATTCCGGTTGACAACATCCTCTTCGCCTCGGAGATGATAGGTGCGGTGCGCGGCATCGATCCGGAGACGGGACACAACTACGACGACACGAAGCGCTACATCGAGGCCACGCAGAATCTCTCCGCCGCCGATCGCCACAAGGTCTACGAGGCCAACGCCCGCCGCGTCTACCCGCGCCTGGACGCGGCGCTCAAGGCGCAGGGTCTATGAAAGGAGCCGCATCGTGAGCATGAACAACCTGGGCATCGTCAAGCGCAACATCGCCCGCGCTGACCGGGCCGCCGTGGATCAGCTGGCCAACTATGGCGTCGCCACGATACACGAGGCGATGGGCCGCGTCGGCCTGCTCAAGCCCTACATGCGCCCGATCTACGCCGGCGCCCAGCTCTGCGGCAGCGCCGTCACCGTGCTGCTGCACCCCGGCGACAACTGGATGCTGCACGTCGCCGCCGAGCAGCTCGCCGAGGGCGACGTGATCGTCGCTGCCTGCAGCGCCGATTGCGAGGACGGCTTCTTCGGTGAACTGCTCGCCACCTCCTTTCGCGCTCGCGGCGGCAAAGGCCTGGTCATCGACGGCGGCGTGCGCGACGTCAGAGACCTCACCGCCATGCGCTTCCCGGTATTCTCGCGCGCCATCAGCGCCAAGGGCACGGTCAAGGCCGCCCTGGGTTCGGTGAACGTTCCGGTGGTGTGCGCCGGCGCCGTGGTGAACCCCGGCGACGTGGTGGTGGCCGATGACGACGGTGTGGTCGTCGTGCCGCGGGCGATCGCGCAGCAGGTGGCGGACGCCGCCCGGGCGCGGGAGGACAACGAAGCCGAGAAGCGCAAGCGGCTCGCCGCCGGCGAGTTGGGCCTGGACATGTACGGCATGCGCGAGACCCTGGCCAAGGCCGGCCTCAAGTACCTGGAGTAGACACCATGGATGCCAACTGGCTGGTCTTTCATCCCCATCCCTCGAAGCCGGATTTTGTTGTGCCGGCGGGCGCGGTCGACGCGCATTGCCACGTGTTCGGCCCGGAGAGCCAATTCCCCTTCGCGCCCGAGCGCAAGTACACGCCTTGCGACGCCAGCAAGGAGCAATTATTCGCCCTGCGCGACTTCCTCGGCTTCGAGCGCAACGTCATCGTCCAGGCCACCTGCCACGGCAGCGACAATCGGGCGCTGGTCGACGCCCTGGTGCATTCCCGGGGCAAGGCGCGTGGCATAGCCACGGTGGGTGCCAACGTGTCTGATGCCGAGCTCGAGGCGATGCACGCCGCCGGCGTGCGCGGCACGCGCTTCAACTTCGTCAAGCGGCTGGTGGACTTCACGCCGCGCGAGGTACTGGCGGAAATCGCCGGCCGCATCGCGCCGCTCGGCTGGCACATCGTCGTCTACTTCGAGGCGCAGGATCTGCCCGAGTTGTGGGACTTCTTCGCGACGCTGCCGACCACGGTGGTGGTCGATCACATGGGCCGCCCCGATGTAACGAAGCCGGTCGACAGCCCGGAGTTCGAACTCTTCGTCAAGCTGATGCGCGAGCATCCCCACATCTGGTCCAAGGTGAGCGGCGCGGAACGCCTGTCCCAGTCAGGCCCGCCGACCTACGACGACGTGGTGCCGTTTGCGCGACGCATCGTCGAGACCTTTCCCGACCGCGTGTTGTGGGGCAGCGACTGGCCCCACCCGAATTTGAAAACCCACATGCCCGACGACGGCAAGCTGGTCGACATGCTGCCCAGGTACGCCGTCACCCCCGAACTGCAGAAGAAGCTGCTGGTAGACAATCCCATGCGGCTGTACTGGGCGGATTGATGCGGTCTGGATTGAGGAGAGAGACAGATGGCACTCGACAAACCCTACAAGGACGTTCCCGGCACCACCATCTTCGATGCCGACCAGGCGCGGCTGGGCTACCATCTCAACCAGTTCTGCATGTCGCTGATGAAGGCGGAAAACCGCGCCCGCTTCAAGGCGAATGAACGCGCCTACCTGGACGAGTGGCCGATGAGCGAGGAACAGAAGCAGGCCGTGCTGGCGCGCGACTTGAACCGCTGCATCGCGGCCGGTGGCAACATCTACTTCCTGGCCAAGATCGGTGCCACCGATGGCAAGAGCTTCCAGCAGATGGCGGGCAGCATGACCGGCATGAGCGAGGCGGAATACCGTGACATGATGATCGGTGGCGGCCGTTCGATCGAAGGCAACCGCTACATCGGGGAGAAGAAATGATGGCCCGCATCAGCGCCAGCGTGTATACCTCCCACGTGCCGGCGATAGGCGCGGCGCTCGACCAGGGCAAGAGCGCCGAGCCGTACTGGAAGCGGGTGTTCGATGGCTACGAGTTCTCCAAGGCGTGGATCAGGGCCAACCCGCCCGACGTCGTCTTCCTCGTCTACAACGACCACGCCAACGCCTTCAGCCTGGAGATGATTCCCACCTTCGCCATCGGCTGCGCCGCCGAATTCCAGCCCGCCGACGAGGGCTGGGGGCCGCGCCCGGTGCCGGTGGTGCAGGGGCATCCCGAGCTCGCCGCGCACATCGCCCAGGCCGTGATCCAGGACGATTTCGATCTCACCATCGTCAATAGGATGGACGTCGACCACGGCCTGACCGTGCCACTGTCCCTGCTCTTCGGCCAGCCGCCCGCAAGCGATTACCGCTGGCCCTGCCAGGTGATTCCCTTCGCGGTCAACGTCGTGCAGTACCCGGTGCCTTCGGGCCGGCGCTGCTTGGCGCTCGGCCGCGCCATCCGGCGCGCCGTCGCATCCTTCGACCAGCCCCTGAACGTGCAGGTCTGGGGCACCGGCGGCATGAGCCATCAACTGCAGGGTCCGCGCGCCGGATTGATCAACAGGGAATTCGACCAGGCCTTCCTCGACCAGTTGATCGCCGATCCCGAGCGGCTGGCGCAGAAACCGCATATCGACTACGTGCGCGAGGCCGGCTCCGAAGGCATAGAACTGGTGATGTGGCTGATCGCCCGGGGCGCGATGAGCGACAAGCCGCCGCGCGTCGTGCACCGCTTCTACCATGTCCCCGCCTCGAACACGGCGGTCGGCCACCTGATCCTGGAGAACCCGCAATGAGCAAGAACATCAAAGTCGCGCTGGCAGGCGCCGGCGCCTTCGGCATCAAGCACCTGGACGGCATCAGGCTGATCGCCGGCGTCGAGGTGGTATCGCTGGTCGGCCGCGATCTGGCGAAGACCAGGGAGGTCGCCGCGAAGTACGGCATCGCCCACGTCACCACCGATCTCGCCGACAGCCTGGCGCTCAAGGATGTCGACGCGGTGATCCTGTGCACGCCGACGCAGTTGCACGCGGCGCAGGCCATGCAGTGCCTCAGGGCGGGCAAGCACGTAGAGGTCGAGATTCCGCTCGCCGACAGCGTTGCCGCCGCCGAGGAAGTGGCGGCGCTGCAGCAGCAGACCGGCCTGATCGCCATGTGCGGCCACACCCGCCGCTTCAATCCCAGCCATCAGTGGGTGCACCGGAAGATCAGCGCCGGCGAGTTAGCCATCCAGCAGATGGATGTACAGACCTATTTCTTCCGCCGCAGCAACATGAACGCCCTGGGCCAGCCGCGCAGCTGGACCGACCACCTGCTGTGGCACCACGCGGCGCACACCGTCGATCTCTTCGCCTGGCAGTGCGGCAGCCAGATCGTCGCCGCCAATGCGCTCGCCGGGCCCATCCATCCGCAGCTCGGCATCGCCATGGACATGTCGATCCAGCTCAAGGCGGCGAGCGGCGCCCTGTGCACCCTGTCGCTCTCGTTCAACAACGACGGGCCGCTGGGCACCACCTTCCGCTACATCGGCAACAGCGGCACCTACGTCGCGCGCTACGACGATCTGTTCGACGGCAAGGACAACAAGATCGACGTGAGCCAGGTTGATGTGTCGCAAAACGGCATCGAGCTGCAGGACCGCGAGTTCTTCGCCGCCATCCGCGAGGGCCGCGAGCCCAAGGCCAGCGTCGCCCAAGTGTTGCCCTGCTACCGGGTGCTGGGCCGGCTCGAGCAGCAGTTGGCTGCCAGCGCCTGAGCGGCGAGCATGCGCGTACAGGTCGCCATCGTCGGCGCCGGGCCGGCGGGACTCCTCCTCGGGCAACTGCTGCACAGAGCCGGCATCGACGCCCTCATCCTCGAGGCGCAGAGCGCCGATTACGTGCTGGGGCGCATCCGCGCCGGGGTTCTGGAGCAGGTCGCGGTCGATCTGATGGAAGAGGCGGGCGTCGGCGCCCGCATGCACGCCGAGGGCCTGCCGCACCGTGGGATCGAGTTGCTCATAGACGGGGTTCGCCAGCGCATAGACCTGCACGGCTTGACGGGCGGCAAGCAGGTGATGGTGTATGGGCAAACGGAACTGACCAGGGATCTGATGCAGGCACGCAAAGCCGCCGGCCTGATGACGGAGTACGAGGCGAAGAACGTCAGCGTGCACGATTTCGACAGCGCGCGCCCGCGTGTCCGCTACGTGAAGGACGGGGTGCTGCAGGAGGTCGCCTGCGATTTCATCGCCGGCTGCGACGGCTTCCACGGCGTCTGCCGGGCCAGCGTGCCGAAGAGCGCCATCGCCAACTTCGAGCGGGTCTATCCCTTCGGCTGGCTAGGACTGCTGGCGGAGACGCCGCCGGTGTCCGCGGAACTGATCTACGCCCGGCACGAACGCGGCTTCGCGCTGTGCAGCATGCGCTCCCACAGCCGCAGCCGCTACTATCTGCAGTGCGCGCTGACGGAGCGGGTCGAGCAGTGGTCCGACCACAGGTTCTGGGACGAGCTGCGACTGCGCCTCGATCCCGAAGCCGCCGCGTCGCTGGTGACCGGCCCGTCGCTGGAAAAGAGCATCGCCCCGCTGCGCAGCTTCGTCGCCGAGCCGATGCGCTTCGGCCGGATGTTCCTGGCCGGCGACGCCGCCCACATCGTGCCGCCGACCGGCGCCAAGGGTCTCAACCTGGCCGCCTCCGACGTGCGCTACCTGTCGCGGGCGCTGATCGGCTTCTATGCCGGCGACGAGGCCGGCATCGACAGCTACTCCGCGCGCTGCCTCTCCCGCGTCTGGAAGGCGGAACGCTTTTCCTGGTGGATGACCATGCTGCTGCACCGCTTCCCGGACACCAACCCCTTCGACCAGCGGGTGCTGGAAGCGGAACTGGACTACGTCGTCCATTCGGCTGCCGGCCGCACGACGCTGGCGGAGAACTACGTGGGGCTGCCCTTCGAGGATTGAAGGCCAGCTCGGCCAGCCCCGCGCTTCCGTTCCGGCTCTACCCGATCAGCGTCGCCAATTGCGCTGCGCCGACCTGGGTGTAGTCCTTCTCGAAATGGGCGCTGACGAGCCTGGCGGTCGGTGCGTCGAGCGCGGCATTGACGAGGCCTATGAAGGCGGATGGCGCAACCAGCACGATCTTCTCGCATTCGCCCGCGGTGCGTCCGTGCATCAGCAGTTGGGCCAGCTCGCGGGCGAAATGCTCGGCCTCGTTGTGCTTGGGCTCGCTCCTGGGCTGGCGCGAGCCGTGGCCGTCGCCCGAGCTCTGCATGTGTCCGGCGCGATCGCTGGACAGTTCGGCGTTCTTCATGCGGCTCTCGGGATGCGCGAGTTCCCTGATCTTGATCGGCGCCTGGTCACGCGCCTGGCGCGCATAGAGTGTCGCGGTGGCAGCGTTGGCGACGAGGATCCACGTGCTCATGTTCATCTCCTTTGCATATTTTTCCCACTATATCGCGCACTCGCCCCGGATTGATATACCCGTAACTGTGTATTGTGTCGCGCCAGCCGGCTGCCGCCGCCGTCGCTCAGCGCGTCGCGGCATCCGGCTCGCCGCAATGCGCCAGGATGTGCGCGCGCGCCGCGTCGCGCAGCGCCACGGCGGCGGCGAAATCGTCCGGCGCCGATGCGGGCCGGTACACCGGTTCGCCGATGGTGACGGCGATGGCACCGCGCCGTGGCAGCCACTGCTCGTCGCGCAGGAAGGCGCGGCTGCCGCGGATCGCCACCGGCAGCACGGCTATCCCCGCCGCCGCCGCCGCCGCAAAGGCTCCCAGGCGAAACGGAGTCAGGCCCGCCGCCCGCGTGAACGTGCCTTCGGGAAAGAAGGCCGACGACACGCCCGCCCTCACCGCAGCCGCCAGCCGCCCCGCATCCTCGACGCTCTGCCGCGCATCGAAGCGCTCGACGAACTGCGTGCCCAACGCGCGCAGATAGAGGCGCAGCAGCGGCTGGTCGAGCAACTCGCGCTTGGCAACGAAGCTCACATAGCGTGGAACGCTGGCGAACAGGACGATGGCGTCCACATAGCTGGCGTGGTTCGCCACCAGCACGCAGGGCACCGACGGCAGATGCTCGAGACCCGTCACGCTCAGCGAAACGCCGGACAGCCTGATGATCGCCCTCGCCGCAAGCCGGTTCACCCGCCACGCCACAGCGGGGCGCGGCGCGAGCACCGTCAGCAGCCAGACCGGCCCGGCGAGCAGCGCCAACACCAGCCAAACGTAGAGTCCGTAGAGCAGATGGGCGCCCGCCTCGGCGCCACGCCACGCCTGCGGCAGCAGCGAACCGGCGACCAGGCGCACCACCTGCCACCACGCGGCGTAGGCACGCGCACCGACCCGCCCGGCTTCGAACAACTCGCGGCAGGCGGCGCGGCGGATCTTGCCGCTGGAGGTCTTGAGCACCGTGTGCGGCGGCGCCAGGACCACCTCGTCGGGCGGTTCGCCTAGCACCGCGACGCTTTGCTCGACGATGCGCTGCCGCAGCGAGTCCTGCTCGGCCGCACCCGTCTCCCGCGTTTCCGCCAGCACCACCAGGCGCTCGGTGCCGCTGTCGGGATCGGGGCTGCCGAACACGGCGACGCAGCCGCGACGCACGCCGGGGACGGCGCCGACGGCATCTTCGACCTCGTGCGGATAGATATTGCGCCCGCCGCGGATGATGATGTCCTTGACGCGGCCGGTCAGATGGATCTCCCCATCGGCGAGGTAGGCGCGGTCTCCCGTGTCCAGCCAGTCGCCGTCGAACAGGAGCCGCGTCTGCTGCGGATTACGGTAGTAGCCGGCGGTGGCCGAGGGGCCCCTGAACTCAAGCCGGCCCTCGATGCGCTCGGCGACTTCGTGGCCCAGGGCATCGACGACGCGGACCTCATGCCCGGAAAACGGACGTCCGCAGGAGACGAAGCGCAGCGCGCCGGAATCGTCGGCGGCCGCCGGCTCGGCGCGGCCCGCACGGCTGAAGGGCTCGCGGCGCACGCGGTCGACGCGCGGCGCACGCCCCGGCGGCGGACACAGCAGGCCGACGCTGCATTCGGCCAGACCGTACACCGGCGTCATGGTCTCGGGCCGAAAGCCGTAGCGCGCGAAGCGGGCGCAAAAGCGCGCCATCGTCTCCGGGCTCACCGGTTCGGCGCCATTGGCCGCGATGCGCCAGGAGCTCAGATCCAGGCCCTCGATGTCGGCGTCGGCGATGCGTTTCACGCACAGCTCGTAGGCGAAGTTCGGCGCTGCCGCCAGGCTGCCACGGTAGCGCTGGATCGCCCACAGCCAGCGTTCCGGCCGTGCCAGAAAACCCAGCGGCGACATCACCACCAAGGGAGTGGCGTAGTACATGCTGGCCAGCCACGCGGCGATCAGCCCCATGTCGTGATAGAGCGGCAGCCAGCTGACGAAGACGTCGTCCGGCCTCACCGCGATCGCCTGGCCGATGGCGCGAATATTGGCCAGCAGGTTGTCATGGGTGAGCACCACGCCTTTCGGATCGCCGGTGCTGCCCGAGGTGTATTGGATGAAGGCGATGTCGTCACCGGCGATGCGCTGCGACCGCGGCGGGCCGGCCGTCGCCAGCAGTTCGTCGGCGGTCACGACCCGGCGCAGGCCGGCGACGCGCGCCTCGAGCAGCCGCGCCACGACTCGCGCCTCGGGCACCGTGACGAGGATGGCGGCTTCGGCATTGGCCAGGATGCCGGCGTGGCGCCGCACGTGTTCTTCGATCTGCGACAGGCGCGCCGGCGGATAGATCGGCACCGGGATGCCACCGGCGCGCAGGATCCCGAGAAAAGTGTAGAAGTATTCCGGGCCCGTGGGCAGCATGATCGCCACCGTCTGCCGCGGCAGCAGACCCTCGCGCTGCAACCCTGCGGCGACACGATCGGACTGCCGCTGCAAGTCGCCATAGCTGATGCTGGTTTCGCCGCTGTCGCCGAGGTAGACGATCTGCACCCGATCCGGGTGCAAGCGCACGTGCCAGTCGAGCGCCTCGACCAGGCTAGCGGCAGCGAGCGGAGCGGCGAGCCTGGCCTCGGCCGAGGCCGCAGGCAGGACAGGCTGTGCCGCCAGGCGAGGAACGCCCGCTGCGTGCTGTGCGGCTTCGAGCAGATCGCGCAGCGTCATGGCGCTGCCCAGCGCCTGCTCGGGCAGGGTAACCGCGAAAGCGCGTTCGATGCGCACGCCCAGCTCCACCCGGCTCAGGCTGTCCAGTCCCAGGTCCCGCTCGAGGGCGCTATCGAGGCTGACCGGGCGGCTGCGCGGCGCGCCGGGATGCAACTCGGCGAGAAACTGCCGGGTCAGCGCCAATGCCTCGCTGGCTCTCTGCTGGCTCACCAGCCTGTCCGAATCGCCGCTCGCATCGCCCATGAGGGGACCTCCGCTGGACTGCAGCCTGGACTCAGGCGGCAGTCTCGCTCCTGTGATGGCTGCCCACCAGAGCAGGCCGCGAACGCAGCGCCGAGGGCCGCGCGGCGTAGATCTCAGTCGTTGTGTTCATCTCCGGCTGGTAGGTGCATTCTCATCGGGCCTGATTGGCCAGCGCTGCGGCCTCTGCCTGACAATCTGCCTGCGGCCTGAGGCCTTTGGCGCGCACCGCCGCGAGTTCGTTCTTCGCCGCCTCCAGGTCGGCACGGAACCCGGCATCGGCGTGCAGGCGCGCGACCGTGGCAGCACCCATCAGGCGCCCGGCATCGACATCGCTTTGCCAGTGCACATTGCACACGACGCGGCTCTGGCCGTAGGCCAGTCCGCGCGACAGGATGGCATCACTCTGCCCAGGCGCCAGTTCCGCAAGAATCAGCGCCCAGGCCCAGCCGATGGCGCTGTGTCCCGACGGGTAAGAGCCATCCTTCTTCAGGCGCTTGACCCCGGCGCTGGGCGCGCAGGCCGGGGCGCCATTGACGACCATCGGCCGGGTGCGCCTGTAGCCGTCCTTCGCGGCGTAGGTCGACAGGCCGGCATCGGCCAATGAACGACGCAGCAGATGGTAGAGATGGGGCGTATCTTCGTCGCTGATGGTCGCGTTGACGGCACAACTGAACGTGCTTGCGGCGCGGGGGAACGTCAGATCGTTGTCCGCCGCCGCCAGCGTCCAACGCGGTGTATCGCGCAAGGCTAGTGCGCTGCGACTGATCTCCTCGTCTCGCGTTGCGGCGGCTGTGTCTGGCGCAGGCGGTGGCGGCAGCAGCGCTCGACTACTTGGCAAGGCTTTTGGCACGACATAGCCGGCCAGGAAGCCGGGACGAATCTCGGCCACGGCCGCCGGCCTGGCGGCGACTTCGACTTGCGCGGCCAGGCTCGCCAGTGCAAGGCAGAGGCCCTGAAGCAAGCTCCGCCAGTGACGGACCTTGAGCACGCAACCGGGCATCATGGCCTTCCTCTCCGACCCGGATCGATCACGCATACAGACCACCGCCGGAACCATCTGCATAGCGCCACATCAAGTTTTTCTCGCTGCAGATGACCACCTGCCCGCAAGAGGGGCAGGTCTCGCGCAGCCCCGCGGCGATGGCGCTCTCGAGCGACTCCAGATCCGCGAAGGCGACAGCGCCAGTAAACTCGGCACGGCAATGGCCGCATCTGATCTTTACATCGGAAATCCTGGTCATGATGTGGGTGGCTTCCAGTGCGCTGCGCCAGGGATTTGGTGCGCCAATATTGCAGCGCTTCCGGATTGTAGCCCTCCTGGAGGACAGAGAGTGGCGGTCGGAATGGCGCGGCAGGCTGATTTGGGCGACGAGACTCGAGGCTGCTGACGACGACGCTTGCCAAAGATTTTGGCCATCTATAGCATCTCTCCCTCAGCGCAATTTGTCACTCTTAGCGAGCAACGATCAATGCCTCTCATTGCCCTTGATGCCGACGGTGTCCTGCTCGACTACCACGCCGCCTACCGGCAGGCGTGGGCGCAAGCCTTCGGTTACCTGCCGAAAGTGCGCGACCCGTTGGCATATTACCCGATGGATCGATGGGACGTACGCCGCGTCGAAGGTGACGACCGGGAGAAGTTTAGGGGCTTCTTCAATGAAGACTACTGGGCGTCGCTGCCGGCCATCTCCGGGGCCGTCAGCGCCTGCGAGAAACTGTGCGCAGCCGGGTACGATCTTGTCTGCGTGTCCGCAGTGAGAAGCGAATTCCAGGCTGCTCGCCAAAGAAATCTTCGCGACTGCGGCTTTCCCATCGAGCGAGTGATCGCCACCTCCACGAAGTCCGCAGCCGATATCAGCCCTAAAGCGGAGGCGCTCGGCAAGCTGCAGCCGGTTGCGTTTGTCGACGACTATCTGCCCTATTTTCGCGGCATTCCAGCCGAGATCCATGCGGCAATCGTACTACGCGAGCCAAACGGCAGTCCGAATACGGGCGAAGACCTGGATCGCCTCACACACTCGAAACACGCGGATCTCGCCAGCTTTGTCTCCTGGTGGCTGCAAAGCGGCAACTGAATTCCGGCTGGCAGCTTGTACTTCCCGCGCTGATCGAGGCATTTGGCGCACACTAGCCAAACAAGCCATCTTGATGGAGCCATCATGAAGATCTGGCATCAGAGCTTCACCGTTCTCGAGGACCTGCCGGCTTACGCTGAGGCAATGCGGCAGCATATCGCCAAGGTCGTGCGACCGGACACCGAGGTGGTGATGCACGGTCAATTGCCCGGCACCTACCCGTCAAACTATCCGGGTTCCGACCTGGCAATTTCCAGCCTATATCACCTGCACGGCCTGCAGTGGCTGGTTCAGGCCATCAGGGCTCAGCGTGAGGGCTTCGATGGCTATGCGATGGCGACATTGTGCAACCCGCTCATCAGGGAGATTCGCAGCGTCGTCGATATCCCCGTGATTGGATACGGCGAGGCGTCCATGCACGTGGCATGCATGCTGGCACAGAGCTTCGGCATCCTGCTCTTCATCGATCGGATGATCCCTCTGTACACGGAGCAGATTTCGACCTACGGCTTGGCGAGTCGGTGCATCGGCATAAGACCGGCGAATTTCACTTTCAAGGATGTGCTGAGCGGCTTTGAGAATCCGCAGTACGTCATCGACCGCTTTCACGACAGCGCCAGGGCCATGATCAAGGAAGGCGCCGAGGCTATCATCCCGGGAGAGATGCCCATGAACATACTTTTGGCGAGAAATGGCGTCACCAGCATAGACGGCGTTCCAATAATCGACGGACTGGCCGTGACGATGAAGCTGACGGAGACCTTTGTCGAGCTGCGGCGATCGGTCGGGATGAAGCAGAGTCGCCACGGGTTCTTCGGCGAAGCACCCCAAAGCTCGCGATTGAGTCAGGTGCTGTCGTTCTATGGCCTGGACAGGCTGACCGGCATATAGCGGGTTGCGATAACGCGGCTTGCGCGGATGCAGGAGGCCAAGCTCAGGTGGCTGTTGCTCCAGCTGAACGCGCAGCAGCGGGCGCGGCAGACTTCAACAACGCCCTGGTCGGCTTATGAGTGTGCGGTGAATTGCGCGGCGATCTCGCGCAGCTTGAACTTGAGAATCTTGCCCGTGGCAGTGCGCGGTAATTCGTCGACGATCTCCAGCCGCTCCGGATAGTACTGTTTGGCGATCTTGTGCTGGTCGAGGAAAACGTTCACATCGGCCAGGGTCAAGGGTCCGGCGCCGGTTCTGAGAACGACGAAGGCGCAGGCCCGCTCACCCAGACGCAGGTCGGGCATCGCCACCACGGCCACGTCCTGGATGGCGGGATGACCGTAGAGCATGCCCTCCACTTCCACCACGGGAATGTTTTCCCCGCCGCGAATGATCACGTCTTTCGAGCGCCCGGTGATGCGTATGTAGCCATCAGCATCCATGCGCGCACAATCGCCGGTGTCGAACCAGCCCTCGGCATCGACGGCGTAGAGTTGGGGACGCTTCAGGTAGCCCACGAACAGGCTGGCGCCACGCAACTTCAAGTCGCCTGCGACACCGCGCGGGCATTCCTGGCCATCGGCGTCGACCACCTTGACCTCCATTCCTGGCAGCGCGCAGCCGTCGGTTGCAGACACCTTGTCGATCGGGTCATCGGGTTTGGTGACAGTGGGCGCGCCGTTCTCGCTCATGCCCCAGACCGACAGGACGCTGCAACCCAGCCGCTTGGCGGCACGCGGTACGAGGGGCGCAGGCACCGGGGCGCCGCCGCAGGCAAAAATGCGAAAGGAGGAAATGTCGTACTTGTCCAATGTCTCCAGGTCCGTGAGGTCGCTCAGGAAGGGGGTCGCCGAAAGGGTAAAGGTGCAAGCTTCGTCCTGGATCAATTGGGCCGCTCTTTCCGCCGCCCAGACATCGAGCAATACGGCCTTCGCTTTGAGCAGGATCGGCATCATCAGACCATAAAGGAAGCCGGTCTGATGGGCCAGGGGCGAGCCCATCAGGAACACATCCTTCTCGCTCAGATTCAGGCGCTTCGCCGACTCCACCAGGTGCGCCAGCAGGGTATTGGCGCTGTGCATGACACCCTTCGCTTCTCCCGTCGTGCCCGAGGTGTAGAGAATCTGCATGACTTCATTAGGGCCCTGGCGCCGCGATGCGAACAGGGCCCCGGTATCGGTCTCGTCTTCCCAGCGGCGCGCGGCGAAGTCCTCGAAGGACGACTCACCCTCTCCCCCGACGACCAGGACGCGCTGCAGCGCCGGCAAGCTGTCGCGGATGCCGGCGACCATGCCCGGATAGTCGAAGTTGCGGAAGCGATGGGGGATCACCAAGAGTGTTGTTTCGGCGAGTCCGAGCATGTGCAGAAGCTCGCGCTCGCGGAAGATCGGCATCAGAGGATTGGTGATTGCACCAATGCGCACGGCGGCCAGATGAAGGGCGATGAACTGCCACCAGCTGGGAAGCTGTAGCGAAACCACGTCACCCTTGCCAACCCCGAGTGCGGCAAGACCTGCGCCGAGCCGCTTGGACAACCGTTGCAGCTGGCGGTAGGACAAGGTGGTCGCTCTTCCGGTCATGCTGTTCCAGTCGGTCAGAGCGACCTTGTCGGGCAGTTCAGCCGCCGCCGCGTCTAGACAATCGATGATCGTGCGGTCATGCCAGTAGCCGGCCTTGGTCATGGCCGCGATGCGCTGCGCCGGAAGTATGAAATCGAGGTTCATGGCAAGAGCACCCAATCAGGTTGAAAAGCGCCTGCGCGACATGATAACGCAGCGCGCGAGAGGAACAAGCCGATGCCGCTGCGGACCTGGATCGGCAGCTAAAGTCTAGGCAGGATCGCCCGTCCCGCGCGCAGACTGCACGTGCCGCCTCAGGCCAGACATGAGCTTCGCCAAGACTGGCCGAGGCAGCGGCCACTCATTGCCGAGCTGGCCCAGGCTTCAGCGCGACCCACGCCAATTGCAGCGATCCGTCCTGATCGGTCACCCAGATCTGCCTGTCCTCAATCGTGCACTGCAGCTGCATGTTGCGCTGGGCCAGACGCGCCATGCCTTGGCTGGTAGCCAGCGGCAGATTGATCACCGTCAGATTCCTGATTCGCTCGAGCTTGTCGCCGACCTGGTCCCACCACATGTCGGCGACCCGCCCGCCATAGCTATAGATGACCACCTGCGCCGCACGGCCGCAGGCCTTGCGCACCCGCTTCTCGTCGGGAAGGCCGACGTCGATCCAGGTTTCGATCGCTCCGGTCAGATCTTTTTGCCACAGGTCCGGCTCGTCGTCCGCACTCAGCCCTTTGCCGAAGGACAAGGCTTCATGAGCGTGCAGCGCGAAGGCCAACAGGCGCACCATCATGCGTTCGTCGGTCTCCGATGGATGGCGGGCGATGGTGAGGGCATGATCATGGTAGTAGTGGCGCTCCATGTCGGCGATCTGCAAGCTGGCTTTATAGATGGTTGCTTTGAGGGCCATATCGAACCTGGGTAGTGGGCGGGACACGCCGCTATGTTGATAGATCGGCGACTTCTCAAACGGTGCTCGCCCCGGGTGAAGGCATGATTGTAGGCCTAGTCTCGTTACCGGTCGCAACGATGCTGCCAGGATGCGCTCCGCACGCGGTGCGCCCGCCCGGGACAGTCGCCTGGCCCGGTCTCCCTTTACAATGCGCGTAGCGAATTGCGCCAACTGCCACACGACCCCCATGGGCGGCAGCGCTGGCCGAACGTGGACAGGAAGGCTCGGGCATGGCAACAGGCGAGACAGATGGCGGACTCTACGAACACGCCGACGCGCTCCAGGCGCTCAACGGGAGCGTGGCGCTCGACGCCAAGCTCGCCGCCATCCATGAGGCACTCGCGGCGCAGATCGATTCCGTGGACCGGATTTCGGTCGCCGCCTACGATCCGGCCAGCGACCTTCTGAAGACCTTCCTCGCCAGTTCTCCTGGGCGCAACCATCTGGTGCGCTACGAGGCGCTGCTCGCCGAGACGCCCTCCCTGCTCGACATCCTGCGCGCCGGTCGCCCGCGGTTGGTGGGCAACCTGGCGCTGTTCCGCCAGGGACAGCACCTGCACACCAAGGTCATCGAGGAGGACGGATTCCGCTGCAGCTATACCGTCCCCATGTATCTCGACGGCACTTTCTGGGGATTCATCTTCTTCAACTCGCGCCGCGCGAACGCGTTGGCCGCGCCAGAACTGACCACGCTCGACGTCTATGCCCACCTGATCTCCGCCGTCGTCACCGCGGAAATGCTCTCGGTGCGCATTCTCGCTGCTGCGGTCAAGACAGCCCACGACATGGTGCACTTCCGCGACCCGGAAACGGGCGGTCACATCGATCGCATGGCCCGCTACGCGCGCCTGATTGCCCAGCATCTCGCGGCGACCGGCGTCGCCGCGCTCGACGACGCCGCCATCGAGCGCATCTTCGAGTTCGCGCCGCTACACGACATCGGCAAACTCGCCACGCCCGACCGCATCCTGCTCAAGCCCGCCCGGCTATCGCCGGCGGAGCGCACTGAGATGCAGGAACACACGGTGCATGGCCTGGAGATGGTCGAGGCGATCGCGCACAATTTCGGGCTCGAACACCTCGATGGACTGGACCTGTTGCGCCATATCGCCGAGTCGCATCACGAAACCATGGACGGCGCCGGTTACCCCCATGGCCTGCACGACACGGAGATCCCTCTCGAGGCGCGCATCGTCGCCGTCGCGGACGTCTTCGATGCCCTGACCAGTCCGCGCCCCTACAAGCCGGCGTGGACCGACGACGAGGCCTTTGCCTGGCTGCGCAAGCTCGCGCGGTCGAAGTTCGACGCGGACTGCGTCGACGCGCTGCTGTTCAACGCGCAAAAGGTGAAGGAGATCCAGGCGCAGTTCCAGGACGCCGAGACGCCCCCGCGCTAGTATCCAGGAGCGACCCATAGGGACAATAGGCATCCGTAGTTTCACTTGGCGCAACTAATTGTTGCGGTCCATCGCCAATTTCCCCGGCAAGTTGATAGACTGCGAAGATAACTTCAGTTGAACGTATGACGCTGGGATGGGCTGCGCTTGGACTTTCGGGGCAGCGGTCATCAGCGTCGGATTCAACGGACAGCTTCGCGGCAACACGCAGAGGAAGCGAGGATAGAGGAGAGACATGGAGACCACGCTGATCTTACTTGGGCTGCTTTCCCTGTTGTTTGCAGGCGTGCCCGTTGCCATCAGCTTAGGCCTGGTCAGCACGATCGGCATCTGGATCACCATGGGTCCGGCCGCCCTGTACAACATCGGTCAAACGGCTTATAGCACGCCCGCCAATTTTGTCCTGATCGCCGTGCCGCTGTTCATTCTCTTGGCTGAAGTGTTGTCGGCCAGCGAGTTGAGCTCGGATCTGTTCGATGCGGCGAGCAAGTGGCTGAACTGGACTCCTGGTGGCCTGGCCTCAGGAAGCGTGCTTGCCTGCGCGATCTTCGGCGCCCTCACCGGCTCGAGCGCGGCCAACACCGCGGCCATGGGCAACGTATGCGTCCCGGAGATGTTGAAGCGAGGCTATGACAAGGGTCTGGCAACGGGTTCTGTTTGCGCGGCCGGGGCCTTGGCGATCCTCATTCCCCCCAGCATCATGATGATCATCTACGGCTCCCTGACCGACAACTCTATCGCCAAGCTGTTCATGGCCGGCCTGCTGCCGGGCGTATTGCTCGCCATCATGCATGTCATCGATATCAGCGTTCGGTGCAAGCTGAACCCCAAGCTGGCTCCTCCATCCCCGCCCGTTTCCTGGAAGGATCGATGGAGCGCCACCCGCAAGATATGGTGGGTTGGAACGCTGATCGTCGTCATGATGGGGGGAATCTACTCTGGCATATGCACCCCAACCGAAGCGGCGGCCCTGGGAAGTATCGCCGCAATCGTACTGTCGTTTACGCTCGGGAAGCGGATGACTTGGGTCAAGCTCGAAAGTGCGCTGAGCAGGACGGTCACCATCACCTGCATGGTCCTCTTCATCTTGGTCGGGGCCATGCTCTTCGGCTACTTTGTGACCAATCTTGGCATACCCCAGGGGATCGTCGAGTGGATCACCAGCCTCGATATCTCCCGTTGGTGGGTGCTGATCGCCATAAACATCCTGTACGTCTTCTTGGGATGCATCCTCGATGCCGGCTCCATTTTCATGATCACGGTCCCGATCCTGTACCCGGTTGTCATGGCACTGCATTTCGACCCGATCTGGTTCGGCGTGATTATCGTCATGAACATGGAGATCGGCAACATCACGCCGCCTTTTGGCATCAACCTGTTTGTCATGAAAGGCATCGTGCCGCGCGATGTTCTCTTTGGCGACATCATTAGAGGTATCACGCCCTTTGTCCTGGTCCAGGCGCTTGCCCTGGTGCTGACGATTGCCTTTCCCTGGCTGAGTCTGTGGCTGCCCAGTACCATGAAATAGAAGCGTCTTCACGGAATCGAGTGGGTAATCTTTAGGATACTTGAAGGAGGAGAGTAATGATGAAGAAGACAATATTTTGGATTGCACGAGTGCTTGTGTTGTCGGCGTTTGGGATGTCACTGGTGACCGCTTCCCAGGCGCAAGCCCAGGACAAGATCGTCCTCAAGCTGGCGTCCCCCTGGCCTCTGGGTCATGAGTCCACTCTTGGCTCCCAGGTCTTGTCGGATCTGGTCAAGAAAGCCTCCAATGGCTCGGTGGAAATCCGCGTCTTCCCGTCGGAGCAACTGGCCAAAGCCAAAGAGACGCACGAAGCCGTATCGATGGGGGTCGTCGATATGGGGGTCGTGGCGGGTCCATACATCGCCGGGAGATTGCCGATTGTCGACATCGATTACATGCCCTGGCTGTTCTCCTCATGGAAATCTCTGCGGGATGCTCGCCGCGGCGGCATCGACGAGGTGATCGCCGCGGAGCTCAAGAAGGCGTTCAATTTGAAACTGCTTTTCTCGCAACCGGGGGGTTCCACTGAATTGTGGACCGTGAAGAAGCCCGTCCGCAATGTAGAGGATCTCAAAGGGATGTTGATCAGAGGGGCTGGTGGGGCACTCACCGAAGGTGTGAGAGCCGTGGGCGCCACACCGGTCACGGTCACCGGTCCCGAGGTGTTTACGGCCTTACAGCGCGGCACGATCGATGGCTCCATGTGGACCCTTGCCTCACTGCGCAGCATAAAGGCCTGGGAAGTCTGCAAGTATGCGACCCGATTCAGCCGGCCGCTGGGGCCCGGGGTCATCCATGTCGTCATCAACCAGGACCGGTGGGAGAAACTGCCTCCCAACGTGCAGAAGATCATATTGGAGGCGGCGCCAAAGGCTCAGGAGGCGGTTTACGCCCACGCTGAAAAAGAGACCGAGGAGGCCTGGGCGGAGGCCGCGAAGAACGGGCTCACGATCATACGGCCTACGCCCGAGGAGGAAGCAGTCTTCGCCAAGAGGATGTCGGCCGTCTGGGACTGGTACATCGGCCGAGCCGGTGAACCTGGCCGCAAACTGATAGAAATCGGCAAGAAGTTCCAGTGAGAGTTACCCGGTCCATGAGTCCTGGAGAAAGATAGGGGGCTTTGCGATGCTTGCCGCAGCGACAAGACTTTTTAGACAAGTGAACACCGCACTGGCGCGATTCGTCGGCTATCTGGTCCTCATGATCATGGTGTTGATAACCGTGGACGTGGCCCTGCGCTATATCTTTCTCTCCCCTTTGAGCTGGACTGTCGAAGTGAGCGAGTATCTCCTCGTGGCGATCGCCTTCTTGCCGATCTGCCATACTCTTTTCGCGGGCATGCATATCGAGGTGGATGTCTTTGTCGAGCATCTTTCAGGCAAGGTCCGAGCACGCACCAACATCGTGAAACATCTCCTGGGCGTCTTCTATTGCGGCATTCTCACCTGGCAGAGCGGAAAGCTTGCCCTTCGGGCCTACGTTGGAACCTGGAGGTCCGAGACCGGCACGGACCTCCTGCTGTTTCCAGTCTACAGTCTGGTTCCAGTGGGAGGCATTCTTCTCGCTCTCGGGTTGCTGGTTCTGATCCTGGAGGATGTTGACACCTTGAGAAGAGGGAGAACGTTGAACGCTTGAATCCGGCAGGGCTGCTAGGCCTTCTCGTCAAAGACTTTGCGTGCCACGCGAAAGGCATCGTTGCCGGCAACCACGCCGCAATAGACCGAGGCCTGCAGCAGCACTTCCCTGATTTCCTCCATCGTGCAACCGTTGCGAATTGCGCCGCGAATGTGCACCTCCAACTCGTGCGAGCGGTTCAAGGCAACAAGCATCGCAATATTGATGAGACTTCTTGTCTTGCGCGGAATGACCTCGCTGCCCCAGATCTTTCCCCAGGCAAACTCGTTGGCCAACTCCTGAAAAGGACGGGTGAACTCGTTGGTATTGCGCAGCGCATTGTCGACATATTCGTCGCCAAGAACTTCTCGCCTGGTCTTCATTCCCAACTTGTATAGTGCGGATGGCATGGATACCTCCTCGGTTAAGGTCGCGTTGAATGTGGGCCCGAGCCCGGGCTTGTTGCTTGTGCTGACGTCGATCACGCTACCAGCAAAACCCGAGAATGCCAATGGCCGAACTTTCGCTCATGGACAAGCCGGGGGCACGTCAATGACGAGAGTCCCTTGCTGTTGATCGGAGCGCCATTCTTCAGCAAAGGACGCAATTCCGGAGCCGGCCAGCTCTGCCACTTAAGAAGTGCGCGCCGGGGACTCCTGCGCGCGCAGCTAGGCAGCTTTGGCAATTGCCATATGGATTTCCACGGCATCCCAAGGAACGAATACCTGGTCGGCATCGTTCTTTTCGACCAGGCGATGCTCAATCAGCTTGGCAATGTCCGTGTGGACGTTGGAGTAATGACGGCCAAGTTGCTTGGCCAGTGCATAGATCGATAGCGGTCCGTTGGCGCGAAGGTGTTCGAGCGCGTCAATCCGCGCGGGGGTTAGTTCCGAAAAGAGAGTTTTTGCGGATTCGAAGGTCAATCGGTAATCCACTTCCTTAGTCTTCTTGCGCGTGGCCAGCTGCGCACGCGCATTGGCTAGAGCGCTACCGCGCGGCCTCAACTCGATAATGGCTTTCATGGCATTAGTCCTCGTTCGATGATGGCAACATCGGCGGCGAAGTCGTCCAGCAAAGCTCTATCGTGGAAAAGTCGTATGGCACTTGTTTGTCGCGGTAGTGCCGGTGGTCGCCTTTCCCGCGCTCGTTGTCGTACCCCACAATACGCTCGCTCGACCGGCCGAAATACAGGCGATATTTGAAGCTGTGCACGCTTGGCGGCACTGGCTCTGGCACGGCCCAAACAACGATTTCAATGATCGTGCCGTCGTCTCAAACTTCGCGAACATCAATGATACGGCCAGCCTTCATATGTTGCATTATAGCAATATAGTGACAATGCGA
>Ga0172380_10001978_pt1 | contig 33629 bp, 42 predicted proteins | sample Leawe162metaG_FD_119747 | JGI IMG/M metagenome (GOLD analysis project Ga0172380, IMG submission 119747) | Leachate microbial communities from a municipal landfill in Southern Ontario, Canada - Leachate well 162 metaG | ecosystem: Engineered > Solid waste > Landfill > Unclassified | place... | reverse complement strand
CGAATCATATTTACTGGTCATGACTTTAGTGAGGCTCAACACCTCACAACAAAGTATAATGACCATATAGGTTCGCCACTCAGCGAGGACACCCCACTCGCCGATATGATTCAGGATTTACAAATGTTAATGTTCCGATTGGAACAAGAGAAGGCAAGGCAGAGCAATGAAAAATTGGAAAAAGTTCCTGGCACAAAAAATTGATACTGAGGAATATTACATCGCGGTCCCGACCAAATATGATATGTTCCAGTTTCGTGTGTGCTACGTTAAGCATAATGGGTATACCCTGATACTGCCTATCGATCATGCAGAGGGCGAATTGAGCGTATTTGGCAAGATGTTCGTTGACTGGTTCAAGTTCCGCCAAGACCTCAACACACGCTACGATAAGCCCCACTGGTGGCGACCAATCCGATTCAATCGGAAGAAAAAACTAGTCATTTGGTCGGTCAACACCGTCAACCAAGCATATTCAGTATTTAAGGCTGAAATGGTTGACAAGACTATTAATGAGTAGTAATATTTAATATAACAATGCAACGCAAAGGCAGGGTATAAAATGACACAAGCAGAAGCACTAGAACTGATGCACTCAGGCGCAAATGTTTTCCTCACTGGTGAGCCAGGGGCAGGTAAAACATATACGCTCAACAAGTTCATCGAAGAAGCACAAGAACGACACAAACGTATTGCAATCACCGCCTCAACTGGCATTGCTGCGAGCCATATTGGTGGCACGACCATTCACTCATGGAGCGGACTCGGCATTGCTGATAAAATCAGCGACAGCGAACTGGACCGTATGAGTTACAAGCAACAAATCCAAGAGCGATACAATCGCTGCGACATTCTTATAATTGATGAGGTGTCGATGCTTCATGGAAGTCGGCTCGACATGGTAGATCGTGCGTGTCGATGGGTGCGGAACAATGACCGTCCGTTCGGTGGCTTGCAGGTTATTCTCGTTGGCGATATGTTCCAGCTTCCGCCGGTAACGCGTGGTAGCGATGAAACGGATTACGCTCACCACTCAAACGCGTGGAAGTTTGCAGAGCTTCAGCCTGCGTATCTTACTGAGCAGCACCGCCAAGGCGCGGACGATGAGCTACTTGATATATTAAGGGAAATGCGAAATGGTGGCATATCACAACCTCATATCGATTTGCTTAATACGAGGATTGGCTTACCAGTCGATGAGCATATCACGAAATTATACACGCACAATGTTGACGTGGACACGCTGAACAATAATAAGCTTCGCCAGCTCGATGGTCCGATGCACACTTACACAATGACTGGCAAGGGTCAGGACTGGCAAATCGATAAGCTCAAAAAGAATCTATTATGCCCTGAGAAGCTTGAACTAAAAGTTGATGCAGAAGTAATGTTCGTAGCAAACGACTTTGAAGCAGGATTCGTCAATGGTACTCGTGGTCGGGTTATCCGCTTCGAGGGTGGCGACCCTGTAGTTGAAACTACTGATGGTGTGCGTATCCAAGTCGAGGAACACACTTGGCGGCAGTTCAACGAAACAGGTGAATACGTCATCGCCGAAGTATCACAAACCCCACTGCGCCTAGCGTGGGCGGTTACAATCCACAAGTCGCAAGGCATGAGCCTCGATGCAGCAGAGATTGATTTAAGTAAGGCGTTCGTGCCAGGCATGGGCTACGTTGCCCTCAGCCGAGTACGAAGCCTCGATGGATTATTCTTGGCTGGATTGGGTCCTCAGGCATTGCAACTGGACCGTGATATATATGAGTTTGATAAAGCGTTAAAGCTAGGAAGGAGTTAGCATGAAGAATGAAAACGTAACAGTAAATATGGCGTTCACTCTTGACCAAGATATCGCAAGTTGGATCGAGCGAAAATCTGTCAGTGAAGATATGAACAAAAGCCAAATCGCGCGCAAAGTATTTCGTGATGCGATGAAGGCTGAAGCAAAAGCTAAATTGGTCAAAGCACCAAAGAAGGGCAAGTAGTCATGGTTGAAGTAGTCAAAGCAACACCTCAGCCGCCGAGCAAGTTCCTGATTATCGGGGAACCGTTCAGCGGTAAGACAACGATTGCATCAAAGGCACCGGCACCACTATTCTTGAGTACAGATGGCAATGCTGCCAAGTCTGGACTCACCGCAGTGAATGTCAAAAGCGTGAATGATATCCGTGAAACTCTGCAACTGTTTGTAGAGAGCAAGGAATACAAAACGCTTGTGATTGATACAATCGAAGGCGTAAGCGATATATTCGCTGACGAAACCCTCAAAGAGTTCCAAGCACTTGGTATGCGTGGTGAAGGTGGTGCGCCACTCAAAACCCTGACTGACCTTGCTTGGGGTAAAGGCACCGGCGCACTCAATAAGAAGATTGATGCGTTTGCCGATGCACTCGCTGGCATGAAGAAGAATGTTATCGTACTCAGCTACACGAAACGTCAGATGGACGATGTGAGCGGATCGATCATACTCGCCAGTGAATTGAAAAATATCCGTTACGTTACTCGCTTCATGGACGCGCAAGTTATCGCGGCGTATGATGGTGAGAAGCACTCTGCTCAACTGATTCACAAACGTGAAGTCATGGCGGGCAAAGTTGAATATGGTGAGATCGAGGATTTTCTGACGGCAATCGGTTGGGAGCTTCCCAAGAAGAAAGTCAAAGTCGGGAAAGCCCAAGGTCGATAAAGTAAATTAATAATTCGGGTGTAGTGTGGGGGAGGTACTTGTTGGTAAGGTTACGTTAAACCTTGCAGGCGTTCCCTTGGTTGATTAGTTTAGTACCATCAACTAGGATAAATAGCCCTCTCCCCCACTACACCTGAGCAAATAAGAAGGAGTCATATCATGGCACAACGAGCAACATTTAGCGACACTGAAAAAGAAGAAAAATCATTTAATTACTTCGAGCAAGGTGTCCATAAGGTCCAGATTTCGAGCATCGAGTTTGGATTCACTGAAGATAAAGACGAAAAAGAGTTTGCGGAAATCACCGTAGTCGATCCTGACAATGGGGAAAAGACTGACAAGGTTCGCCTATGGTTCCACTCTGAAGGCGCACGAGGCTTTAGCTTCAGCACCCTCCGAGCAATCTTTGTTCACAATGCACCTGAAGATAAAAAAGATGGCGTTCGCGAGAAGTTCAATGCTATCAAAGGCACTGAAGAACTCGAAAAAGCTTGCCAGAAAATGCTACCTGGCAAAGAAGCTTGGTTCTCGATCTATGAGAGCGACACCCGAACATACACCGATGAAAAGGGTACTGTTCGTAAGAGCTTTGACAAAAACCTTACTGGATACGAACCTAAGCCAAAGACTGTTACAGTCGGAAGCGGTGAATCTAAGGTAACTGGCGAACCAGTCAGCACCGAAGAACAACCGTTCGGATTCTAATTATGAGTGCAAGCAAAGGCAACATAGTCGGCACCGTCATCTTATTGGTGGCAGTGCTGGCGGCACTCGTGTTCTTTAGCATTAATATAGGAAGGAACATTGGCATGAATGAAAAACCATTAACAATATCAAACGAAGCGAAATACACTCTGGTCCCTTACACTGGTACCGGCTCAGGTGTGTACAAGCATGGCACTATCGTTAAGGTAGATGCAAGCGGCAACCCTACAGTTGTTGGTCATTTCGATGACGACAGCGGTAAAGAGTTCCCTGGCACCATGCAGATAAGTGAGATTAAATAGTATGGAACCTAAGAAATATCGTTCGATTCCTACAGTGGTAGAAGCAATGCGCTTTACCGAAGAAGATGCGCCAGATGTTGTCGCATGGGCTAACGGCAAGGTTGACTATACCGAACCAGCGGACCGTGAAGATGATGCAATCGGTGGGGTATTTGATGACCTCCATAGTAGTTGGATTAGTGTTTACCCCGGTCAATGGATTATCAAAGGTACTAAGGGTGAGTTTTACCCTTGCGACCCTGAAGTGTTCGCACAGAAATATGAGGAGGTTCAGTAATGAAGTTCGAGTATTTTGCAGGCGAGCAGCGCACAAAACCTTGGTACGATCTACGACTCGGCAAGCCTACGGCTTCGCGACTCGTGGACTGGCTGGCGGTCAGCAAAGCTAAGACCGGCGCAGGGAAACCGCTCAAGGCTCGCCTCGATTATGAGAAAGAGCTAATCTTCGAGCGAAAGTTCGGCGTTGCCTTCGAGCATTATGTGAACAGCGCAATGCAGGACGGTATCGACTTTGAAGATTTCCTACTTCGTCAATATGAGAAGGAAAAGGGCGTTACCGTTGTGCCGGTGGGCGCATGGTTCAACGAACACTTCCTCGCCTCACCTGATGGTGGCGTGAATGATGAAGGTATCGTTGAAGCCAAGGTGTTAAAGGATAACTCATTTGCCGATGTATTGGTAGATGGTGTGCCTGATAAGCACTGGAAGCAAATCCAAGGTCAGCTATTCGCCTCAGGGCGTAAGTGGTGTGATTACATCGCAGGCAACCTTGCCACCAAGAAGTTCAAGGTGATTCGGGTCCTACCTGACACTGAGTTCTTCGAGTATCTTGAGCTAGCACTACAGGAAAAGCTTGTAACTGCTGAGTTCAGTGATGACGAACTGTTCAACTTTGCTGATGTTCTACCCGAAGGGGCAGAGGCAGCGCAAGCGGCAACAGAGAAAAATAACTTTGGATTCTAAAGGAGGAACCATGTCAAAGCCAGAATTACAAGGAAAATTACTTCACGATGTTATGCGCGTTGTATTCATCGCGAGCGAAAGTAAGTTCAAGTACCTCGATGATGAAATCGATAGCACTGATATCCGAAGCCTCGCAAAAACCTTCACGCAAATGGGACCGATTGATTTCAACGCAGCGTGTTGGCGCGCACAAGATGAAGGCTACCTATTCATCGATAAAAAGAGTGGCAAGGTTGATGTTCTCAAGGTGCCAGACGAGTGGGTATTCGATGCAACAATCGAACACTTGACCACTGTAACACCTTACGTTCTGTCAAAGCTTGCTGAATCTGAAGCCGATCCTGAGGAAAACTTCTACGCTGAATACGTTAGCGGTTATTCCCCACTCGATGTCATGATTGCAGTCCGATATATGCTTCGCCAAAAAATTATCACCACTTACGAAATCAAAGACGTAAGCGAAGATGAAAACGGTGAAAAAGTTACTGAAACGTACTTGTTCTACTCGCTACCAGAGAACGCTGAGAAGCGTTGGGGTGAGCAACAGTTCAAAGACCAAGAAAAACTTGAAAAGTAATATATAATAATGAGTGTTGATACTGGTTACGCCAGTTGAAAACAGCCTTTGCTTGCAGGGACCTCATTAATTGGGGTCCCTTCTCATTAAGGGGGTTAGGGTATGACCGAGGAAGAAATCGAAAAACATAAGAAACACTGCGATATGTGGGATTGCACAATCTGCGGAACCTAAGGAGGGGACTATGCTCGACAATACATTTTATCTGTACGCCCGATACAAAGCGAGCGACAAAAACAAATACTACACTAGCAACAAGAATTATCTTATTGAAGTGAAGGTTGGTCGCTTTGGTCAGAAACGTGTGAAAATCGCCCACATTCATGGATATGGCAACAAGAAATATCCTGATAGTGAGCGGCACTATGCAAACCAAAAAGCTTTTGAGCAATCATGGAAGGTTATCAAGGACGTTACCCACGAAGAAGGTATGCAGTCCGGCGGAGAAGGCTAGTTGTAGTTTCTACAACATAGCAATTTCTGAAAAAAATAATCTATGGACGATTGGTTTGCCGACACACCTGAGTATACTAGTCCAACTACCGATGAGATGGACCACACAACGCCAGAGGAACGCTACGCGCTCGTAGCTATATGTTCGAGCTGTCATAAGCCTCATTACTTCACTGGAAGCAAGGAGCGCATGATACAGACGACTGGTGAGATATGTGAATGTGGCGGCACCTCGTTCTATGATATGAGGAGCCAACGCACGTTCAACCCACTAACAAAGCGAAAGATTCCCAAATCAAAACGCTAGTGGTATAATGTCAGCAGTGGGGTTGGGTTCCAAGGGGTTGGTGAGATAGAGTAGTCGCGAGGCTACTCTATTTTTATTGGTGGTATAATATAAGCATGAGTTGAAAGAAAAGGCGCAAGCCAATCGGACGATCTAACCTCGATAAGTTCAAATTATATTTTGAAACTCTACCTTCTGAGGATAAAATAAAAGCTTCAGTCAAGGCGTATAATAAAAGTAAAAAGCCCCACACACCGTAGGGCTTTTTATATTGTGCGACATTAACTATTTACGCGTAAGATGGGTTCATACCCGTTCGTTTCCGCCTTTTAATTTGCTTGTGAACTGGTTGTAAGTGATTGCCGCCACTACTGCGATGAGCAATGCTGTTCCAAGCAGTTGCGCGATGCTCACAAACGTGAACGATGGTGCGACTACGATGATTGCTGCGATAACCGATAAAATACCGTTCACCCATGCAGGATACTTACTTGTAAATGCTACTGGCACGAGCTTTAATAGCTCAGTTAGTACCACGACTGCCACGACAGCGAGCGCGGTTGCTTGTGTGAATATTTCCATACTATTTACCTCCTAGTTTGAATAAACCTTTTAACCATTTCATTATAACACCTTCGGTCGCGGCATCTTCGTCTTGATACTGCTTGAGCTTGGCAGCGTTTTCAGCCGCTCGATCTTCAGCCTCTTTAAGGGTGGCTTGAATCTGCGCTACCGTTTCGGCGGTAGGTCGCTTCGAGAGTTCTTCTATTTGAGTACGCAACGTCCCGATGGTCGCGTTGGCTTCGCCGAGTTGCTTCGTTAGCTCGGCAGACTTATTGCTCACAACAAAGCGACCAGTTTTCATTAGGTTGTAAACGGTATCCTTATGGGTAACGCCTCGCCCTGGCAACGCTCGGTCCACACCTTCGCCAAGTGTAATCTGGAACTCAGCACACTCGTTTTCGGTAGGGATACGTCCGAGGTAATTAGTCAGGTCGCCCTTGTTGACGAACTGCTCAGCCCGATATTCAGGACTGCTTTTAATAGCATAGATGGCAGTCTTATATTCGCCGCCGATGAATCCCTTGAACCAACCCTTGTCGTATCCAAAGAGAATGACATTGATATCGACTCGTGCCTGTTCAGTAAATATTTCCACTTTCTTTTCCTCCCCTATATATTTATCTAAGTTCACAAATTGCTGACCCTGAGTGATTGGTCGTGTGTTTTTGGTAACGTACAGCGCACGATTACCGTTGCTTTCATAGTTAGCTTCACCGGCAAGGTCGAGCCAGATATGACCGTAGCGCACACCTTGGATAAGTCCCATGTCTTTGTTGATGACAACGGTGAGCCAGCCCTTGCCTTCACTAGCAATGCCCTCGCGAAGCAGGGCGTTGCCTACGTCTTTAGCATTGCCACGACCACGATACGGCTCGTTCACGCCAAGGAACTCAAGCAACGCCTTAATAAGAGTAACGCACTGACCATCGTAATCACGATCAGGCTTGTTGACGACAATGGTATTGATTAAAAGGTCGAGGAACACCCGAACTTCTTGTTTAGTTCTCGCCATCATGAACCTCAGCCGGTGGTTCTGGAACAAAAGCCTTCTTAGCTTCCTTGCTGATATCTGATTGTACCTCTGACATAAACGCCTCCTTGCTTATGCTTCGATTATACCACTATTTCGTACTGGTGTATTCACGGCGCATTTTGTCAAGTTCTTTGGTAAGTAACTTCTTTGATTCGTGGGATTTAATTAAATCTTCTTGGGCGGCAGCGAGATTATCTTCCATGTCATTAAGCTTTTGCTTCATTTCGACAATCTCTTTTTGCTGGTCCCGAATGATGGTAGCTTTGCGCTCATCTTCAGATGCCATTTGTTTGATGAGGCGTTCATAGCCATCAAACATTTGTTCCATGCGATCCTTTGGTTGCTTTTCAGCCTTTTTTTCTTGAACTTTTTTGGCAACAACATTAGTAATATAGGCGATTGCTATACCGCCTATCATAGAGATAATTGCTATTTGGACTGCTTCACTCACTGTTTTGTTTCCTGTTTGTTTGTTGCTATTGCTGGTGGCATGAAGAATATGAATGTAACTATTTGGATTGAGGCAAGTGCCAACCAGATAATAGTAACAAGCCATGTGCCGGGACTGGTAAGACTACGGACCACCAAAGCTAACGCCCACGCTGCCTTGATGCTCACCCCTACGAGTAGGCTTTTTCTACTGAGGTCCCAATTATTTGTCTTGAGTGCAAAGATTTTCAGCACACCAATGGCGATAAATATAACACCCCAAAAGCGGTAGCTGAATATATCATTCACGATGATAAGTGAGGCGGTAATCTTTGACTGATCGACAGCGAAGAAAAGCGAGATACCCAAAAGGATATTGAAGTACGCGAAGATTGTAATAATCCAGTGCGCTAAAGGCGTAACCGTTTTAAGCAGTGGTCGCGCCTTTTGAATCTGTTTTTCGATAGTCGTCATAAGCCCCCTAGTTCAATTGTTGAAGTGTTGCGTTCCAGCCTTGGCTAGCGGCACTACCACCCATTTGTACTGTACAAGAGTTTACCCCTGCAAGCTTTGTATATACTTGTGAAACAGTAGCACCTTGGTGATACTGAGACATAATGTCCTGACCGTAAGCGTTACCATTGTAGTTACAAGAAACGTTTACGTTCCTTTGTCCAGCACCATCTCCTGCATAGTTTCGTGCATAGACGAAGAACAGGTGTCCAGTTGGGATAGAAGAAACATCGAAAGTCTTTCGAGTTGGTGAGCTAAACTCACCGGCAGCCGCTTGACCAGTTGCGTTATAAGAATCGCTATAAAGAGCATTGGTATTAATTTGCGCTGGCGATACAGGACCATTAGGATAGATGCTATTGAAAAGCGGATCGAGTCCGAGTTGCACGACAGATGTGATTGCTGCGCCGCTCGTAACAACCTTGGCAACACGGACACTGCCTGCGGTGAGGGTCATGCCTGTGGTCGCACCGTTCGCTACTTCGACATAGGTGATGGTGCCTGCGGCGTTGATGTCAACGTAGGTATCCTTTGAAGCAGTATAAGTTTTGTTCGCGACAGCAGTTTTAGTGTAGCGAAGTCCCGAAATGTAATAAACAATATTCGAGAAGGTGCCAATGAGTCCGGCAGATAGGGCGATGATACCACCACTTGAAATGAAATTACCAATAAGTTCAGGTGGCTTGAAGAACTTGTCGAGGGAAGTAACCTTTAGGAATCCATCATCGCCAAGTGAGTTGCCGAGCAAAGTAATAAGAGTGTCAGCCCATGAAGTAGTCATCTTTACGATTGCAACTTCAGCGGTGGTGTTTCCGTTATCGACATAGCCAGGTGCGTATCCATCAATGATGAAATCACCGGCAGTAATATGACCATACATAACTTTCATACCGACAGGGGAAACAAAGCCGTTGGCAGCAGGGGTACCAGTGATGATGACCGCTTTAGTATTCCAGTTGTCTACGTTATCCAAGTCGAGAACGGTAGAGCCAGGGTTGCGAACAGTTTGAATGTGAGCGAGGACCGCTTCACCTGTACCATCACTTGCCCGAAGATGTTGTAAATCCATAAGTGTTTATTCCCCTCTATATTTCTACTTGTTATTGTAGCATAAAAGTGTTAGCAAAAGCATAATAAAAAAGAGAGGGGCGAACCCCTCATCTCTTTTACTGATTTCACTAGGATCAGTCGTTTTCCAGTGATGCAACTGCACGAGCTTTCTTCGTAAGAACGAAGGTGTCGCCTCGGTCGCGAAGTTGGATTTCGATACCAGAGAAGCCAGGGACTTTCTCGATAACAACCACACCATCGCCCTTAGGGTCCATCTTTGGCTTGACGTTAACGATTGCTCGTTTGTCAGCGGCTAGAACATAGACACCTGTACCAAGGTAAGCATCTGGTGCTTCGATAACCTTCGCACCGGCTAGTTTACCAAGGAAACCGTTTTTGCCGTCAGTGTATCCAGCTTCAGAACCACCGTAGTTGATAAGCGCACGAACTTGCGAAGCAATATCGTAACCAACCCACGCGAGGATACTGTTGATAGAACCACCACCAGTCTTAACTTTGTCAATCGTGCGAGAGAACTGTAACTTCAGGTCGTTTGTACCAGCGTTGGCATCGAACACGACTTTGTTACCACCTGGACGAGCTGCAAGCAACTTACCAAGTGAGTACGCATCGTGAGATGGAACGAACACTTCATCAGCTTGTTGCAAAGCAACTTTCTTGCTGAAGTCAGCGATTGGCTGATCTTGAATCTGAGTTTTCTGAACGCGGAGCAACATACTCTTGTTGTAAGCAAGTGTAAGAAGTTGCTCGGCTGGAACAACAAGCGAAGCCGCGCCGAAAGGAGCCGTAGCTGAACCTTCATCGTAGTCTGCAAGTGAACCGTTTGCGATGCTCAGTACGCGAATACTGTTTACATCGACTGCTGTGTAACCGTTGTCGCTAACGTATGGGGCAAACACTGAGCTAACGCTAAGTGGAATGTCCATGACGTTGGCTGTTTTAGTACCGTAAGCCATCAAAAACCTCCAAGGTCTATATTAAATTATCAATCGAATACCCTTTGCTATCCCAAGTATAGAATAAAGTCAACAATAAAAGCAATAGCAATTATGCTAATATTATAGTATGCAGATACCAGTAAACTTCAAACCGAGGTGGTACCAAGCAGAGGCACTTCGAGCATTAGAGTCAGGTATCCGCCTGGCAGTTTGGTGTTGGTCCCGGCGTGGTGGCAAGGATAAGACGGCATTTACCTATGCCGTAAATAAGATGGTTGAAGCACCGATGAACGTAGTGCTTGTTTTCCCTACCAAAGAACAGGGGCGAAAGTCCTTTTGGAATAACATTGAGAACGATGGATTTAAAACCCTCGATGCAATTCCAGAGGAACTAATCGCGAGTAAGCGTGATGATGAAATGCTTATCCGACTGATTAACGGTTCAACCTTTCAGGTCCTTGGTACGAAAGACCCTGACGCGCTTCGTGGTGCCAACGGTAAACTTTATATCTTTTCTGAGTTTGTGGACATCGATAGTGCCGCTTACGATGTGGTCATTCCGATTATCGAAGTAAACGGTGGTCAGGTTATCATTCAAAGCACACCAAAGATTGACGGTATCAGTGGTGGTACCTTCAAGATTATGTATGATCGTGCGCTAGAGAATTGGGCGACTGGCGACAAGAGTGAGTACGCAAGCCTTATTACCGCCAAAGAATACTTGAGTGAAGAAACACTTGAACGTATCCGCCAAGACACTATTGCTAAAAATGGTAATGATTTCTGGTTCCAGCAAGAGTTCATGTGTAATTGGGGTCAAGCCTCAAGCACCTCTTACTACGGTCAGGTACTCAAACTCATGGAAGAAAAAGAGCGTATCGGTATCCACCCATACAATCCCGACTACCCTGTTTACACGGCATGGGACCTTGGTATGTCAGATAGCACCGCTATCGTATTCTTTCAGCATTACCTGAACCGAACAGGACAAGTAAAGACAGCAATCATCGACTACTACGAAAGCCACAACCTGAAAAACGAGAGCCACGTTAAGTTCGTGCAGGCGAAGCCATATAATTATGCGTGGCATTTCTTCCCTCACGATGGCGCGGTCCGCGACAGCGATGCCATTGCTCGTATCGAGAAGATTCGCGACATGGGGCTTACGAACAGCTCACTGCTTCGCCGTGAGCCGAAGGAAGATGGTATCAACCGAGCCATCAATGGTGTCGCCAAATCGACAGTTCACCAACCTACCTGTGCTGAGCTTATCCGAAAGCTATACTTATACAAGCGAAAGTACAACAACCTTACCGGCGACTATATGGGACCTGAACACAAAACGGAAAGCCACGCAGCCGATACTGTTAAGTATATGTACTGCGCTATCGAGCAAGAGTTTGACGAAAAAACCTGCGTAATGTATGTTACGCAGGCTTCTCAAGATGACACTTACGAGTCAGATATGATCGAAACTACTTTTTATCAGCCGTCTTACTAACCGGAGTTTCCTTCGGGCTTTTAGTCGATGAAGGTGAAGGAGTTGCAGAATCCTTGTCAGTGTTTTGACGCTTTTTAGTATCAGGCAAATCCTTTTTCACATTAGCGTTTTTAGAACTGGCTTTCTTCTCGTCAGTCTTACTTTCTTTAGGTTCGTCTGTAACAGGCGCACCTTCAGGGATATCTCGCTCAGATGTACCAACATCTTGAGGGACCATCTTTGCTTCGCCTCGGCGAGAGTCGTCAAGCTTGGCGTTCTTCTTCGCAAGTTTTTGAGCATCGGAAATATTACTACCGATTACTGCTTCATTTTTCTCAACTTCAGCGCGAACGCCTTTTGAGTTTTTCTTTGCTTCAGCTTGCCCTGCGGCTACTGGATCGAATTGTTCTGTTGCCATGATATGACCTCCAAATTAATTAGTTGCTACTAATGATATGTTTGCAGCGCCGGTAACGGCAGCAAGTGCAGTAACACGCGCTTTAAGCATACCAGCACAACGGATTCGGCGAACGCCTTGTGCCGCTGAAACAATAGTAGCAAGTGCAGTACCGACAGAAATATCTTCAATCGAGTTACCTACAACAGTGCCACCAACCGTTACCCAAGTTACACCATCAACGCTAAATTGAACTGACAATGCGCCAGTGTATGTGCCAAGTACCTGAATACCTAAAGTGTTATAAGCACCGCCAAGTTCAATCTCAACGGCAGAGTTTGCAGTAGCTACACCAGCCGGGACTAAGTTTTGAGTAGTAATACTACCTGTTTTCGATCCTGATGATTGTCCCGGCTGCATGAGTTACCCCCTGTTATTGCTTATCTTTACCTTCATTATCAGGCTTTTTGTCTGATTTTGCAACAGGTTTGTCTGTTTCTGTCTTGACTTTATTATCAGTTTTTGCGCTATCACCCTTTTTAGCGGCAGGAGTTTTTGGCTCAGCTTTCTTTACAGGGGTAGAAGATTTACCTTCACGAGCTTGACGAACACGCTTTGCATAATCACTTTCGTAATCACGTTCTTCGGTTCGAGTATCAACAGCGGCAGTTTTAAATCGCTTTGAAGCCATGTATTTGAGTACATTGTAATCAGCTACATCTTCAGCAGGGATTTGATATACGGCAGCGATACGTTCCATAACGCTTGGATCGTTCTTGATATCTTCAAGTTCAATCAAATCTTCAGGAGCTAAACGCCAACCGAAGTCTTGCTTGTTCTTGGCATTAGGACCTTCATCGCTTGAGTTGAAAAATGCTGCGATGTGTTCAACGGAACTTGCAACACGAGTTTCGAGTATACCATCGGTCATGCGTTCAAATGTAATACCAATTACACTTGCTTTTTCGTCAGCCTTACGCTGAGCTTCTTCTTTACTTAACAGTATGCGACCATCATTTTGTGCCATGATTTATTCCTCCCCTTCGGATTCTTTTAATGCTTCTTCAGCTTGGCGAGCGGCTTCACGCTCATCATCAAGCTCGGACTTTACGCGGAACGTATAGCCAAAGTTTTGCTTTTCGCCTTCAAGGTTCTCTTGATAGCTAACAGCAACACACTCTAGCTCAACGCCATCGACATTGATTACTTTACCATCTGCAAATAATTGACTTGACATAATAGTTCCTCCATTAACCTTCGTAATATTCTTTAGCAGCCTTCGCCCAACCTTCTTCTTCAGGATCGGTGATACTGCCACCACTTGCGGAGTGGATATCTTCACGGTCCTGATGAGTCTGCTTGCGCTCAGCATCAGTTTGAGTTGCCTTTTTAGTGGTAGCCTCAGACTGGATTTGTTTGACATACTGCTCGTAAGGACGAAGCGCACGTTCAAAGAACTTATACATTGATACCGGCGCATTTGTAATGAGTCCAGTTTCTTTATCGACAACAAGAGTTGCCTTGTAGTCGGCGAATATTTCCTTGCGAAGCTCAGGAAGCTTGGCAAGCAGTTCACCGTACTTACTTTTTACCTGGTCAGCTTGGTCGCGTTGCTCGATCATAACATCTGATACTTGGGCGACACGTTCCTGCATCTCAGCGCGCTGTTGGTCCTTGTGCTTCTGAGCAGCAAAGAGCCAGGCGGTAGCTTCTTCCTCAGTGAAACGCTTGCCAGTAGCAGGGTTAGTGAGTCCCATGACATCGCGTGGTGTCTTGATAGGGTCGCCATCAGCATCGAGGATATCATCAGACCACTCAGGGTATAATTCCTTTTTGACATCAGCCTGCATAGCTTCATTGTCGGCTTCGATTTCTTTTTGAACCTTACGATAGTTGGCAGCATCATTTTGAGCTGAGTTATCGTTTTGCTGTTCTAAGTTTTCGTCATCGTTTGGGTCAGTTTTTTCCTCGCTTCCAGCACCCTTTTTGGAATCATCACCAGCCCCTTGTTCCTCATCTGATTTTTTTCCTTCAGAATCAGTCGCCTGCGTTTGAGTTTCTTCGCCTGTTTTTTCTGACTTGTCGGCTTGGTCATCAGCTTTTACTCCTTTATCAGCAAGGAACTCAGCTTCAGCATCGCCCCAATTATCAACTTGTTCTTGAACCTGAGTCTGTTCACCGTTATTATTTTCTTCCATTATTCCCCTCCGTTTGCTTTTTTAACATCTTGAACCGCAGATTCCAGTTGCAGGAATAGAGGCATAACAATACGATATGCCTCTTGTTTGCCTGCGATTTGGCGAAGTAGAAGCTTTGCAGCCTCATCTTCATCTTTGAGTTTAAGAATATCAAAAGCGTTAGTATGTTCAAGGTCTTTGATTTCCTGCTTGAACTTACGGTAGACATCAACAAGCGTAGAGAAATTATCAGAATCCTCGTCAGGCACCGTTACTGGTGTATTGTCTATCGGGCTACGATAACCTATATCTTCGCCACTTGGTCCCGTCATACTTACCCCTTTGCTTTGGTTATAATCCAAATATAACGTAACCGAATTGTATTGTCAACTATTAAGCACCCATAGAGTTTTGGGTAACTTGGTCAGAAACTTGTGTTTCGACAGGTTGCTCAGGTCGTACTGTTGCATCGAATGGAAGTCGCTTGCTATCAGGTACAGTTTTCTCAAGAAGCATATCAGTAAGCTCACCAACCTTGCGTTGCATAGCAGGATTGCCGTCAGAGTTTTGCATGAATACAGTAAGCATATCTTGAAGGTCGCCACGTTTCTTCTCGTCAAGTTCGTCCTTAGCAATGCTGAGTTCGATTTCAACGCTAAGTGTTTCGATACCACCCTTGCGCTTTTCTTTACCGTTAGCATCAAGAACAGGCGCACCGAGTTCGTCCATTTCAACTTTACCGCGATAGAAGTCGTCCCAATTAATTGTGAATCGGTTATCTTCACCAATAGGTGGAACGAAGGTGATTGGCTGTTGAGTTTCAGGATCGATTTGACCATCAACGAAATTGCTTTCGGCTAGGCGGTTGATTGCATCTTTACACTCATCGTCAACGATAACTGTCTGTTCACCCATTTGCTCACAAATATAGGTGTCGAGTGCCACCAATGCGTATTGGCGGAGGAAGTTCTCTACGATGTTAGTAATCTGAGTAAGGGACGAGTTCTGGAAGCGTTCCTGCATCTTTACGCCCGGCGCCGTTTTGCTGAAGCCGAAGGCGTTGCTGTTCCCATTCACGGTGCCGGTTGGCATACCCATGATGTTCTGGATTTGCGAAGCCATCTGCTGAGCGAACGGCACGAACTGCGCTAGCGCGCCGTTGTCGAGGGTGATTAGTTCAGCCTTCGCGTTCATGTCCTGAGCTTCCCAAACAGCACCTTGTTTGAGCTGAACTGGCTTAGTGAAGCGACCACGCTTGAGGATAGGTGGCTTGCTATTCAATAGAAGCATTGAAGTAATGTTCTGTAGAAAGGCGTTCATCAAGTTCTGCCAAGGTGAGGCAAGACGGACACGAGAAACACCGAAAGGTGAGAGTGCCGCAGGGTCAATAACGAGTGCTTGGATACGAGGGAATCCAAACTTTGAACGGTTCTCGATTACGCGCAATGCTTCATCTTCAATCTGAGGACAGAAGGTTGTGAACTTCGCGCCACGTCCGACATCAAGTTTCGTAACGAATGGGAAAGTAGGCGAGTTTTCGCTAGCCTTTTTCTGGTTCGGGTCAGATTGGTAAATAGAATAATTGTTACCCTTAGGGTCCTGTTCAAGCAGTTTGTTGAGTGCAGGTACATTCCAAGTAGTGTTTGGGTTTGCCATTGCAGCATCACGAATCTTGCGAACGCGAGTTTTGGTCAAATTGGCAACGGCATAGAAGTGTCCAGCCTCATTAAAATCTTGGATACCTGGCTCAGGGTCGAGGTCAGAATAATGCAGTACACGCATGGTAGTACCGAACTCGTCAAACATCGATCCTGTCGCGGTCATCGCAGGTGCGTAGCCGTGAGTCAAGGCTTGCTGTGCAGCAATTTGTGCAGTGGAAAGTAATCCCTTACCAAAGGTATCTTGATTGAATACTCCCTTGCGAAGAATCCAACTGGCAAAATATGCCTGAACAGTTTTTTTGCTACCGTTAACGATAGCGGCAAAGATAGGAAGCTGTTGAAGTGAATCACGAGGAATAGCGCGGACAAGTCCGGCAATCGTAGTGTCGCCAACGTAAGCAGCACCCGGCGTATGGTTGATAGGCACACCATCAGCCAAGTTATCCAGACTTACAAAGTCATTCGTAAAGTTTTCGCGCCAATGTTTTGCTATTTGCCAATCAGCAATAAGCTCGCTTACATCGACTTCTGGATACATTTTCGTGGCTACTGTGCTTTCATCTTCCATAATATACCTTTACCCCTTGTGTTTATTCTACCTCAAGTCTGGCTTAACTCCTAGATTCTCGCCTTCATATGATACAACGCGAAGCATATAGTCGTTATAGCCAACCTCAGTTTCTATGTACCATTGTACCTCAGAAGCGAGGTCATTGATTGGAACTGGTACACGGCGGTCAACGCTCACTAGTGAAATGGCGTTTGGATCGATCAGTCCAGGTGGAGTCCAAGGCAGTGCGGCAAAACCACCCCATGTATATTGAGGGTCAGACCAACCGCCTGCTGACGATAGGGTGTACTTTGGACCGATAACATCTTCAAAGGCTGTTTGCATATCACCGTTTTGGTCGCGATAGTTCACACCGATTCGGATATTGCCAATCAATCCTACGAGGTAGAACATAGCCTGCACGACAGCTTGGTATCCGTTTCGTGCTTCATTGATACCGATGAGTGCGCCCTTTGCGTAAGTACCAAATGGTTGCGCGCCACTAGTCAGGTAGTCAACTGTACCGAAAGATTCAAATAGTTTGAATGTCTTTTTACCTTGGCGAATATATACGAAGGCAGGACTGTTCGGAGGTGATACCGTCCCAATCCAACTCGCAGCAATCTGAAGTGGTGGGTTCCATGCGCCATTGTTGTTCAGGTCGCGGATAAGGATTTCATTCGGAGTATCGAATCCGTATGATGGAACAATCCACATAACTCGGTTGCCCCAACCAGTACCCACAATTTCATCAAGTGCTTCGACTTTGATACGTTCAGAGTAAGGCGAGATGTCAGTATCGATTTCTTTGGTCGCAATGACGTTCTGAAGTTGAGGCTGAGTGTCCATCGATGTAAAGCCGTCCACGCTAGGGAAACTAAGCGTACCTTTATAGTTGACCACACCGAGGCTTGAAGCCACGCCAGCGGCACCGTAGTTCTGCTCAGTAACACCCCATACCACGAAGGATTGATTACCGTAATTAATTGTCTGCTGTTCAAGCGTAGCCTGCTTTGAAAGACCCTGAGTGTTTGAGAACAGGATTGTAAGGCTTGGGATACCTTGACCGTTACGGAAGCCAATAACAGAAGCAGGGTAGTAGTTTGTACCCTTTGATGGTTCGGAACGGAACCCACCGTTTGAGCTTGAGAAGTCAAGGGCAAAGTCGCCATCACCACCAATCCAGACGTTATGAGGATTATCAACATCACCGAACAAAACAGGGCGACCATTCGTTTCAATACCATACTTAACTTTTGGACCGTCAGTTGAGTTTACCGCAGGTGGATTACCACGACCAATATCGATTGCAAGTGCGCCGTTGTCCACAACTGAAACGGTTGCAAGGTCAAGTCCACCGGCAAGCAATAGCATATCGGTATCTTGAATCGTACCGCCAGTTGAGGCAAGTGCGATGTATAAGTTCCATTTAGTAGCATTGGCAGGGATTCCAGCCGGTCGAGTGATCGTCAAGTATTCAGAGCCATCTGCTTTCCACTGGTCGCGAGGCTTGTTAATGGTATAGGTCAGAATCGAGGAGATTTTCGTTTCGCCGGTAGCTGAGCTAAACGTGTAGCCGTAGTAGATTTTGTACGCGCCAGAGTTGGTGATGCCTGTCGGCGCGATAGTTACGGCGGTGGTCGGGTCCGCTACTGCTGCGTACTTGACAACTTGCTTGTCGCTTAATCGAACGTAACAAAGCTTGTCGCCGTTGCCACCATTAAGCACAAGTAAAACGTCAAGAATACGGAGGAAAATTGGCTTGCCACCAGCGCCAGTTGTAATAGTGTTTGCACCACCACAATCAGTCCAAGTCGTGTCGCCATCTTTACAGTATTTAATCTTGCCATCATCGGCAGTAAAGTTCAAAACTTCATTGTTCCAGATAGCAGGGAAGATTTGAAAGCCGTCCTGAACGGTATCAGGTAGCCAAGGAGTCAATGATTTGCGAGGTACGATAAAGCCATCAACGGTCATCTCGACATCATGACCATCGACAATCTGGTTGCCTTTGGCGTTCTGTTCGCCGTTGAGGTACATACCACCAGAGAAGCCGGTAACGTCTACGCTACCGATTTGCTTCTTTGGGATTTTCGCAGGATTTCGTACAGCCATTAGTAAACACCCCCAATGCCGCTGAAGTCATCGTAAACAGCGGAATCTGCCGTAGTGGTGGCATTATTCTCAGCGATAGCTTTATCAAGCTCATCGGCATACTGCTCGATGAATGACGGTGCCAATCCACCTTGAACGATGTCAGGGCGAACTGAGTTCTTCGCGGTGCCAAGTACCAATAATTGATATGGCACCATATCGAGAACACTTACGTCAGTCAGGGACAATGGGACGAGTTTTTCGATGGTGTCGGTCATGACCGTTGCACCTATTTCAAAGTCTTTAAATTGTCGTGAGAAAACGAGGTTGCGCTTTACTGTTGCTACTCGGTCCGTGATAACAGGGTCCATACGGCGGCGAGTAATCTGATTCGCCTCAACAACATCGAACTTACTGATGATCGAGCCATCGTACATAAGTACAAGTGGTCGATCCTCGTCAGTTACAACACGGCGAACAGTTGTAGGTAGAGTGAATGTTTGACCAGGTGTGGCAATCACACCAAGGTCATTGTCGTTAGTGCGCGCCCAATCCCAATCGATAGGAGTGCCATCAGGGTTCTTTTCAGACTCAATTTCATTGAGGAACATACGGCAGAAGCTTAACGTCTTAGCAATCTCAGTAATACCACCAGTGGTAGTGAGGTCAATAACACGGTTGAAGCGTACCAAATAAACGTCCTTGACGAATTGATTTACGCGTTCTTCGTTGGTCATGACCTACCTCCCTTACTGATAGTGATTTTCTTTTTCTTTGACTGATCGTTATTCGCAACTTTTTGAAGCTTTGGAATCGATGACTTTGGTTCAGCGAAATCTGCTGACAGATATTTCTGAGGGCTAAAGCCATCACCGCTGAACTTCTGTAATGCGATACTGGTTGTGAATCCTTTTTTAGAACCACCACGTCCGCCGCCACCTGTACTAGGGGTGAACTTGTTTTTGTCGCCACCCTTTGAGCTTTTGCTTACTCCCTTATCGGTGAGCTTACCATCATACTCTGCAAGGAGTTGGTATAGCTCAGGGTCGTAATCTTCGCTTTCAGGATTACCCATTGCGCGCCATTCACTCTGGCTTGTATCTGAGTATAAAGCAATTACGCTTGGAGGGTAAGAGCCTCCTGCGGTAACTTGCAATCGAGTGATATCATCACGGATTTTTTGCTTGCTACTTTCAGGAACGTCCTTGTCGCCTTCAAGCTTTTGCAACTGGTAACGTGAGCCAAGAATCGCCGAAGAATAGTCGCCTGACTCTGTACGAGCCTTCACGCCTTCTTCGGTAACTGGAACACCCTCTTTGCGTAGTTGAGCCTGTAGGAGGTCATCTTCTGCCTTCTCAACGGTACTGTTTTTTGCTTCAGGATCGTTCTGAGCTTTGGCAAGCTTATATTGCAATCCCTTAATCGCAGAATCATATTCACCGGCATCGAGCGCATCATCAATTTCACCTTCTTCAAGTGGAACTTTCTCGCCCTTGAGTTGTTTTTCAAGGTCCTTCAAATCCTGTTGAACATTGCGTTGAGCTTCAGCCTCGTCAGTTTCACCGTTCGAGTGAGTACCACCAGTAATTCGGTCAAGGATATTCTGACTAGTCTTGCCTTCATCACGCTCAAGAAGCGCGCTAAGCCCAAGCTTATCGATAGTTCGGTTCGCCTCAGTCTTGATGTAGTCAGTCGTGCCATCTTCGTTTGTAGCCTTTGTGAGAGCCTTATCCTGACCTGAAATAGTATTACCAAGTGCGTTCAAGTCGCCAAGGAACGCAGGAATTGGACGGCGAAGCGTGTCGCCTCCTGCCTTTACAAGACGGTCAGTAACATCACCCTGTCCACTAATCACTTCCTGAATAGGAGTATTACCACCAAGGCTACCCTCGATATTCATGAATCCAAGAGCTTGTTTACCGAAGTCATTTGCGAAAGCATCAACATCATCGGTATCAGCAAGCTTGCTCAGGTTGTGTCCGACAATCATATTCATGCCGGTTGGTCCGAAGAATCCAACAGGAATATCACCGAATGGCGTTTGTAGGTATGGACCAGACCAATCTTCGCCATTGTCGTTCGTATCTTTCAATAGTCCTGCTGAAGTAAGCATCGCACCAAGCACAAGCGTTTCGCCAGTGTTGACTGCTGCCTTACCGATTGCATCAACAACACCTTGCGTATCGCCTCGGCGCGCAGATTGTACGAGTGAATAAGCGTTACCAATAACAGTCTTATCAGTGAACAAACGGTTCAAGTTACCGGCAGTATAGCTTTTGAATGGTACTGTGAGAGCGGTAACGATTGGACCTGCTTGAGGGAATTGCTTTTCAATAACTGATGCAACACTACGGAAAGCAGTGTTTAATTTATTGTCGTGCAAGTTATTTGTTCGGAGGTGATATTGTGAAGCCTCGTGCTTTTGGATTTCATTTGGAATCTTCTCGGTAATCTGAGTGTACAAATCAAGGTCATCGCCCTTCAAGCCCATCTTCTGACCTTCTTGACGTGCCAACTCACGAAGGCGTTGGTCGCGCTGACCTTGGGTAATATTGGTTGCTGCCTCGGTCATATCACCAACAAAACGACCAAATCGGGTACGTCCTGCATTGTTTGCATCGGATCGAGTGTTCTTTTGAAGTTCACCCATGATGTCATCAACCTTACGGTCATCAGTTCGGAGTGAAGTAAGTGTATCCTTGAATCCTTCTTTATTACCCTCAGAGAGTACCTTATAGTCGCCCCCACGCGTTTCACGGAACTTGCCTGCTTGTCCTGGCAACTTGTTCAAGGCACGACCAATAAGACCACTAATGGCATTGGAAGTCGTGTCTGAGGCGGAAGTGATGCCCGTACTGATAACGTCAGCGGTTCGGCGGAGAGGCGAGGAAAGCATAGCCGTCTTGGTGGCTTGCGCCACCTTCGCGCCTGCGGTGCCTGATTGTAGCAAGTCTTGTGAATACTGGAACGCATCACCCTGTTGGTATTCATGAACAGTTTGAAGCTTACCAAGGTCCTCGATGTCCTTAGTAACGACACGCTCATCAACTGGCACACCAAGCTCAATGTTTTTCTGAGCTTCTTCGAGGCGACCAGTAATATCGTTAATCTTGGTTTGAGTGTTGTCTGCAGCCGTGATTTTACCGAGCAATTCAGTTCGTTGGTTATCAGGAAGCTCAACACCAAGCTTACTTTCAATACGGTCAACAAGGTATTCCTTTCGCATAGCAGGTGGTAGATTTGCGAATAACTCCTTTACCATTCGGAGGTCGCGACCGGCACGACTTGAGAATGATGAAAGTCCATCGAGTGCATTGGTAAGTGCGCGCACTGAAGCAGGATCGCTAGGATCGGTGCGACCAAGACGTTCAACGGCGGCAACCGTTTCAAAGAATTGCTGAGGTGTTTTGATTTCAGGCTCAGCGCGGAAGGCAGATACTAGACTTGCATCATCGAGTTCACGAATCGCAGTTGTGGCAGCCGCTTGAGTTTCAGCTATATTAGTTGTGTCTTTCGCCTTGAATGTTTCAGCGGCATCAAGTCGGGCAGCATCATTATCAATAAGGCTAACAGCCTCAGCGCGAGTTCGAGGGGCAGCCATATCAACTTCAGCATCAGCCGCTTTGTCGGCAGCCATCTGTAGTGCTTCCTCAGAGGTGGCGACTGGACTAGCCTGACGATTCGGTGCGATACCTTGGTCAATCAAATCACCAACAACGGCAGCATCACTTTGAAGTGCCTCATTACCAAGCGCATCTTCTGGCGCGGTGCGAGTTGATTGTCGAAGGTCGCCAGATTGTGCTGCCTGAGCCAAGTCGGTTGCTGTTGGTTGAGCAACAGGAGTTTGAACCTCAGCAGGAGTAGCCTTCTGAAGTGGAACATTAATAGCTTTACTGAAGTCCGCCATCGGTGCTTCAGTTCCACCGCCCTGTGCAGTTGCAACAGTAGTGGCAGGAACATCATTCGCTTTCGCGAGTGCAATCGGATTAGTAACATCAGGGACCTGAGGTTGGTTCGGCTTCAAGTTAGGAGCTGTTGCAATCTCTGGAAGATTTGCAGGTGGAAGGTCAGGGATAGCAGGCGCGCTTGTTTGAGTTGGAACAACTGGCTTGTCGTCTGGACTCTTTAAGCCTGGCGCAATTTCAGTACCTTCACCATCAGCTTGTTTCGCACCCGGCAACTGAGGAGTTTCAATATCAATGCCTTCATCGGCTTTTTTAAGAGCCTCAACACCAAACTCACCACCAGCCTTAATGTTGGTAGGGATAGGGATTTCATCAGCTTCTTGTGGAATATCGAGGTTGCCTCGTGCCGCTTTCTTCGATTGGAACGGAAGGATTTTAGATGCACCTGCGGTAAGTAGTCCAGTCTTGAGTGCTTCCATCGGGTCAAAGTTCTCGGTACCACCGAGATAAATCTGACCGGCGGTACTCGCGCCAGCACCTACGATGGCAGGAGCGATTGCGGATTTACCTTCAGCGATAAGAGCTTTCTTGAGTGCTGCCTTGGTCGCAGCATCAACCGCGCCCTCTTTGACACCTTGGATAACCGCTTTCTTACCGGCGGCAACAGCACCAGATTTTGCAAGTCCACCCACACCGAGGAAGTCGAGTGGTGATAATGCCAGTCCAAGATTTTGCAGGTTGCGAAGTTTCTGTTGTGTTTCAGGGTCAAGTTGGTCAAATGCCTCTTGGTCCATACCAACATCAAGGCGAAGGCGTTGGTCGCCAATGTCAGCGGCATAGGCATCGTTACCTGTTGCTTTGGCAAGCTGTTCAGTACCAGCAAGTCCGAGGTTCAAGACCGAACCAGCAATAGGAACATATCCAAGGACCTCACCTGCTTTATCCATTCCTTTTGAAAACTTATCAAGTGATTCACCCTGTTGGCGAATACGACTACCCTCAACATTAAGGCGGTCCATTGTACCTTTATTGAAATCAGTAACTTCAGGGTCGTTATTCCAACCATTCTTATCTTGATACTGAGTAGTAGCACGATTACGCGCCTTTGAAACAGCACGTTCTTCAATAGCCTTACCGTTGGTAAGTTTTTCAAGCCAGTCAGAGTTCTGGTTTTCTTCCTCACGAGCTTGGTCGAGATTGTCGGCAGCAAGGCGGTCAAGTTCTTTTTGTTTATCAGAAACAACCGGCTGAGCGACCGGCTTTGGTTTTTCAAGCGTAAATTGTGATTGGCTACCTATTAAAGGAGTCGAAGGACTATTCTTCGTTAGAGGCTGAGAAAAATCAAACTGGTTCTGGTTTTTATTACCAGTACCCATGATTGTAGTTGGCGCACGTTGAACAGACGAATTAGAAACAGCGAGTAGGTTCCTACGCCTTTTTTCTTCTTCGTCCTCTTGAGCAACTTGTCGGTCATCATTCTGGTCCCAGAATGTTGCTTTCGACAATAGCTTTTGAAAAATGTTTGCCATCTAAACGACCCCTTTTTAGTTTTGTTAAGCGGTCGCAGTTGCTAGTTCTTTATCTTCCTTTTTACGGCGACCAGCCACGATTGAAGTTGGTGTTGCATCACCACCGAGTCCGCCAGCGGCAACATCGACAGTCATATCACCTGCACCTGCAAGGTAACTTTCAAGGTCGCCAGGAGTGAAGGCGGCAGAACGTGGTGCGAAGGCTGTTGAAGCCACACGAGTTTTGCTCGCAATCTCGTTATTAAGATTACCAGCCGCTTGCAAGTTAGCATTTGCCTCACCTGTTCGGTCAGCTTGACCAAAGATTTCAGCAAGCTTCTGGAAGTAGTTTTGCCTCTTAGAAGCGATTGAACCTTCAAGCGCAGTACGTTGATTAGTTCGGGTTGTTTCGGCTTCAGCTCGGCGGTCAGCATCTTCATCGCGAGCTTTCTTGATTGACTTATCAAGAGTTTGAGCGTTACCGGCAAACGTGTCGGCAGCCTCACCAATATCTTGGTTAGCTGAAGTAGTAACTGCACGATCCGCTAGAACACCACCATCACCTGATAGCGCACCGATTGCGGCAAGCGTACCGCGAAGTCCACGGCGACCTTGAGCAGCAGCAACAAGAGCGTTCTGCTTATTTTTTGAAAGGTTATTAGTGTTAGTTTCAACACCTTCACCATAATCAGCTTCGTTCTGAGCAGATTCTTTATTGTAACGAGAGAGGAGGGAACCAAACGAATCATCAATATTCTTATAGCCAGTGTCGCGTTCAACGTCAAGACTAGAGATAGCTTGGTTAGTTGCATCAACTGCCGCTTGGTTAAGCGTAGGCTTTGCAGGACCAGTTGCAACAACTTGGGTGTCGCCACCATCACCGTTTGCATCTGCGCCAGGACCACCCTGAAGTTGCGCCCAAGTAATTCGAGCAGGGAACGGAATGTTATTTTCAACTAAAGCTTTCTCATACTGAGCCTGATTAAGTTGTCCAGATTTCGCTGCCGATTGTATTTGCGTTGCGTTTAATGCCATGATAACCCTCCGTTAGATTCCCTCTTGTATATCTAAATGATACCATAAACATAACGGTTACAACATCTTTTCTAGTTGTGAAATTACCTCGTCTATGTTATCAGGGTGTACCACAACCGCCATTGACCAGTCATTAAGCTTGGCGATTGTTTCTTTTTGCAGAGGTTGAAAAGCAGATTTCGCTGAAGCCTTGCACTCGAACGCGCCCCACCACCCCTCATATAATGCAATAACGTCAGGACAGCCAACAGGTGTGCCAGGTCCCGGCTTGGTTTTGATAACATAGCACTTCTTTTTTTTGAGGTACCGAATCAATTTGTCTTGGACCTTCTTTTCCATTATCGTTTACGATCCAACTTTTCCGCCCATAAGTTTGAAACGATTGGCTTTTCAATTTGCCACACACCGTCTTTGTTTTTCACCGCATCGAACGGTGCTTCAAGTGCGTAGCTCGTGAGGTGCATATCACCCATGAGCTTAATCGTTTCAACAAGCTTACCGTCAATCTGGTCAAAGATTTCAGTGATAGCATCGAAGTTGTGTTTCTCATTGGCAAGAATCAAGAGGTGCGCGCAGATTACCGACTTAACTAGTGGTACCTTCGCATCACCAAGCGAACGCCCTTGCTCAACACGCTTACGTTGGTCATCAATCAGGAGTGGAATGTTTCGAGGTGCATCAGCCATACGGTCCAGAGTTTCACGAAGCGTAAGCGTTGCCAATGATTCCTGCGGTTCTTCTGGTTCAGGATAGGCTACAATTTCTTTTAATGAAGAAGGCTCAGGGTCGGCGAGAAGGGCGGTGGCTTTCGCCTCCGGCGGTGGCAGCGCTTTGCGTTCGGCGAGGGGGAACGTCATGAACACGCTTGGGTACTCGACTTTAATTGGTGTCTTTACCTGACCGTCAATTCGGGCGATGGATAGCTTGATAGCTTGCAGTTTTTGCTCGGCTGCAGAACGCACTAAAGCAAAGACCGAAGATTGATAACCAGAATACTGCTCATCTTTTTCAGCCTCAACGAACTGGTCCCATTCCCAATCGATAACCTCACGGAGGAAATTACCTAGCTTGCCTCGATCACCCTCACTACTCATACCAACTAGTATCCTTTTCTTTCGGGTCGTCATCTACTTTTTCAGCGACCACGCTTGTGCTAATTTTAACACGCTCAACATCGATGCGTTGCCATAACTCAACTTTGATAACGGTCGAACCGTCCTGAGCATGAACAGCGGTTTCGCGGACCTCGAACTCATCGCCTTCATTATTATATTTGTACTGGTCCGCGCCATGTTTCTTTTTCATGGCAAGCACGACCTTATCAACCATCAGCTTTTTCTGATAGCGATAGTTAGTGAGCATAGTTCCGAAAGGAGTTTTGCGGTACTTCTCTTTCATGACCAGATTTCCCCACTGTGATTAATCGGGTTAATATTATTCTTGCGGCAATTTTCCTCAAAGGATAGCCACTGCAAATTACCATCGACATATCCAAGGTCAGGATTGATTCGGTCAACGGACGGCGCCAGGTGCAAGGGGAAACCCTCGGCAGCCCAATCGAAATATAGTCCTATGAACGTACTCAGGTTGTCGAATCCCTTGCACCACTCAAAGAAAGCCTCGCGTTCCATAATCCCCTTGGCTTGGGCGTTAGATGAATTGGTAGCCCGACCATCGTGGCGCGCGAGCATATGATTATACCGGCGTTGCCAAATGCGAATGAAGTTGTATTGGCGTTGGTCCTTTTCCCATGCCTGCTTCTTTTCCTCGGTAGTCATTACCATGCCCCCAATGCTTGCTGACGTTCGGTTTCGCCAATCTTATCAATCGAAACATCACTACCCTTGAGTTGGTAAATACCTACGCGACCACCGACCACTTCCATTTCGTATTCGCCAGGTAGCGCGTACATCTTACCAACCTTGCCACCTTCCTCACGAGCTGACTTGCGCTCGAAGCCTTTTTCGTCCATCGCTCGGCGGAGTACATTGATTGAGCTTGGCTTGTACCCATGATCGAGGCACCAGTTTTCGTAATCCATTCGGAGTGAATTGTAATTGGTGAACGCCTTGATATCCTGCTCGACCAATTCATCGGCGTATGTCTGCGCGGTGTTGGCATCAGTATCGTATTTCTCTTTCATCGCAATAGTCGTAGGCGAGAACTCGTATTCGTAATTCTGGTCCTTCAACTGGTGTGCATACTTAATTAGTTCAGCGATGAATCGTTCGATGAATTGGTTGGTGAATGTTTTTTCCTCGAACATTTCGTCCGGCTTGAACTGGTTTTGAAAAGGGATAACCAAGGTCCTACGCCTTGCCCCGTAGCTTTTATCGCCGAACGTGGGAATATTATTTGCAGAAAAAATATGGTGAACATTACCCTCAATTTGAACCATGTCTTGTGAGTGGAACTTATGAACACCGAAGTTCTCATGTGTCCCAATCGATTTGTATGTACGCGTATCTTCAACGAAACCTTCTGAGGATTCTTTACAAATGTTTGCCAGCTTGCCGTTGAGTTGAGGCGTGTCGCGCTCGTCCTCCAACTGTTTGACCGTGATTTCAGTAAGGTATGAATTAAAGATTCGATACAACAAATGAACGAGCGTAGACTTACCATTAGCACCACCTCCTAAATACCAGATTACACCAGTCGGCTTTTTGTCCATAATGATAGGCGCGCACGATTGCATGATGTCGTGATACACACCCATGTCGCCCTTCGCCAAATCAAGGATAAACGGAATAGGCTCGGCACTTCCAACCGGCTGCCAATCGACTCGGTACACACAATCGGCAGGATCGATGTCTTGGTCCCAATCGAGTTTCTTCATATTCCAAACGGCACCACCAAAATCAATCAGATGAGCGCGGTCCGAAAGGTCCTGAGCAGTTGTGCGAAACAGGTGTTCAAGGTCAGTGATGCGACTCTTATTAATGCCGAATCCGAACTGCAAATAGCAAGCCTCGGAAAATAAATCGCTTGACATTTCGTGCCACTTGCCATCGCGTTCAATAATAACGGACCCTTTAAATCGGGCAATCCTTGTACGACCCTGCAGGGCAAGAGCCATTTTCGCCTTGATCGGTAGGTTCTCATCGACCTCCTTTGGCATGATTTCTGCTGATGGCTTACGACTCATTTTTCGCCGCCTCCACACACTTGGCAATCTTCTTCAGATTGTCCTCGGTGATAGGTGATTTGCCCGAACGGACACGGCTCAAATACGCAACATCGATGCCGGTTCTGCGCTCAATTTCGCGGAGGGGCATATCGCCAAAGATATCAGAACTGACTTTCTGATGAACGATTTTCTTAACAGTAATATGGATTCTTTTCCCCATAATTACGACTCACAAATCTTCACAAGATGCTTGATAAATCGCTCAGGCATAATGCCTCGGACGATAGCGCGCGAGTACATTCCATCGCCCTGAATATCTTGCCAACGAACACCATTTGGAATCACGCTTCCACTTCCGCGTGGGGCAGAGGCGTGGCAAGGGTCCCCATTCTTGCACATTGGCTTGAACTTTGGGTCGGGGTGATTGGTCCAGATATCAGTCGGCTTCATTGACTTACCACCATACTGACAATACGTTACAGTATGACGAACAGTGCCAGGCAATTTGTCGGCAATATTAATCATGAAATCCATCTTCCGCATCATGCCACGAGGGTTCTCGATGAACCAATATTTCGGCTTCACTTCAGCAATCAAATCGATGACGTGCTGATCGAGCATATCGCAGAACTTAGCATAGTCAGTCTTAGGTGCGTAGGTCCCTGACTCGCGATGCACAAGTCCACCACCTTTCGCAGTGGCGGCAATCGAAAACGTGGTGCAATCGGGACTCGCCCATATAACGTGAGGGCGACCACCACACAAATCAATAATGTCTTGGGCGGTCATCTTCGAGATATCCATATGAAGGTTCGCATCGAGTTCTTTGGACCAGTCTACTTTATAAGCCTTGTGTCCTTTCGCCCTGAAGCCATTCGAGATATGACCTGTTCCTGAAAATAATTCCAATACCCTAAGACTTTTTGCCATGCGTTTACCCTCGCTTTTGTGCCTTTACTTTTTGCTTGTTGTTTCAATATACAACAACGATACAGCTTATGACAAGCCCCTATATATGGGTGTGGAAAACAATATATGACACTAGACTAGTGTAAATCCTGCGGAGGCGTTTCCATTAATGAACGAAAGTCGGGGTTGTCGCGGAGGGGTAGAGGCAACACGAAAACGGCGGCGTGTCCAAGCGGTCGCGCCTGTGCCAGGCGGCGGAGTCGCAGGCGTTCCGTGATATGCGGATACTCGTCTATATAGCTGACGTTTTCTGTATCTGGTTCACGCTCGATCATAACTGCCCCCTCTTGTAGATATCCCAATAAGTTTTTGCTTCATAATAGCCACGCTTCGGAGTGCGAATCATTCGCCCCAACCAACCACTGAAATACGGCTTGCGTATAAATACTAAAATGAAATGAATCATAAACCCACTATACACGAAAAATCCCACCAATCCCGAAGAAAAGGTGGGCATCGGACTTTGGGTATGAACCAAAGCGACCGTATTCGGATAACCACCTTTGCTTTACCGAAAGCCCCGGCGAGTGATTATCAATATATTCATAATAGCATAATCGAGGATACACGTCAGCCGTTATTATAGCCGGTCAAAAATGTACCCAAAAACCCCGACTAACTTTCCTGTTACGTTCGATTGAAAGGAGCAAATCCATATCCTCGCGTGGTAGGCAGAAGCTTTACCAATTTCATTATACAACATGGTGGAGCAGGAGGGAGTCGAACCCTCGATGTCGTGGTACCACGATAAGGATAGAAAGCCTTTACTTGCCTGCCGGTCAACTGCCCCATTGAATTGATGGTAGTGGAGGGGTATAGGAAATGCAAGCATTACCATAATGCAGGGGTTTGTCAAATAGGTGATTTTTGAAAAAGTTTTCGTGGGGGACGTATAAGACCTGTGCGGACCCACTGCATACCCCTACCCCCCCCTGTCCCTTTTTTATTTTGTCGTTTGCCCTCGCGCCCTGCCCCACCCCTTCCCTCTACCTGCCACCACCCTCACCCACTTGCTGCCTTGACATACATACCATGTAGACACTTAGCCCTCACCTCTGTTAGCCCTAGCCCATGTGTCGTACAACATATATTGTGCGACGTTAACGACCCCTGTTGATACATAAGCGCATAACGATCATGTCATAATATGCGCTTTAAATGTAGACAGTTACGCTCAAGTTCTTTTAAAAATAATAACGAATATACTATTAATTAATTTTAAGAATAGGTATACCCAAAGTGTCTACATGGCTTTATCTGTTGGAACGTCCGTTTGTAGACAACCACCCAACAGATAAGCATTTGACCCCACGCCATTTTATGTTCTTATAAAAATGTAGACACTTGTAAGTGTCTACAACTGTCTACATTCCACCTGCCTATATATGTACCCACACCATTTATATAAATGATTATAAATCACTATTGACAATTTATAATCCGTCCTGTATAGTGATTAACAGAACCGAACGACACAGCAACCGAATCACCCAACCATATCGATTCAACAGCTACAGTCCAACGGTCCTACCAATTAACAATCCATGTTTCAGTAATCATTAGCCGTTCGATCCCTAGCTAAACGGGCTACAGTCGGCAGACTAACGGGCTACTAGCAATATATCGGACCGCTAACGATTACTGAAGCACTCAAGTAAAGGAGAGCATTGAAATGCTACGAACTACAACTAAAGAAGTAAAGCAAAAGCTTAACGAACATATACTAAGCTACTTTGATAAAGATGCAGGCTGGGACACAGATGACCGCCTCGCTAATTTGAAAGAGCAGTTGAAATCTTTTGACTATATGCCAACTGACTACGCAAAAGGCGTATACATGGCGGAGGGCGGAACATTCCTAGTATATTACCGTGAGCAGCGTGATTTCTTGGGCGAGTTGCTTCAGGAAACTGAACACGAACGTGAACACAAGTACAGCGATGACCAAGTATTCAAAACTTACATTCACTTAATCGGTCGCCAGGTGGCAGAAATGGTAAAGGCATAATATGGACCAGGTAAAAGAACGAGGCGCAGCGCAATTTGTCGCTAAGTTGAGTGATGGAATTATCACCATCACTCACACCACCGAAGATGGACCAGTGCTTGCACAATGGACCGCGAACGCTGGCGATTGGGACAAATTGTGGGATCGTATAAACGAACTCAAGGCGGAAGCTTAAAATGATTAATCCAAAATATCTCGCAGTGGTCCCGACCGATTACGAAATATACGCAGTCGGTGAAACGGAAGCCAAAGCTAAACGTGCTGCGCTCAAGGCAGCGAAGGAATGGCTAGGCAATCTCGGCGTACAATATAAATCATTGAAAGAACTTGAGGAATGGCTAGGCTGTAATGTCTACCCGATATCAGAGTTCGGAATAGCCCAAGAAGGCTAGAGCCTCGGCGGACGGTAAACGCGAACAGCGCACCGCCAGGCAACCAAGTTATTACATACTGGCGATTAGCGAAATTAACATTTGTAGTGCTATACAATAACCGTTAGTCGCCAGTACCAAATAACATAAAATAGGAGGGTAGTAAATCATGAGTTCATTGGCTGAATATCCAATCGAATATATTGACGATATGCCTCTCATCAACCCTAAACGGGTGGGAAGGACATTCAAAATGTCAAAGCAATCAACAGTAACAGAGGCACCAGCCAAAGTTTACAATAAGACCAAGGGCGAACACACGAAAGATATCGTAATCGCAATCTTGGTCGCCGGAATCATCGCCTTTATCGGTGGTATGACATTCCAAAGCAAGCAGCAAAGCGCAATCGATACAGCCGTCAAGTCTGTAACGCCAACCGCTCAGGCTACTGAAGTAAAAAAATAGAGGGGGCTGCACCATCGACAGAGGTTGCAAGTTTGCCCCCGACTATACCGATTGAACCTTGCCAGGCTATGCAAAATGAAGTTGCCAAGTATTCCGATTGGAATTGGAACATCGTACAAGCAATAGCCCAAGCAGAGAATCGGGCTTGCAACCCTCTCAAACATAATGAAACTGCCAGCGAAACGCATAAGCGCGCTGATGGTTCAGTGATTTGTGTCGGATCGTATGGCGCATTACAAGTCGGCTGCCTGCATTACAATAGTGATGAGGACCGAAACGATTTAGCAACAAATATAAAAGTGGCGCATCGTGTTTGGCAAAACCGCCAGCAATGGGGTAACGGATATGAAGCTTGGACGATGTACACCAATGGGACTTATAGGGAGTTTCTAAAATGAGTATGCAACCAGCAAAATGCGACAAGGGTATTCCGCGCAAACCAATGCGAAAGCAATTACGCAAGCGCAAAATTATTAAACGAAATAAGCGAGTAAAGAAACTATTATGATTAACCTGTACGAATATCAGAAGCGATACCTGGCGGACCTTCCGCAGCGGTCAATTATGGCTGCTGATACTGGTACAGGTAAGACGTTTATGGCGTTGGCTCACTACCAAGAACACGCCTTCGGCGCGCCCTTGTTGATACTTGCGCCTGCATCGAAAATCCGCACCGAGGATTGGGAGCGTGATATTACTGAGTGGTTCGGTGCCGGTAACGAGCCTGAATACTCAATTTATTCATACGAGAAGTTCAGCCGAAACCCTAGCGCAAAGCAATTCCTCGCAGGTAAGCGAGCAATCTGGCACTCATTCGCACCAAAGTTCGGTGGCAAGCAACACGCAGTTATCCTTGATGAGGTCCACCGCGCAAAGAATCCACAAAGCGGTATTGGCAAATCAGTCTATTGGGCTGCCAAAGATGCAACCTTTATGCTTGGATTGTCAGCGACACCATTGCCAAACGGTTGGATTGATTTCGCGAACTACTCAAAAATCTGGAACTTTACCAAAGGCATCACCGATTTCAAGCAACGATATTGCGACATCGTAACCTACAAAGGATTTCCAGAAATCAAAGGCTATTGGCGCGAAGATGAGTTGACAAAGCAATGGAACTCAATTTCAAAGCGACTCACCAAAAAAGAAGCACTCGATTTGCCTGATCGTACATTCGTAGGCGTTGACTTCGGACGACCAAAGGAATATATGAAAACGATACTGGACCGCCGCAACGCCGAAGGCGACCTGCTCGACTCCGCGCCAGCGTTGGCTCACGCGTTACGCCAAACCCTCACGCAGCCGAAACTCGACTACCTCGCTGACTTAATTGAAGGAACTGACGAAAATATCGTTATCTT
>Ga0172380_10001977_pt1 | contig 33632 bp, 25 predicted proteins | sample Leawe162metaG_FD_119747 | JGI IMG/M metagenome (GOLD analysis project Ga0172380, IMG submission 119747) | Leachate microbial communities from a municipal landfill in Southern Ontario, Canada - Leachate well 162 metaG | ecosystem: Engineered > Solid waste > Landfill > Unclassified | place... | reverse complement strand
TAACACCTCAAAAATAAGGTGTCAATCCATTTTGTGCTATAGTTCGCATCCTATTGATTACTATAGTTTTAACATGCAAAAAACCCGCCGCCATCTCGAACTTCTCGCCCCTGCCAAAAATGCAGATTTTGGTATTGAAGCGATTAACCATGGGGCTGATGCCGTGTATATCGGCGGCCCAGCGTTTGGTGCTCGCGCAAAGGTACCGAATACCGTGCAAGACATCGCCCGATTGGTGGCACATGCACACCGCTATCATGCTGAAGTGTTTGTGGCACTGAATACCATTTTTCATGATAACGAGCTGGAAGGCGCACGCGAACTGGCGTATCAACTATACGATGCCGGTGCCGATGCGCTGATTGTGCAGGACATGGGCTTGCTGGAAATGGATTTACCGCCGATTCAGTTGCACGCCAGCACGCAGACTGACATTCGCACGGTAGACAAAGCCGTGTTTTTAGATCAAGTCGGATTTTCGCAACTGGTGTTGGCGCGCGAGTTGGATTTACACAGCATACAAAAAATTTCAGCCGCAACAAGTTGCAACCTGGAGTATTTTATTCATGGTGCTTTATGCGTGGCGTTTAGCGGACAATGTTTTATCAGCCATGCACACACCGGGCGCAGTGCCAATCGTGGCGAATGCTCACAGGAATGCCGCTTACCCTATACGCTGGAAGACGCACAAGGCCGAATTATCGGCAAAGACAAACACTTTCTTTCCATGAAAGATAATGACCAAAGTATGAACCTGCGCGCCTTAATTGACGCGGGTGTCAGCTCATTCAAAATTGAAGGCCGCTACAAAGATTTACCTTACGTAAAAAATGCCACCGCGCACTACCGTGAATTGCTGGATGAGATTTTGGAATCCAGACCAGAATTAGCGAAGTCATCATCTGGCGATTGCAGTTACACCTTCACACCGCAACCTGAGAAAACCTTTAACCGCAGCGCCACGGACTACTTTGTCAATGGCCGCAAGCCTGACATCGGCGCTTTTGATACGCCGAAATTTTCGGGTGAGGAACTAGGTAAAATCAGCAAAGTGGGTAAAGATTTTATTGAAGTTGAAACCACGGTTGAACTGCATAACGGCGATGGCGTATGCTTTTTTGACGTGCATAAAGAGCTGGTTGGCCTGCGCGTAAATACCGTAGAAGGCAAGCGCCTCTATCCCAATGAAATGCCAGAAGACGTGCGCCGTGGCATGACGGTTTTCCGAAACCGTGACCACGCCTACATGCGACTACTGGAAAAAGATTCTGCACAGCGCAAGATTCCTGTGCAAATGACTTTTGCCGAAACTGACAATGGCTTTGCGCTCACCGTCGCAGACAAGTGTGGTTTTAGTAGCACGGCCGAATGTGCCACTGAAAAACAACCCGCTCAAAATCTGGAAAAAGCTGAAACCAGTCTACGCGAGAATCTAAGCAAACTTGGCAACACAGATTTCGCCGTGTCAGAAATCAACATCACCTCCACACAAGCCTGGTTTATCCCTGCCTCTACCATCAACAATCTACGTAGAGAAGCTATTGAACAACTGCAACAGACGCGTACAGCAGGCTATCAACGCCCACCCCGCAGAGCTGCCGCAGAGCCGCGTGCCATCTACCCAGAAGACACCTTAAGTTATCTTGCCAATGTATATAACCGAAAAGCGCGCACGTTTTACGAGAAGCACGGTGTCAGGCTAATCGCTGCCGCCTACGAGGCTAACAAAGAGTTAGACGAAGTGCCGCTGATGATTACCAAACACTGCCTGCGCTTTAGCCATGGCCTATGCCCAAAAGAAGCTAAAGGCGTGATTGGCGTACAAGGCACGGTGACCGCCGAGCCGATGACCCTGATTAACGGCAATGATAGATTTACACTGAAATTTGACTGCAAACCTTGCGAAATGCACGTAATGGGCAAAATCCGTAAGCCAGTGTTACAGATGTCCGCGCCGCAACCCGTACACTTTGTGCAAAGAAAGTAATGTTGCGCATCTGACTACTGCGGGCGCTCCTTTTTGTAGAGGCGCTTATTTTCATACATCCGCGTATCTGCCAAGTGCATCACCATACTGTAATTAGCGGGATTCTCATGAATAAAAGCAGTACCTGCACTAGCCCCTGCAGATTCAAAGCCATGTGCTTGCAAATGCGCCATCGCATCGCCTAACACGGCTCGAATCGCAGCCTCATTGCCAGTTGGACAAGTAATGGCAAATTCGTCACCTCCCAAACGATGCAAGGTAGCCAAAGTGCCCAGTTTCTCATGCAGCACAAGACTAAAATCACGCAATAATTGATCGCCATAAGCGTGACCATACGTGTCGTTATAGTATTTGAGATGATCCAGATCCAACATCGTAATGCTACCGCTTTCAGGCAACTTCTGAATCGCTTGTTCTAGTGCAATTCGATTTGGCAAGCCTGTCAGATTATCTGTTTTTGCCTGCGTTTCACTAATTTGAAGTGCGGCCAATGCCAGCTCTTTCTCTCTTAACAACTCACTGAATTGATAACTGAGCACTAACGATAATAGTAGCGCCTCTATGGTCACCGACACTAAACCCAAATGCTCAACATAAAAAGTATACCCAGCAAAATGTTGAGTGGTGATAGTCAGAATACCTAAAACAAAAAAAGTAAGAATCGCTATCAAATAATAGCGGGCCGTCATATTCTTTTTTCTACTCAAATCAATACTGCACACTAATCCCAGGAAAAGAAAAACACCAACGCCGTAGCGTGCCATTTGCATCATCCAGTTTGGTGAGAATAAACCCCAAAGCGCAAACACAACCAATATGCTAAGCGCATATTGAATAAGGCGATACATATGGGGATGATTTTCCCGCTCTATATTGAGCAGGCCTTTTACAAAGAAAATGTAAGCAATATTGGAAAATAAAATAGGCATCGCACTCAAATAAAACCAGTGCATGCCAAACGTATCAGAAAATACCAACAGAGATGTGCCCTGCAATAGCAGGTTACCTAAAATAAACAGTGCATACATGCCATGCACCATCTGCTTTCTAATCAAGCCCAACACAATGTAATAGGCCATTAATCCAATCAATATCCCAAGACACACAAGCGCGATCACATTACCAAGCTTAATCGCCTGCTGATAATGCTCAAGTTTGTCTATATACAGGGCAGGTTGCGCAATGAGATAAGGCGTTTTGAGTGAGGTTTGCAGCGTATAGTTGCCCACCTCTAAATGTAACACCCGCCCATGCCTTAACGCAAAAGGGTTAACAACAGCACTGCCAATACCACCTTCCAAGTGCGTAGCTACAACTTGGCGATCATCTAAAACCGTATGTTTAAAAAACTCAAATGTACTGGTGTTTCTAAAGTCGATGACATACTCACCAGATTGAGCAATATGCAATTGCCCTTTAAACACAAAGTCGCCACCAGTTAAAGGCAGCGCGGCCATTGCTACAGATGCATGACTAGCTTCATACCAATGCCCTTCAATTGGGGCTGGATGGGCACGCCCATTATCGGCACGACAAGGAACTGTAAGAAATAAAAAGAGACCGATGAAAACTACGAGGTATCGCATCAGAAAAGAAAAATGTGCACGGATATTTTGTTTGTTATTACGGCACATCAAAAGCATCCCTCGTTGCGGTATCTGTTGTTATGTATGTCTAGAACCATATACTATGCTTGGAGATTTTAAGGCATACTCTTAATTGATGGGAAATATGCCTTAAATTTTTAAAGCTTTAACATGAGATGCCTCATACAATACGCAACGGGCGCAACAACAAAATACGATTGCAACGCCCATTCGAATGCCCAATTAAGCTTTTTTTACAAACTCGGATTTCAACTTCATCGCACCGATACCATCAATTTTGCAATCAATATCATGGTCACCGTCCACAAGACGGATATTTTTGACCTTAGTGCCTACTTTTACCACCAATGATGAGCCTTTTACTTTCAGGTCTTTAATGACGGTAATCGTGTCGCCATCTTGCAGAATATTGCCGTTAGAATCTTTGATTACTCGTGCTGCATCTACGCTGTCAGTGGCAGCATCTTTTGACCATTCATGCGCACATTCCGGGCAGATGTACATATCGCCGTCTTCATAAGTGTATTCAGAATTGCATTGGGGACATTTGGGTAAATTGCTCATGGTTGCTTTCTTTATTTAACGATTGAAATTTACGATTGAAATTTTTACAGGGCACCTCTATTTATTCAAGTTTTTAAGTTAGGCAAGGCGCGAATAAAAAATTATGACGCAGTATATATTTAATATATAAGGAGTAATTTTTTATGAGCAACGCAGCATAACGACATACGACTTTTCAAGCACTTTAGTGCTTAGAAAATCGGAGTGCCTGTGGTACAAAAATTGAATTAATAGAGATGTCCTACAGTATTTTACGCCTTTTAAGGTGCCGGGTTCATCATCGTCAGATGTAAATGCTCAATTTCCTGCATCACTTCTAATGACAATTTGGTCTGCCATGCGCCGATATTTTCTTTTAATTGCATCATGTTTGTGGCGCCAATAATGGTGCTGGCGACAAACCATCGATGGTAAACAAAACTTAGCGCCAGTTGCGTAGGCGATAGATCATGCGCTCTAGCCAGCTTGGCGTATGCCGCACAAGCCGGAAAAACATTCGGCTTTTTGTAGCGTTGCGCATAGCCTAAAAATAAGGTGACACGCCCCTTAGCATCCGCGTGATCAATATATTTTGCAGTTAAATGCCCAAAAGCCAGCGGCGAATAGGCAAGCAAACCCACATTTTCTCGGTACAACACTTCAGACATACCGAATTCCATGCCTCGGTTAATCAGGTTGTAGCAGTTTTGCACACTGGCTACGCGCGGCAAGTTATATTCTTTGGCCATCCGCACGAACTCCATTACACCCCAAGGTTGCTCGTTAGATAAACCGATATAACGCACCTTGCCTTCATCAATCAATTCAGCCAGCGTTTCTAACTGATTGCGGATTGACACCCATTCACGCTGTTGACCTTGCGCATCAAGCTCCTGACCAGGGTCAAACTGATATTGCCCAAACATCGGCACATTGCGCTCTGGCCAATGCAACTGATACACATCAATATAATCTGTTTGTAAGCGTTTGAGCGAACCTTCAATCGCCGCGCGGATATTGGTACGGTCAAGTGAAGGCGGACCGCCACGGATCCAATCCATGCCACGACGAGGTCCAGAAACTTTTCCACCCAAAATTATTTGATCACGCGGTTGATTTTTAAGCCAATTGCCTACCATGGTTTCTGTACGCGTATAGGTTTCGGCCTTGGGCGGCACCGGGTACATTTCAGCGGTATCAATAAAGTTGATCCCATGCGCGATTGCATAATCCATTTGAGCATGCGCCTCAGCCTCTGTATTTTGGTCGCCATAAGTCATGGTGCCCAAACAAATTTTAGAGACATTCAGTTCTGTATTGCCTAATTTTGTATATTCCATCGCCGCATCTCAATATTGAAACAATATATTTTTAAACTTTAAGCGCTTTTTAAGCTTAAAGCTCTTGAAAACAGTTAAATCAACCCCAGTTAGCAATCAAGGCATGCGAGTGCTAAAATGCCGTATTGCCCATGCAATTTTAATTTTTGATTCACATTTTATAGTAAACCCTAATTATGGAGATAACCGTATGAAAATTCGTCCGTTACACGACCGCGTGATTGTTAAACGCTCAGAAGAAGAGCGTACAACTGCATCAGGCATTGTAATTCCAGATTCAGCTACAGAAAAACCAGACCAAGGTGTTATTCAAGCTATTGGTTCAGGTAAACGTGATGACAGCGGCAAAATCATTGCTTTAGACGTTAAAGTCGGCGATAAAGTGTTGTTCGGTAAATACGCAGGTCAAACTGTAAAAGTCGATGGCGAAGAATTATTGGTCATGCGCGAAGAAGACATCATGGCGATTGTTGAGTAATTAGGCATTTAAACTTAATGAACAATATCCACATAGCAATTTAAGAATCTAGGAGCAATTAACATGGCAGCAAAAGACGTAAGATTCGGTGACGAAGTTCGCCACAAAATGGTAGCAGGCGTGAATGTACTAGCAAATGCGGTAAAAGTAACACTAGGTCCTAAAGGCCGTAACGTAGTGTTAGAGCGCTCATTCGGCGCACCTACCATCACTAAAGATGGTGTTTCTGTTGCTAAAGAAATCGAACTTAAAGACAAGTTCGAAAACATGGGCGCACAAATGGTAAAAGAAGTCGCTTCAAAAACTTCTGATATCGCTGGTGACGGCACAACAACTGCGACAGTTTTAGCACAGGCGATTATTCGCGAAGGCATGAAATCAGTCGCTGCCGGCATGAACCCAATGGATTTAAAACGTGGGATTGATAAAGCAGTTGCAGCAGCCATTGCTGATTTAAAAGCACAATCTAAACCATGTACAACCAGCAAAGAAATCGCCCAAGTGGGTTCTATCTCTGCAAACTCTGATGAAACCATCGGTAAAATCATTGCAGATGCAATGGACAAAGTAGGTAAAGAAGGCGTTATTACAGTTGAAGACGGTTCTGGCCTTGAAAGTGAATTAGATGTTGTTGAAGGTATGCAGTTTGACCGCGGTTACCTTTCACCCTATTTCATCAACAATCAAGAGCGTCAAATTGCATTGTTAGATAATCCATTCGTGTTATTGCACGACAAAAAAATCTCAAACATCCGTGATTTATTACCAACTTTAGAGCAAGTCGCTAAATCTGGTCGTCCTTTATTGATTATTGCTGAAGACGTTGACGGTGAAGCATTAGCAACATTGGTTGTGAACAACATCCGCGGCATCTTGAAAACAACAGCAGTTAAAGCACCTGGTTTTGGTGACCGCCGTAAAGCGATGTTAGAAGATATTGCCATGCTCACTGGCGGTACAGTGATTGCTGAAGAAGTTGGCTTGAAACTTGAAAATGTAACGCTTGAGAACTTAGGCCAAGCGAAACGTATTGAAGTAGGCAAAGAAAACACCATTATCATTGATGGTCACGGTGTTGAAGCCAACATCAAAGCACGTATTGCGCAAATCAAAACACAAATCGAAGAAGCAAGCAGCGATTACGACCGTGAAAAACTACAAGAACGCGTGGCTAAATTAGCTGGCGGTGTTGCAGTGATTAAAGTTGGTGCTACGACTGAAATCGAAATGAAAGAGAAAAAAGCCCGCGTTGAAGATGCATTACACGCAACACGTGCAGCGGTTGAAGAAGGTATTGTTGCTGGCGGCGGCGTGGCGTTGATTCGTGCACGTAATGCAATTGCTAAAGTTAAAGGCGATAACCACGACCAAGATGCTGGCGTTAAGATTGTATTGCGCGCAGTTGAAGAACCATTACGCCAAATCGTGCAAAACGCTGGTGTAGAACCATCAGTGGTTGTGAACAATGTACAAGCTGGCACAGGCAACTATGGCTACAACGCTGCAAACGAAACTTACGGCGACATGATTGAAATGGGTATTCTTGACCCAACTAAAGTAACGCGCTCTGCATTGCAAAATGCAGCTTCAGTAGCTGGCTTAATGCTAACGACTGATTGCATGGTAGCAGAAATGCCTAAAGACGACGCTCCAGCAATGGGCGGCGGTGACATGGGTGGGATGGGCGGCATGGGCGGTATGATGTAAATCTGTTCTTCACTTCATCGGTGATGCGTTGTTGGTTTCATCATTTGCTCCTTGCCGTACTTAACGTACTGCCTGCGTCGTAAATGATTTCACCGCCTAGCCTCACCTTCGAACTGAAGCCAGATTGCAGAATAGTTTAACTGCAAGTTAAAAAGCCTCGCAATTGCGAGGCTGTTTTTATGGTTGATGATTTGGGAAATAATGGTGCGATCAAGAAGGTGATTATGGACACTGCACTGAGTCTTTGACTATAGCCTAAAACTATATCATATCCAGAGTAGCCCTTTTTTGGACCTAAAACTTGGCACTAATTCAGACAAATAGCTGAGTTGAATCTATATTATCCTAGTTAAGAATTAAAATGTTTAATTAACATTTGACGCTAAGTATCTATTACACCGCAGGATCAGTATAACTAGATGTAATTGTCCCATCAGTTAATAAATTATTAGAAAATCCTACTCTATCCAGCCCTACAGGCTTTATCTCTGACTGCTGAAAATAATCCCACAAATAATAATCCACCCCTTCGACAGCACCAACTATCCATTCAGAAGGAATGGGTAAGCTAACTGTAGGCCATAAAAGTGCTGCATATGAAACATGCTCATCATCTTCTGACATTGCAGGTAAACTACCACTTATAACGCCACAAACCTCATTGCGCTCATTAACCACATATCCGCCACTCATTCCTCCGTTAAACTGTGCGTCCACTTGGAAACAAGGGAATGAATACATGCCACGATCCCTCATATCAAAATGAATATCCTTAGCTACACCTTCGGAAAAAGATCGTTTGACGTCTAGATTACAGTAAATATCATCTCCATCGACTTGCAAACTATTGATAACAATTTCGTGTATTCCACTTCCAGCAATTCGACTGCCAATGCTAGGAGGAATGAAAGATAGTGGCAATCCAGTCCATTTTGTATAATCTCTCGCTTCATTATGAGCCGCAATTAATGTAATTAACGCAATATCACAGTTATCAATCATGCCTATAGAGTTGATGTTCCATAAAATAAGTTGTTTACTGCTTTTACTTCTTTGAATTATTGCGTATGCAAATTGGCTGGGCATTCCATTAGCTAAACTTGGATCATCTGCCAATAATTGCAATGCAACATGTTTTGCGGTGAAAAGCATTTGCACCCCTATTACAAAAACTGTTCCCATCCAAATTTGTTCAGCATCGTTGAGTTGACCAGATCGATCAATGCGTATCAAAACGGGCATGTATTCAGGCACAAACTCATTTGCCTCGCTAACTAAACTGATTTCAGCCATGAATTATGTTTCCTAATCCAATCGTTATTACATTCAAATTGGTTAAATGCTAATGTCTAACTTATTACCCCGCTAATGTAATACTGGGGCCATAAATAGCCATGTAGGGCGAGTCACTTGATGACCCACGCATTGTAATAGTATAGCTTATCACTTCCGCGTGGGGTTAAAACCCCACCCTACAAAAGCCATCAACCCAAGATTGCCACCATTTTGGATATAAAACCTCAAGCTAGCCAACTCAGGTAGGGTGGGCAACTGGTTGCCCACGCGTAAAATATCCCGCACAATCTAACGATGTCACATTATCGTCGCGCCAACACCGCAGGAGCCACTTACTTCTTTACTGTCGTCACTCACCGTAGGCGTCCATTCCTTTGCGATGAGGATGTGCGTGAGGCGTTAAAACTGGCGATTAATAAAGTACGCGAAAGACATCCTTTTACAATAGCCATGTAGGGTGGGCACTTGATGACCCACGCGTTGCAATAGTATAGCTGAACACTTCCGCGTGGGGTTAAAACCCCACCCTACAAAAACCATCAACCCAAGGCTGCCACCATTTTGGATATAAAACCAAGTAGGGTGGGCAACTGGTTGCCCACGCGTAAAATATCCCGCACAATCTAACGATGTCACATTATCGTCGCGCCGACACCGCTGGAGCCACTTACTTCTTTACTGTCGTCACTTACCGTAGGCGTCCGTTCCTGTGCGATGAAGATGTGCGTGATGCGTTAAAGCAAGCAATTAATAAAGTACGAGAAAAACATCCTTTTACAATAGATGCTTGGGTTTTATTACCCGACCACATTCACACCATTTGGACATTGCCACCTAACGATGCCAATTTTGCACTGCGTTGGCAACTGATTAAACGCTATGTGACCCAAAGTTGCGGAGCACGCTTACACAACCCGCAATGGATGAATACATCCAAAGCCAAACATCGAGAATCCACATTATGGCAACGCCGTTATTGGGAGCATCAAATTAGAGATGAGTTGGATTATGCAAAACACATGGATTATTTGCATTACAATCCAGTGAAGCATCAATTGGTAAAACAAGTCCAAGATTGGCCTTACTCCACATTTCACCGCTACGTTAAACAAGGCGTTTATGATGAAAATTGGGCAATAGAAGTATTATTAGAACCAAGTGATTTTGGCGATGAGTAATTGGAAAATTTAGGCATAATGCAACGCGTGGGCAACCAGTTGCCCACCCTATTCATTCCAATCGTTTAGCTTCAGCATGAAAACAACTCAGTGCAAGCGGGTTTTGTTTTATCTATCATTCTCCGTCATAATTATGGTTTATGCTGCTTGCATCATTCGCATTAAAAGCATCCCCCTTAAAATAATGAAAGAAACACACAATGGCAATTGAATTAAACACTTTAACCCAACGCTTAAGTTATATTGTTGGTGAAAACATGGCGCATCAGCTTAAAAATGATGGGCTAGCATTAGATACAGACGCTATCGCACTTGCTATTAACGATGTAATGGCGGGCAATCCATCACGCTTAACTGATGCGGAAAAAAGAAACACGGTTGAACAAGTACAAAAAGAGAGCCAAGAAAAACAAATGGCGGCGCAGGCTGAGCAGTCTACAAAAAACAAAGCTGAGGGCGCGGCTTATTTGGCTGAAAACGGCAAAAAAGAAGGTGTGATCACCACAGATAGCGGCCTGCAATATAAATCACTGGTGGCTGGTAGTGGTGAAAAACCAAGCAAAAGCAATAAAGTAAAAGTGCATTACAGAGGCACGCTGATTGACGGTACGGTATTTGATAGCTCTTATGACCGTGGTGAGCCTATCGTTTTCCCAGTCACTGGCGTGATTGCGGGTTGGGTTGAGGGTTTGCAGTTAATGCAAGTGGGCAGTAAGTTTGAGTTAGCCATTCCTTCACAATTAGCTTATGGCGCAAACGGCAGTGGCCCAGCGATTGGCCCAGATGCAACGTTGATATTTGAAGTTGAGTTATTGGGCATCGAATAAGGCTAGCCTCTCACGATCAAATTGAAACTGGAATGCCCTAAGTAGCATTCAAAAACGAAAAGCCTCGCACCAAGTTAAATTGGGCGGGGCTTTTTTACAACTATTTGGCAGATTTCTAAGCGACTATTCGAAGCACTTAAAAATATAAATACCCACCAGCACCTACAGAATACAAAAATATTGTCGTGAATAATTAAAGTAGCGCAAGGTCATTGCATGATGAGACCCATTATGCAAAAAACCATTATGCAGAAAATCAGTGCATCCATATAAAAGAAAACACGTATAGCGCTATAAAATCAGGGAAATAACAATAAAATGAAACGCAACCACACTATTGTGTTGATACTTTGCGGGCTATCGATTACGACACAAAGCCATGCTACGAACGGCATCAATTTAATTGGCTATGGTGCAGAGTCCACACTCATGGGTGGCGCAGATACCGCTGTGGCGCGAGATACCAGTGCGTTAAACACCAACCCTGCAGGTTTGGCGCAAATCAAAGGCAGATTATTTGATGGGTATGGTTCATTGCTACGCACCACTGATTTGGCGCACAAAGACGCGCTCAATGATCAACATGCCGATAATCGTTACGTCTTGCTTGCCGGTGGTGGTTACGCACAACAATTGGAAAGCCTACCCTGCACAGCTGGCATTGGGTTTTTCTCGCAAGGTGGTGCAGGCGCAGTGTTTAAACACATTAAAACGCCATTTGGTACCGATGACGAAATGAGCTCACTGTTTGGCATCGCCAAAATAACACCAGGCATTGGTTGCCAAGTGACAGACAATCTTTCCATAGGCGGCTCTGTTAGCTTGATTTACGCCAGCATTGAGCAAAAGTTTTTTTACCATACTCCCCCTACCGCTAGTTTCGCGGGCTTTAAAAATAAAGGCGCAGATACTATCCGCTTCGGCTTTAAACTAGGCGCTCAATATAAGTTAAACGAGCAATGGACGCTGGGTGCAAGCTATACAGAAAAAACTGAATTACCGCTCACTGGCGGCACGGCTAAATTTAACTTCGGCGCGTCTGGCATTGCTAAATACGACAAGCTTAGCATTAAAGGATTTGCACTACCGCGTGAAGTAGCGATTGGCGCCGCCTTTAAGCCTAATCCCGACTTATTACTTTCAGCCAAAATAAATTGGCTTAACTGGGCAGACGCCATTAACGATGTAACGACTACATGGCGTGAAACTTCAAGCACGTTCGCACCCGCCTCGACAGTAAGTGTCAGCCAGCAAGATTGGCACAACCAAATAGTATATGCGCTAGGTGCAGCCTACGCTTACAATGACAAAACCACCTTATATGCAGGCTACAACTACGGTAAAAATCCGGTGCCAAAGAACAACTCCAGTGCTTTGCTCGCCGCAACTTTAGAAGAACACATTACGCTGGGATTTGCCCGCAAGCTAGATGAAACATGGAAACTCACCAGTGGTATTGAGTTTTTGTTACCTAAAAAAGTGACTTACGATAGCCCATTGTTTGGCAACAATACTGAAGTACGTAATGAGGGATTTTTTCTACATTTAATGCTAAGCAAACAGTGGTAAAACTTTCTATGCGATAAAGATATGCACCTTGCCTTGCACGAGGTGATTCCAAAAGCCCGCATCCAACACCAATGAAGGCGCTACCCTTTCGCAACGTCGCTATTGGGAGCATCAATTTCATCACGAGACAGACTACATCTGTCCCATCAATTATTTACAGCCAAGTAGGGTGGGTCACTTGTGACCCACGTGTTGCAATAGTATAGCTATCACCTCCGCGTGGGGTTAAAACCCCACCTTACAAAAACCACAAAAACTGCGTTGCATAGCTCAGTTTATTGGCCCGTAAATTCGATATAAAATGGCAAAAAAAACCCCGACTCAAGGGGATGAGAGTCGGGGAAAAATGCCTTATTGTCTAAGGCTTCCGCTCAGGGAGGAAAGAAGCGGAAAGGTAGCTAAAGGTTAATTTAGCTATCATGTACGGTCAGAGTGTGACGCCTAACGTTAGTTCTCACTTTTTTGTAACAGTTTGTATCTAATACTAGTATTCATTGCGTGCCTACATCACATCAAAAATTATTGATATGTTGTCATGCTAAAATAGCCGCTATGAACAGCCAAATATACAGTGCACCAGCCCAAGACCCACTTTTAGCCGGTCTTAACGACAAACAACTAGAGGCGGTTACTTTACCGCAACAATCCGCACTGATTTTAGCCGGCGCTGGCAGCGGTAAAACCCGCGTACTTACCGCGCGCATTGCCTGGTTGATTCAAACTGGGCAAGTGTCGCCGACTGGTTTGTTGGCGGTGACCTTTACCAATAAGGCCGCCAAAGAGATGCTTACGCGCATTACGGCGTCACTTCCCATTAACACGCGCGGCATGTGGGTGGGCACGTTCCACGGGCTTTGTAACCGTTTATTGCGCGCGCATCATCGTGAGGCTGGTTTGCCAGCGAGCTTTCAGATTTTAGATATCGCTGATCAGCTGTCTGTGATTAAACGTTTGATGAAACTGATGAATGTGGATGATGAAAAATTTCCGCCTAAGCAAGTGCAAAACTTTATCAACGGCTGTAAAGATGAAGGTTTGCGTGCGCACGCAGTGGAAGCCTATGACGCACATTCCCAAAAAATGCGTGAGATTTTTGAAGAATACGATAAGCAATGCCAGCGCGATGGCGTGGCCGATTTTGCCGAGCTTTTATTACGTTGCTATGAGTTGCTTGGGCGCGATGCAAACATACGCCAGCATTACCAAAGCCGCTTTAAATACATCTTGGTGGATGAGTTTCAAGATACCAATCAACTGCAATACTTATGGCTGAAATTGCTGACTGGGCACGGTGATGATACTAAGCATAACTGTATGTTTGCCGTGGGAGATGATGACCAGTCGATTTATGGTTTTAGAGGCGCGCGCGTGGGTAATATGCGTGATTTTGAAAAAGACTTCAACATTCAGCACATTGTTAAACTGGAAGAAAATTACCGCTCACACAGCAATATTTTAGATGCTGCCAATGCGATTATTTCGCACAACACCAATCGCTTAGGCAAAAATTTATGGACGGCTGCAGGCGCAGGCGAACCGGTGCGCGTCTATGACGCCTATAACGATACCGATGAAGCGCAGTTTATTGTTGATGAAATTAAAATGCTGCATTGTGAAGGCACATCATTAGGTGACATCGCCTTGCTGTATCGCTCCAATGCACAATCACGCATATTAGAGCATGCCTTATTTTCCGCCAATTTGCCTTACCGCGTGTATGGCGGCTTACGCTTTTTTGAACGTGCCGAAATTAAACATGCGCTGGCTTACATGCGCTTGATTGCTAACGCGAATGACGACACGGCTTTATTACGCGTGATTAACTTTCCGACACGCGGCATTGGTGCGCGTAGCTTGGAGCAGTTGCAAGCAAGCGCTCGCGCGGACAATTGTAGCATCTGGCAAGCGGCCATCAACAAAGTAGGCAACGGTAAACTTGGCGCTAAAGGGATTGAAGGCTTTGTAGCGCTTATCAGGCACATGATCGACAACGCTTATGGCATTAGCTTGCCGGAGTTGGCTGAGCTTGCCACCACAATGTCTGGCTTAACGGCACATTATGAAAATGACAGAGAAGGTGAAGACCGTATTGAAAACTTGAAAGAGTTGGTGACAGCGGCAGTGTCATTCACCAATCAAGATTTTGGTAACCACAACAATGTCGATGGTGAAACAGAGCAGGATTTACTGACGCAGTTTTTAAGCCATGCCAGCTTGGAGGCGGGCGAACATCAAGCGGATGTCGGGCGTGAAGCCTTACAACTGATGACTGTACATGCCTCAAAAGGTTTGGAATTTAAAGCGGTATTCATCAGCGGACTAGAAGAAGGCTTATGCCCGCATGAGCAAAGTATGTATGAAAACAGCGGGCTGGAAGAAGAACGCCGCCTGGTGTATGTTGCGGTTACGCGCGCGCGGCAACGTTTATATTTAAGCCATGCACAAAGTCGCATGTTGCATGGCAAAGTGCGTTATGGCATTCCATCACGCTTTTTAGATGAAATTCCTGAAGCATTGTTAAAACGTTTAAATGCCAAGCCTGTCAAAAGATCTGGCAGTGGGCGCGATTATAGCGAGCTGCCAGCCATGATGAGTAAACAACAAAGCAGCACTCAAAAGAATGCCATGCCATGGAAAATAGGTCAGCAGGTGGCCCACGCTAAATTTGGTAACGGCGTGGTGGTGAGCTATGAGGGTAACGCGAGTGACATGCGCATACAAGTGAATTTTGGCCGCGAAGGTTTGAAATGGCTAGCGCTGGAGTTTGCTAAACTCAACCCAATTTAAGCTTATTATTGCCCAAGGCTAATTTGAATTCTTTGGATTTTCAATGCTAAAAATATCGACATAGCTGGTATATAAACTTGTCATCATCAGTGGCACCACCAGCACTAGGCCCAAACCAAACGGGATGATTGCTATGATGAGCAACACCATAAAAATCAAGCCGTAGAGCAAAAATGGCAACATGTTGGTTAAACAAGCCACAAAGCTTAGTTTCATGGCATCCACTGCGCTTAAGTTATGTAGCCCGGCTAATATCGGAGCAAACCAGTACGCCATCAAAATCGGCATGATAAAAAGCATGGCAATCAATATTGGTAGCAACATAGCATCTGCCTGCTCCGTGCTTAAATCCTTACCTTGCACCAGTAGCTCAATGGTTTGTTTATCCAGCACTAACACCACAAACACCGCAATGACCAGCAAGCCCACCATATAAATGCCACCCACGGTAATCAACTGTGCCGTGTTCTTTTTAAATCCTTCAAACAAGTGATTGATTTCTAAATCTTGATTACGGGTAAGTGCCTGGCAACCCCACATCATGCCAGCCGCAAACACAGGCGCCAACAGCGTACTCACAACAGACCCTATCCCAGGCAGTAATGATAGAGGAATCATAATTGCCAGATAAATCACCAATAAAATAATCCACATCGCGGGGTTGGCTTTAAATAAATAAAAGCCACTTACAATCCAGGCCCAGGCGTTGGCAAGCGGCACCTGCTTAGGCGTTAAGGCTTGGTTTTGCGGGTTTTCTGCCATGATAATTTAATCTTTCACAATTTAACTGCGCGCATTACTGTATTTTTAGGCACCAATATCAGCGTAATTCAGTACGTAATTTAAGTATGTTTTTAAAATGATCAGGGTCTTTTGCATGGGTTAACTCACCTGCCTGCGGGTAAATTTGATCATATAAACGAGATAGCCAAAAACGCAAGGCGGCAATGCATAACAAGCTATGCCAAGCCGCTTGTTCCGCTGGCGTAAACGGCCTTACTGACTGGTACGCCTGTAGCATCGCATTTAATCTTGGCTCATCCAAGCGCCCATCAGCCTGTACGCACCAGTCGTTGACGGCAATCGCCAGGTCGTATGCCAACGCATCATTACACGCGTAGTAAAAATCGATTAAGCCACCAACTTTATCGTGATCAAACAATACATTATCGCGGAACAAGTCGGCGTGGATAACGCCATACGGTAATTGCGTGGTATCGAATGCGGCTTGAAACGCCAAGGTATTTGCCAACAACTGCTGATCATCCGCTGGTAAATGTGCGATTACCTTTTGCGCCGTTTGGGTTCGCCACTCGGCATCACGTGGGTTTCGATGGTTTTCTTGCGCTACAAATGATTGGCCTGCAATATGCATTTTTGCCAGTACTGCGCCCACTTCTGCGCAATGCGTAACGCTTGGTGCACTGACATCCTGCCCTTTTAGGCAACTAATCAATACCGCAGGCTTACCGTTGAGCATGTGTAAACTGGTGCCAGATTGACTGCAAATGGGCTTGGGGCAAGGTACATTATGCGTGGCAAGATGACTCATTAGATCAATGAAATAAGGCAACTCTTCAATTGTATTATGCTCAAACAGCGTAAGCACGTATTTATCCTGCGTAGTGGTCACAAAATAATTGGTATTGGTAATGCCTGAAGAAATACCTTTTAATTCAACAAGCTCGCCGATTGCGTAATCTTGAAGCCACACTTGTAATTGTTGAATACTAACGGAGGTAAATACAGACATAGATTGGGGTTAAGTAATGAGTAAAAATAAAAAAATTGAAATAACAAAACTAGCGTGAAAGTTAAAATGGAATAACAAAACGTAATAAACAAAGAGAGGATTGCCTCTCTTTATTGGTATGCAGTCGTTATTCTAAAACCTAAAAATCGTCCATTTAGGAATACTCATAGGTGGCGTCGGTCCGGTATTGACCCAGCTACCGTCTTGGTCTTCTTTGTGCAGATAATAAGGTACGCCATGTGCAGGGGTGATTTTCATCATATAAAGCTGGCCATTGATGCGGTATTCTTCAATGGTTTCACCTTGTTTTTTAATAATGGTCACTTGCGGTTCATCAGCGTTGTCGTCAGCACTGATGGTGGGTGGAGGAATTTCCTCTAACGGCTGTAAATCAGCGGGTGATATTTTTTTGCCTTGCGCCTGCGCCAACAAAGGCAACAGTAACAACGCCATCAATAGTACATTTGCACGCTTCCACTTTTTGTTTTGATCACAATTTTGCATACGCCTGACACCCGCCTTTATTAGTAAACCTTAGCAACGATTTATTCTATCAAATTACACGCCATATAATGCTATTCATTACAAATAAAGCTGAACTTGTTCTTCTTCTGGCGACAACTTAAAGCCACGTGTTTCATAATGTTTGAATATCGCCTCAACAATCTGCGCCGGGTTATCGATCACCTGGATCAAATCCAAGTCCTCCACAGAAATCATTTGCTCATCCACCAACGTTGTTTTAACCCAGTCCAGCAAGCCGCGCCAAAATGATTCACACACCAAAATAATCGGCATCTTAAGGGTTTTACCGGTTTGTATCAGTGTAATTGCTTCCATCACTTCATCTAGCGTACCAAAGCCGCCCGGCATCACCACATAAGCGCTGGCGTACTTAACAAACATCACTTTACGCATAAAAAAGTGTTTGAAATTCTGGCTAACATCTTGATACGGATTGCGCGTTTGTTCGTGCGGCAATTCAATGTTAAGGCCTATGCTGGGTGAGCGTCCCGGAAAAGCGCCTTTATTGGCAGCCTCCATAATGCCAGGACCGCCACCTGAAATGACACTAAAGCCGGCATCGCTTAGTAAACGCGCAACTTCTTCTGTCAATTTATAGTAAGGATGACCTACCGGCGTACGCGCACTGCCAAAAATAGTCACCGCTGGGGTAATTTCTTTAAGGCGCTCCGTGGCATCCACAAACTCTGCCATAATCTCGAATGCATGCCATGACTCATGCCCCGTTTGATGTTGCCCTTGCAAATCTGGATTAGTGGTTTTTGGCACTTTTTTTGAAATAGACATAATCTCGTTTTCCTTGTTTCTTTATTTTAAACTAAAAATTCAAAGGATTAAGCGAGGCTAGATACAAAACATAGACACAAAACATTTTTTAGTCGCGCCACATATGTTTTATGATGCAAGTAGCTTAACAAGCTCAGTAGAAAATATAGCGCAACAACGTATTGCGACAACCTTTGGATTTTTATATGAAAACTTTGTTATTAGTTGACGGCTCATCGTACCTGTATCGCGCCTTTCACGCCATGCCTGACTTAAGAAATAGTCAAAATGAACCAACGGGTGCGATACAAGGCGTACTCAATATGTTGCGTCGCTTACATAAAGATTACCCGTCAGATTATAGCGCGTGTGTTTTTGATGCCAAAGGCAAAACTTTTCGTGACGATATTTATCCAGACTATAAAGCCAACCGCGCCAGCATGCCTGACGATTTACGCCCGCAAATAGAACCTTTGCATGAGGCGATTAAAGCCTTGGGCTGGCCGCTGATTATGGAAAATGGCGTTGAAGCTGACGACGTGATTGGTGCGCTCGCCAAGCAGGCAGAACGCGAGGGGGTGCGTGTGATTATTTCTACCGGTGATAAAGATATTGCACAGCTGGTGAATGAACACGTCACGGTCGTCAACACCATGCGCGATGCTTTCAGAAAGGTCGATGATGTGCTCGACATTGCTGGCGTTGAGAAAAAATTTGGCATACCGCCAAGTTTGATGGTGGACTACTTGGTTTTAATCGGCGACACTTCAGACAATGTGCCGGGGGTTGAAAAAGTAGGACCAAAAACTGCGGTGAAATGGCTCACCCAATATGGCTCGCTAGACAATATTGTCGCGCATGCTGATGAAATCAAAGGCGTTGTGGGCGAGAACTTACGCAAAGTTTTACCATGGCTGCCAACCGCACGTGAGCTGATTACGATTCGTTGCGATGTGGGGATTCAAGAGAATCTGGCCGACCTCGCGCCGCAAGCAATAGATAAAGCCAGGTTGGCGGAATTATTTGATCGGTTTGAGTTTAGAAGCTGGAGGCGTGAACTGGAGAACATGCCAGACGGCGTGAAGCCGAGTGTTTCGACCAGCGCATCACGCGCGGATTTATTTAACACTAACACCAACGCTAACACCACATTCTCTGCGCCCTTCGACCAAGCTCAGGAGAGCTCGGTCGAAGGGCATGCGTATCAGGCAAACACCAGCCGCAACTATGAAACCATTTTAACCAATAATCAATTAGATGCTTGGCTTGCCAAAATAAGTGTAACTGACCTCGTTTGCTTTGATACCGAAACGACTTCATTAGACCCCATGCTGGCCAAAATCGTAGGCATGTCATTCTCGGTCGAGCCCGGTAGCGCCGCTTACTTGCCACTAAAACACGATTATTTTGATGCGCCTGACCAGCTTGATTTTTCTCAAACACTCGCCAAAGTAAAACCGATTTTAGAAAATGAAAATATCAAAAAAGTTGGTCAGAACCTTAAGTACGATCAACACGTGCTAGCCAACCATGACATCGCGCTTCACGGCATTGCACACGACACCATGCTGCAATCTTATGTGTTTGAATCGCACAAAACGCATGGCATGGATGCCTTGGCAGAGCGCCATTTGGGTTTGCAAACCATCAGTTTTGAACAAGTGGCAGGCAAAGGTGCCAAACAAGTGAGCTTCAACCAAGTCACGGTAGAAGTCGCTGCTGAATACGCCGCTGAGGATGCCGACATTACCCTGCAATTGCACCTTGCCATGTACCCGCAAATCGCGTCAGATAAAAAGCTAGACTACATCTACAGCCAAATTGAAATGCCCAGCGCCAACGTGCTGTTTACCATTGAGCGCAACGGCGTGTTGATCGATAGAAACATGCTCAATATCCAAAGTAATGAAATCGGCACAAAATTAGTGGCGCTAGAAAATCAGGCTTATGCACTTGCAGGGCAGCCATTTAACTTAGCCTCACCCAAACAATTGCAAGAAATTTTATTCGACAAACTAGGCATCAAACCTCTCAAAAAAACACCCTCCGGCGCCCCTTCTACCGATGAAGATGTGTTGCAAGAGTTAGCATTAGACCACCCGCTGCCTAAAGTTTTATTGGAGTATCGCGGACTAGCCAAATTAAAATCCACCTACACCGATAAACTGCCACGCATGATAAACCCTACTACAGGGCGCGTGCACACTAGCTACAATCAAGCCGTAGCCATTACCGGGCGTTTGGCCAGCGCTGACCCAAATTTGCAAAACATCCCGGTGCGTTCGGCTGAGGGCCGCCGTATTCGTGAGGCTTTTATCGCGCCTATGGGCAGTCATATTATTTCTGCTGATTATTCTCAAATTGAGTTACGCATCATGGCGCATCTCTCTCAAGATGCAGGCATGTTGCAAGCCTTTGCCAATAATGAGGATATTCACCGCCACACCGCTGCCGAGATTTTTGGTGTGGAACGTGACGCGGTAGATAACGAGCAACGCCGTTACGCCAAAGTCATTAACTTTGGTTTGATTTACGGCATGAGCGCGTTTGGCTTGGCACAGAATCTAAACATTGAACGTAGCGCCGCCCAAAGTTATATTGAACGCTACTTTGCGCGCTACCCCGGCGTGCGCGAATACATGCAAAACACGCGTGAAATTGCCAAGCAAAAAGGTTATGTCGAAACCTACTTCGGCCGTAGATTATGGGTGCCAGAAATCAACAGTGCCAACGGCATGAAGCGCGCTGGCGCAGAACGCGCCGCCATCAATGCGCCGATGCAGGGCACCGCTGCTGACCTGATTAAACTTGCGATGATTGCGGTAGATAAATGGTTAAAAGATGAAAAGCTTGCAAGCAAACTCATTATGCAAGTACACGATGAGTTAGTGCTGGAAGTGCCTGATAATGAACTAGAGCTGGTGAAAAACACCTTGCCACAACTGATGCAAAACGTCGCTAAGCTGGACGTGCCATTATTAGCTGAGGTAGGCGTTGGTAACAACTGGGAAAGTGCGCATTAAACTTCAAGTAATGCAATTTATTGCGCGAAATAATTAGTGTTGTTCGCGCAATAAATTGCCCTCCTACAAAACCATCTCTTGAATTATAAGCGCTACTATATTGGCGCAAGTGTTGATTTACAGTAGTCGCTCTAATGTGACTTTTGAGGTGGTGCTACCCGGTGCTTAATCCTAATCAAAGCTCACCGTTTGTAACTGCCGCTCATCTAAAGTGGTCAGCAAGTTCTTTTGATCGTCTGGAGTCAAATCCCACCAAGCCTTAATCTCATCAATCGTGCGATAACATCCATGGCAATAACCGGTTGTATCGTCCATGCTACAAACGCCAATGCAGGGGGATTGAATTTCCTGTTTTATATCTTCAGACATATTTCTCTTCACTCATCCGTTTAAAAAAGCCAAGGACATATTTGTGGAATGACTACTCGCAACATCACACTACAAACGCGCCCTTAGGCGTTTTAACTTAAAATATTTTTAGCTCAAAATGCCGTGGCATTGTTTATATTTTTTACCCGATCCGCATGGGCATGGATCATTGCGACCTACCTTTATGCCTTCACGTATCACCGGCTGTCCGCCTACGGGTAGCGCCTCATCCTCTACTGCCGCGTTCGCCAGAGCTTCGTCGTAATCCGCATGCTGGTACTGCACGTTATCCACTTCTACTGGTTTTTCAACTGCTTCAACATCAGCTTCCGTTTTAACTTGCACCAGCATGGTTACTTTGGTGACTTCACTTTTCACGGTATTTAACAAGCTTTCAAACAGCTCGAAGGCTTCACGTTTATATTCTTGCTTAGGATTTTTTTGTGCGTAAGAACGCAAGTGAATGCCTTGGCGTAAATGATCCAAAGCAGCCAAATGCTCACGCCAATGGTTATCGATGCTTTGCAACATCACTGAACGTTCAAATTGACGCAAAATCTCAGGGCTCGCTTGCCCTTCTTTTGCAGCATAAGCTTGATTTGCCGCATCCAATATACGTTCACGCAAGGTTTCTTCATGCAGATCCGGGTTATCTTCAAGCATTTTTTGCAATGGAATGTCCAAGCCCATCTCAGTTTTAAGCTCGCGCTCCAACGCCGGTACGTCCCATAACTCCTCAACGCTATCTGGTGGAATATGGCTGGCAATCACGGTAATCAGCACGTCCTCGCGCATGGCGGTAATGGTTTCACCCACATCTGTGGCTTCTAACAACTCATTACGCTGCTCGTAAATTACTTTACGTTGATCATTAGCCACATCATCATATTCAAGTAATTGTTTACGAATATCAAAGTTGCGACCTTCTACTTTACGTTGTGCATTTTCAATCGCACGTGTCACCCATGGATGCTCAATCGCTTCACCATCGGGCATATTGAGTTTGCCCATAATGGCAGAAACACGGTCTGAGGCAAAAATACGCAACAGCTGATCTTCCAGTGAAAGGTAAAAACGGCTAGAACCCGCATCACCTTGACGACCTGAACGACCACGTAATTGGTTATCCACTCGGCGTGACTCGTGACGCTCAGTGCCCACAATATGTAGGCCACCTGAGGCCAACACGGCATCATGGCGCAATTGCCATGCCGCTTTAATTTCAGCGATGCGTGCTTCTTTTTGTGTATCGTTAAGCGTTGCATCCGCATGAATTTCAGCAATTTCAGGCTCTGGATTGCCGCCTAGCACAATATCCGTACCACGGCCCGCCATGTTCGTGGCAATGGTAATCACGCCTGGACGACCCGCCTGCACAATAATATGTGCTTCACGCTCATGTTGTTTGGCATTCAATACCTGATGCTCTAATTTTGCTTCTGTTAGCAATTTAGAGATTAACTCTGAATTTTCTATTGAAGTTGTACCCACTAACACCGGTTGTCCACGACTTTGGCAGTCTTTAATATCTAAAATCACCGCTTCATATTTTTCACGCGCTGTTCTATAGACTTTATCCATCGCGTCTTTACGTTGCATTGGGCGATGCGTTGGAATTACAACTGTTTCCAAGTTGTAAATCTGATTAAACTCATAGGCTTCAGTATCAGCCGTCCCTGTCATGCCCGATAATTTAGCGTACATGCGGAAGTAGTTTTGAAAGGTAATCGAGGCCAGCGTTTGGTTTTCTTTTTGAATCTCAACACCTTCTTTCGCTTCAACCGCTTGATGCAAGCCATCAGACCAGCGACGGCCTGACATCATGCGACCGGTAAATTCATCCACAATGATAATATCGCCATCGCGCACCACATAATGCTGATCTCTATGGTAAAGGTTACGTGCGCGTAGCGATGCATACAAATGATGCACCAAGGTGATGTTTGAGGCTTCATATAAACTTGAGCCTTCAATCAGCAATCCAGACTCAGCCAGAATCGCTTCAGCGTGTTCATGCCCAAGTTCTGACATCACTACATTTTGGGCTTTTTCATCGACCCAAAAATCACCTTCGCCTTCTTCTTCAGTTTGTGGAATCAGCTTGGCTGCGACATCGTTAATTTGCGAATAAAGCGCAATACTGTCATCAGCCTGGCCGGAAATAATCAGTGGGGTACGTGCTTCATCAATTAAAATAGAATCCACTTCATCAATCAGCGCATAGCTCAGACCACGCTGCACACGCTCTTCACGCGTGTACACCATGTTGTCACGCAGGTAATCAAAGCCGTATTCATTATTAGTGCCGTAAGTAATGTCAGCTGCATAAGCCAACTGCTTGGCATCATGTTGCATTTGCGATAGATTGATACCAATCGACAACCCTAAAAAGTTATAGAGTTTGCCCATCCACTCAGCGTCGCGTTTAGCAAGGTAGTCATTTACCGTAATCACGTGTACACCCTTACCGGTAAGGGCGTTGAGGTAAGCCGGCAGCGTTGCCACCAAAGTTTTACCTTCACCGGTACGCATCTCGGCGATTTTCCCGGCATTGAGCACCATGCCACCGATCAACTGCACATCAAAATGACGCATACCTAACGCACGAAGGCTGCCCTCACGCACCACGGCAAATGCTTCCGGCAAAAGCTTTTCTAACGTTTCTCCATTAGCGTAACGTTGTTTAAACTCAGCAGTTTTTGCACGTAAATCATCATCACTCAAAGCTTGCATCGCAGGCTCTAGCGCATTGATTTGTTGTACTTTTTGCGCATATTGTTTAACCAGCCTGTCGTTACGGCTACCGAATAATTTTTTGAACATCTTGGAGATCATGAAGGAGTGACTTTCCGTTAGGGGATATAAAGCTTTAATTATTTAAGTTGGTAAATTTAAAAGTGAGATTGTAAGCTTGAAATGGAGGCGCGGTAAAAATACATGTTAAGTTTATTGGGGTTGGCTTTTATTTTTTCAATCGCTGGTTTTACTTTATTACTGGTTTTTTTAATCGTCAGTTTTAATTGCTAGCTTTTAGATATTTTCTAGGGTCTAACGGATTACCATTCAACCTGATTTCGTAGTGCAAATGTGGCCCAGTGGAGCGTCCAGTACTACCTACCTCAGCAATTTTCTGGCCTTTTTCAACACGCTGGCCAGCCTTGACCATCAGTTTTGAACCATGCGCATAACGTGTTTCTAATCCAAAGCCATGATCAATTTTGACGATTTTACCATAATCTGGCGTTTGCTCGGCTGATGAAACAATTCCGCCTGCAGCTGCGTAAACCGGTGTGCCAGTCGATGCGGTAAAATCCAGCCCTTCATGAAAAGCTTTATTGCCATTAAATGGGTCAATACGCCATCCGTAACTGGATGAATTAAAGGCGGCTTCGATAGGACTGCTATTAGGCAAGGTGTTTTTTAGTACACTTTTTTGCAAGAGCTTGGCTTCTACCTCGCTTAAATGCTCTGTGTTAAATTCTATTTGCGACATTAACTCAGCTATTTTTTTTTGCAATTCCACTTCTGACAAGGGTGCACTGCGTACTAATGGACCGCCTCGATTAGCGGGCAGTACTTTATCCACTGCCTGATTAGGCAAAGGTGTTGCTTCCAGTTTGGCCGCAGATGCATTAGTACGCGCCGGCTTTGTCTCGCCGGCCAGCTTGGCTAAACGCTCGCTTTGAGCATCTAACTGCATCATACGCGCCTGCATTTCACCCAACTGTAAAGCGTAGGCATCAAGATGCTTTTGTGGATTATTAAAAGAAAAATTCAGGTGTTTAGGAATCAATGACTTGACCCCCTTTTGTGATGTGGATTCCTGTGGCACAATCAGCATCAAGGTAAGTAATAGTGGTAATAACACCATCACTGTCGCAATCATGCCCACTTGTAGCACTGAAAGCGTTTTTGCTTTAGCCATATTATTTGAGACTAAGATGATATTCATAAAACCCCTCATCATTGCCAGCACCACTTACCGCCATGCAACGATTTAATACACTACTTAGGCAGCCTGAGCTAATCGCGCTCAATGCACGCAACCTGCAAACTCAAACCGCACAAAAAATTTGGGAGGCGATTGCGCCTGACAACTTGGCTAAACTCAGCCATGTTTCCAGCATTGAAAACAAGCGCTTTACCGTGTTTGCAAACAACAATGCAGTCGCTGCAAAAATTAAACTTTTGGTACCTAGCCTATTGATTAAGCTAGAAAAGCAAGAGTACGAAGTTACTGCAATTCGTGTAAAAGTGCAAGTTAAATCTAGCCCAAAACCTAAGCTAAAATCATTAAAAAAACTTAGCCCAATCGCGGCAACCCACCTGCAACAGCTAGGCCAATCACTATCCGGCACTGCATTGGGCGACGCGCTGATCAAGCTTGCCAAAAATGCGGATTAACCGCCACCTGACGCTATTAGCTACCCCTAAAATTACGCCTAGGCTAAACCTGTCAAGATTAGCAGTTGTTTGGCTGATGCATTAGTGCAATAATGAGTTCGCTGTTACAAATCATTTACATCATTAAGGGTGCCTCTATTAATTCAAGTTACCAAGCCAGACAAGGCGCGAGTGAAAAATTGTGACGCAGCATATGGGTGATATGTAAGGAATAATTTTTTATGAGCAACGCAGTATCGCAACGGAAATTGAATTAATAGAGGTACCCTTTAGCAAATTTCAAGTATCAGCACTTACCATTTGGGTTCAATTTCACACTAGTTTTATTTTCTGGTTTTATTTTAACGCAGCTTTATTTAAAGATACCCTTTATAAGCAACACAGCAAGTTTTTAACTAATCGTATTTGATAAAAATTTAGATAGGGAGAAATTATGTCAGTTGAATTGATGATTGCCATCGGCGCCGCAACTCTGGCGGTGCTATATGGCGCAGTAATGAGTAAATGGATTTCAGGTTTGCCCGCAGGTAATGCACGTATGCAAGAAATTGCCCATGCTATTCAACAAGGGGCGGCCGCTTATTTAGCCCGCCAATATAAAACGATCACTATCGTGGGCGTTGTTTTAGCGATTCTGATTGGTGTTTTTCTTAATATTACTACTGCTATTGGTTTTGTTGTCGGCGCCGTGCTGTCTGGGGCTTGCGGCTTTATTGGCATGAATGTTTCAGTCAAGGCTAATGTACGCACAGCTCAAGCCGCAACTAGAGGTATAGGGCCAGCACTTGATGTTGCTTTTAAAGGTGGCGCTATTACAGGCATGCTCGTTGTAGGCTTAGGTTTATTAGGGGTTGCCGGCTTTTACTGGTTTTTAGGCGGAGAAGCCGCCACCGACTTAGACCCACTGATTGGCTTGGCTTTCGGCTCATCTCTTATTTCTATCTTTGCACGTTTGGGCGGCGGTATTTTCACCAAAGGCGCAGATGTAGGTGCTGACCTAGTGGGTAAAGTTGAAGCTGGGATTCCTGAAGATGACCCGCGTAACCCGGCCGTAATCGCAGATAACGTGGGCGACAACGTGGGTGACTGTGCAGGGATGGCAGCTGACTTATTTGAAACTTATGCCGTGACCTTAATTGCCACTATGGTGTTGGGTAGCCTGCTTATCACGACAGCCGGTGCAAATGGGGTGATTTATCCGTTAATGTTAGGGGCGGTGTCTATCGTAGCCTCAATTATTGGCTGCTTCTTTGTTAAAGCCTCACCTGGCATGAAAAACGTGATGCCTGCTTTGTATAAAGGACTGGCAGTCGCGGGGACTTTATCACTTGCGGCATTTTATTTTGTGACTATCAAAATGTTCCCGCAAGGTTTAATGGCTGGTGATTTAGCCATTTCAGCCAATCAACTATTTGGTGCATGTGCCGTTGGTTTGGTACTCACGGCAGCACTGGTGTGGATTACGGAATACTACACAGGTACCGATTACGCACCGGTGAAACATATTGCACAAGCTTCAACTACAGGTCATGCGACCAACATCATTGCCGGTATTGGTATCTCGATGAAATCGACCGCTTGGCCCGTGCTTTCAGTGTGTCTAGCAATTTGGATGGCGTTTCATTTAGGTGGCTTGTATGGTATTGCAATCGCAGCAACGTCCATGCTCAGCATGGCGGGTATTGTGGTGGCTTTAGATGCTTATGGCCCCATTACCGACAATGCCGGCGGTATTGCAGAGATGGCAGAATTGCCTAGTAGCGTGCGCGATGTTACCGACCCGCTTGATGCCGTTGGCAACACCACCAAAGCAGTCACAAAAGGTTATGCCATTGGTTCTGCAGGCCTAGCCGCATTGGTATTATTTGCCGATTACACTCACAAACTTGAAGGCGCAGGTATCTCGGTTAAGTTTGATCTAAGTGACCCCATGGTGATTATCGGCCTATTTATTGGCGGTTTGATTCCGTTCCTGTTCGCGGCCATGGCGATGGAAGCAGTAGGTCGTGCCGCTGGTGCAGTAGTTGAAGAAGTACGCCGTCAGTTCCGCGAAATCAAAGGTATTATGGATGGCACTGGCAAACCAGAATACGGCAAAGCCGTAGACTTACTCACGACTGCCGCGATTAAAGAAATGATGATTCCATCTCTGTTACCCGTGGCAGTGCCTGTAGCCGTCGGCTTAATACTTGGTCCTGTTGCATTAGGCGGCATGTTGATGGGCACAATTGTAACGGGCCTGTTTGTTGCAATTTCGATGTGTACTGGCGGTGGCGCTTGGGATAACGCCAAGAAGTATATTGAAGACGGTAATCACGGCGGCAAAGGTTCAGATGCTCACAAAGCAGCTGTGACTGGCGACACGGTGGGCGACCCCTACAAAGATACAGCTGGTCCTGCTGTTAACCCATTGATTAAAATTATCAACATCGTGGCCTTACTGATTGTGCCGCTCTTGCATATGTAAGTTCTGCTGGCCATCAATTTTCCAGCAATAAAAAGGCGGCCTGCAAGGTCGCCTTTTTTCATCTTCAAACACAATACTCATGTTTAAAAAAATCAGCTTAGTGCATTGACTCAAAAGGTGCTAAGGTTAAAAATTAAGCATTAACATCTATAACTTGAGGCAAGTATGTTGAAACATTCTGAATTTCACCGTTCACATCGCATTGGCTGGTTACGTGCTGCTGTTTTGGGTGCCAATGACGGCATTGTTTCTACGGCAAGTCTGGTGATTGGTGTTGCCGTAGCGGGCGCCTCGCACGACACAATTTTAATTACAGGCGTTGCGGGGCTGGTCTCCGGTGCCATGTCGATGGCGGCAGGTGAATATGTTTCAGTCAGCTCGCAATCAGATACGGAAGCGGCTGATTTAGCACGCGAGCGTCTAGAGCTGGCCAACGACCACGACAGTGAACTAAAAGAACTCACAGGTATTTATATTGGTCGCGGTTTAGCACCTGACTTAGCTTACCAAGTAGCAGTACAACTCACCGAACACGATGCCCTTGGTGCGCATGCTAGAGACGAACTTGGTATTATTGAAACCATGAACGCGCGTCCTGTCCAAGCGGCGTTAGCGTCTGCGGCTACATTTGCCGTTGGCGCCGCGTTACCGCTATTAGTCACTTTCTTTGCCTCTGAATCCAACACCGTAACTTATGTTGCGGGCATGTCGCTCACCTTTTTGGCGTCACTTGGCGCTTTAGCCGCAAAAGCTGGCGGCGCCAATGTTTGGATTGGCACGGCACGTGTGGCTTTTTGGGGCGCACTTGCCATGCTGGCCACGGCAGGCGTTGGCAGCTTATTTGGTGTAGTTGCGACCTAGCTGCTCTCCTTGATGCAATTCAAAAAGTGTCAATTTATTTCAGGATGGGTCAACGCCAATAAAAAAAGCAGCCTAAGCTGCCTTTTTTTAACCACTAGGACGGGTTTAACAAAACTAGAATGCAGGCTTCACTTTTGCCGCATTGTAATTGGCTACGCCTTCCAAGATTTCTTTTTTCGCTTGGTCAATATCACCCCAACCGCTAATTTTGACCCATTTACCTTTATCTAAATCTTTGTAATGCTCAAAAAAGTGCGCAATCATATTCAAGCGCCACTCTGATACATCGGTATGTGCTTTAAGATGCCCGTACAAACCGCATACTTTTTCAACGGGTACCGCCAACACTTTTGCATCTAATCCAGCCTCATCTTCCATGAGCAATACGCCTAAAGGACGGCAACGAACAACCACGCCGGGAATCAATGGCACTGGCGTCATCACCAACACATCCACTGGGTCTCCATCATCAGCAAGTGTATGTGGCACATAACCATAGTTGGTTGGATATTGCATCGCAGTACCCATGAAGCGATCCACAAAAATTGCACCGCTATCTTTATCTACTTCATATTTTACGGGATCTCCCTGCATCGGAATTTCAATAATGACATTGAAATCGTTAGGGACATCTTTTCCGGTCGGCACTTGGTTTAATGACATTGTTTATTCCTAAATATAAATTTACTAATTGGATAACGTTAAATTTTGAGGCGCAATTATAGCAAAGAGTTGTCACTAATTTGCAGATTACACTTGCCGGACCTGCTCTCGGCAACTTTGAATCACAGCTTTGGGGATAAACAACAATGCTAGATACAACAATACTGGAATAATAATGACATCATCCAGTTGTCCTAATACGGGAATAAAATCAGGGATTAAGTCAAAGGGTAGCAACAAGTAACCTACAGCCAACCCTAAAAAACATTTAGCCATCCAAGGTGTTTGTGGATGTTTTAACACTAAGCGATACACCTCAAACTCTTGTTTGAGCTGTTTGGTCAGCGCTTTGAATGTTTTAAACAAAATTTGACCCCAGCCACAGAAACTTAATCTATACGTAGCGGCTGCCCAGTTAATCGCTCAAAGGCTTCCATATACTTTTCACTGGTTTTGGCGGCAACGTCTGCTGGCAAAACTGGTGCTGGCGGCGTTTTATTCCAGCCGCTCGCTTCTAGCCAATCTCGCACATATTGTTTATCGTAACTTGGTGGATTTTTGCCGACTACATAGCTTGACGCAGGCCAGAAACGTGATGAATCAGGGGTGAGCACTTCATCCATCACATGCAACACGCCATTTTCATCCAAACCAAACTCAAACTTGGTATCTGCAATAATAATGCCGCGCGTCAGTGCATATTCAGCGGCCTGCGTATATAACGCAATGGCAGCTGTTGCCACTTGCCCGGCCATCTCGGCGCCTATCAGCGCCTCACACTGCGCCAAACTGATGTTTTCATCATGTTCACCGACGGCAGCTTTACTAGATGGGGTAAAAAGTGGCGCGGGTAACTTTGACGCTTCTTGTAAATCAGCTGGCAATTCAATACCGCACACAGTGCCTTTGGCTTTATATTCTTTCCAGCCACTACCCACTAAATAGCCGCGCACAATAGCTTCTATCGGCAGTGCTTTTAGCTTTTTAACCACCACCGAGCGATTCGCCAACTGCGCTTTCTCTGCAATATCAGTCACCACACTGCCAGGCTCAATGCCGGTCAAATGATTAGGTACAACATTTTTGAGTTTTTCAAACCAGAAATTCGCCATCTGCGTCAGCATGGCGCCTTTGTTGGCAATGCCAGTAGGCAAAATCACATCGAATGCAGATAACCTGTCGGTACTCACCAACAGCATCGTATCGGCATCAATATCATAAATATCGCGTACTTTGCCTTGATGAATACGCTTTAAGCTTTTGATGCTGGTTTCTAACAGGGGACTATTCATGGATTTTCACTATTATATTGGTCGCTAAGCTTAATTTTCTAAGCCAAAAACCCTATTATAAACGCACTTTAATTTTGAATAATTCTTAAGTTTGTCTATCTTCACCAATTTTAATGATTTTTAATGTATTTGTCCCGCCCGGATGCCCAATCGGCTCGCCAAAAGTCAACAATACTAAATCACCGCCACTCACCACTTTTTGTCTAAGTAACACTTGTTCCATCTCTCGCAGAATCTCGTCTCTATTTTTATTGGCTTGCTCAATTGGATACGGATAAACACCGCGATGCAAAGTCAGTTTTCTGCGTGCAAACTTATCAGGCGACAACGCATAAATGGGCACCTCGGCATCGGCGCGCGACAACCATTGTGCCGCATTACCAGATTGCGTAAGCGCCGCGATTGCCTTAACCTTTAAGTGTTGCGCCGTGTAAATGGCGGCAGCGGCCACCGCCTCATCCGTTTTAACAAATACTTGATCCAACTTCTGCATGTGATGTTGACTAAAATACTCTTTTTCGGCCTCTATCACCACACGATGTACCGCCTCTACCGTTTCTAATGGATACTGGCCCGCTGCGGTTTCTGCCGATAACATCACCGCATCCGTACCATCCAACACCGCATTCGCCACATCTGAGACTTCTGCACGTGTTGGAATTGGGCTGGTAATCATAGATTCCATCATTTGCGTAGCAGTAATCACCAGTTTATTTTGTGCTCTTGCCATACGAATCATGCGCTTTTGCAAGCCGGGCACTGCCGCATCGCCCACTTCAACCCCTAAATCTCCACGTGCCACCATAATGGCCTCGGAGGCCTCAATAATCGCCTCTAGGTTATCTATCGCCTCGGCCCGCTCGATCTTGGCAATAATGCTGGCTGTACCGCCTGCTTTTTTTATCAGCGTGCGCGCCAACTCAACATCTAAAGCCGATTTAGGAAAAGAAATCGCAATGTAGTCGGCTTCAAGCGCAACCGCTGTTTTGATATCGATACGGTCTTTTTTAGTCAACGCATCCGCAGATAAACCTCCACCTTGACGGTTGATACCTTTATTGTTTGATAGAACACCGCCACTGAGCACCACGCAATGAATTTGATTACCTTTCACCCGGTCAACCTGCATCGTAATACGGCCGTCATCCAATAACAAAATCGCACTCTCGATCACTTCTTGCGGCAATGTTTTATAATCCAACCCGACGTGATATTGGTTACCTAACTCACAATCGGCATCCAAGATGAAAATATCGCCGGTTTTTAAGGTGATTTTTCCCAACTCAAATTTACCAATGCGAATTTTAGGTCCTTGTAAATCACACAAAACCCCAACTGGGCGACCAAGTTTAGCGGCAATACTACGCACGATCTCAGCACGTTTGATATGATCTTCTGCCGTACCATGTGAGAAATTCAAACGTACAACATTCACACCTGCTGTAATCATGCGCGCCAACATCTCCTCGCTACTTGAAGATGGGCCTAGTGTTGCTACAATTTTTGTTTTACGTATCGTCAAACTCTAACCTTTGTTTTCTATAATATTTTATGACGGCAAAAATAAAAATGGGGCTGACAGCCCCATTTTTAAAGTCCCATTTCTGGGCGTTTAAACTTAAGACTGCTAATTTCTAGCACGTAACTCCAAAATCTCTACTGCTGGTAATTTCTTGCCTTCTAAAAACTCTAAAAATGCACCACCTGCGGTTGATATGTAATCAACTTTATCTTCTATACCATATTTCTGAATCGCGGCAATGGTGTCTCCGCCACCTGCTAAAGTAAAGGCTTTGGTATTTGCAATCGCATGCGCAATGGTTTTAGTGCCTTCACCAAACTGATCAAACTCAAACACGCCTACTGGACCATTCCAAACCACAGTCCCTGCGTTTTTAATGATCTCTGCTAATTCATCAGCAGATTTCGTGCCAATATCAAAAATCATATCATCAGCTACCACAGCAGCCACGTCTTTATTGACAGCCGGCTCATTGGCATCAAACTTTTTGCCACAAACCACATCGACTGCGATCGGTACCGCTGCGCCTCTTTGGCTCATTTTATCCATTAAAGCGCGGGCAACAGGCACTAAATCGTCTTCACACAGCGACTTACCTACTTCAAAACCAGCGGCTTTTAAGAAGGTATTAGCAATACCACCACCCACCACCATTTGATCAACTTTATC
>Ga0172380_10001976_pt1 | contig 33637 bp, 31 predicted proteins | sample Leawe162metaG_FD_119747 | JGI IMG/M metagenome (GOLD analysis project Ga0172380, IMG submission 119747) | Leachate microbial communities from a municipal landfill in Southern Ontario, Canada - Leachate well 162 metaG | ecosystem: Engineered > Solid waste > Landfill > Unclassified | place... | reverse complement strand
AAGATACGCGCTTCACCTTATTCCTTCGGGCATATTAAACCCAAAAGCCATTAATGGTATCGGAAACGGAGTTGTTTTGTCTCCATCTTCGATAATAAAAGAGATGACGCAGTTTGAGGGTTTAGAAGGGAGACTTTTCATCTCGGATAAAGCACACTTAAATCTATCTTATCACTCTCTAATCGACCAAGCTCGCGAGAAGTTAAAAGGCGATAGCGCTATTGGAACGACAGGCAAGGGCATAGGACCTGCTTATTCTGATAAAATCAATCGTGTCGGCGTAAGGGTAGGCGAACTTCTAAATCCTATCAAGCTTTGTGACTCCGTAATGGGCTATTTTGAGCAAAATAGAGAGATATTTGATATCTTAAAGATTCAAACTCCAAACAAAAGCTCCCTTTTGGCAGAGCTTCAAGAGTACAGTGCTAAGCTCTCTCCGTTTATCACTGATACCACTCAGATGGTTTGGAGAGCGCTTGATAAAGAGAACAAGAGAGTTCTGCTAGAGGGTGCTCAGGGAACTATGCTAGACATCGACCATGGAACTTATCCGTATGTTACTTCAAGTTCAACTGTAAGTGCCGGAGCATGTACGGGTCTTGGTATAAATCCTAAAGATATAGGCAAAGTTATCGGTATCGTAAAAGCGTACTGCACACGTGTAGGTAACGGACCGTTTCCAAGTGAAGATTTGGGAGAAGATGGCAAGCTAATCGGTGAAAAAGGCCATGAGTTTGGTACAACTACGGGACGTGCAAGAAGATGCGGCTGGTTTGACGCTGTTGCATGCAGATATGCAAGCCGCCTAAACGGGTGTGACGAGCTCGCACTTATGAAACTTGATGTTCTTGATGGATTTAAAGAGGTAAAGGTTTGCGTAGCTTATGATTTAAACGGTGTAGAGATTGACTATCTGCCGGCAAATTTAAATGATGTAAAACCGATTTACAAATCGTTTAAAGGGTGGGACAAATCAAAAGGTGCAAGAACTTTTGATGCACTTCCAAAAGAGGCACAGGATTACATTAGAGTAATAGAAGAGATTACAAAAACAAAAGTAGGTATAATTTCTACATCGCCTGAGAGAGATGATACAATAATTTTATAAGGTTGCTTTTGTGAAAACTCGCTTTAGCCCATTAGTAAAAATCAAAAAAAACAGCATGCAAAACAGCGAGCAGGTTTTGCAAAAAGCAAACAGCAATTTAAACAGCGCTACAATGGCGCTTGAGCTCTCATATAACTCCCTAAAAGATGTTGAGCCGCCTAGCAGCGGTACCATGAGTGAGATGCTCGCTTCAAGAACACTCCTCTCTGCACAAAGAGAGCTTATATCTCATAATAAAAAGTGGGTCACATTTGCAGCCAATCAGGTAAATCAAGCAAAACAACAACTAAAACTTGATATGATTGAGCACGAAAAATTTCAATATTTAGAACTTCAAGAGATAAAACAAGAACTTCAAAAAAGAAAACTCAAAGAGGCAAAAGAGCTTGATGAGATAGCTTTAATGACATATACGGAAAAAAACAGATGATAAAAATACTTATAACAGCTCTTTTTACATTGACATCGGTAAATGCCTTGGAGACAAGCGACAAGCTATTTGAGTGTACGGAAATTTTCAAAGCAAGAAAGAGCGAACTTCTAGTAGAACTTGAGAGAATAGATGAGCAAAAACAATCCCTTAGCGCTCTTAAAACCGCAACAGAGGAACTTCTTGTAAAGCGAGAAGCAAAAGTCTCTCAGGATGAAGAGGCAGTTTTGAAAAAACTAAGCGAAATCACCTCCAAAGAAGAGTCCACAAAAAAGATGCTCAAAAAAAATGAAGAGATTTTAAAAGAGATAAAAAAGATAAAGATGGATAAGATGGCTCAGACTTTTGCGAAGATGAAAGCTGCAAATGCCGCAAACGTGCTCTCTGAAATGGACCCACAAGAGGCCGCGTCTATACTCTCCTCTCTAAAACCTGCAACCATAGGAACTATTTTGAGTAAAATGGATGCGCAAAAAGCTTCGGAACTGACATTAATACTGGCAAAATAACTTTTTTCTAATCGTAAACTAACCTTACTTATTGTAAAATGCCCAAATTTATTTAATACATATAAGGTTCATCGATGAAAATATCACTTAAAACTATACCTCATATAGCCAATAAGATCGCAATTGATTTAAATAAGAGTGGTGCTGTTACGATGACAAAAGGTCTTGAGCCTATCGCACAGGAGGCCCAAAAGATATTGATGCATGATGCCAAACAAGAGATGGCACTTGAAGAGAAGACTCATGAGATATGTGAAGAAAATGAAGAGCAGATAGAGTTTAATCTTGTTGACGAGAGACAGCTCTTTTTTATGATTAAGAAGAAATTAGCTCCGGAGTTTGGCGTTATTTTGAACTATGAAGAGCGCTATTCAGATATTTCTCATAAAATTTTGGATGAACTTTATGAAGAGGATTTGATCCACTTCGACGTAACTGAAAACCGCATAAAAAATATCATATATAATGCAATTACATCTTTCATAGCAGAGGCTTCAGCGCTTGACAACGCAATCATGGATAAAATCAGAACATACAAAAAAAGATATATCCCCGGAACTGACGAGTTTGATATATTGTATGAAAAACTTTATAGAGAAGAGATGATAAAAAGAGGTATGGAGTAGATGAGTATGAATGCAGTTAAAAAAAAGGCTTGGATTTATCTTGAAAACGGAACTTTTTTAGAGGCTAACAGCTTTGGTGCAGAGGATACTGTGGTAGGAGAGATAGTTTTTAACGTCTCTATGAGCGGATATCAAGAAATCATGTCTGACCCCTCATACGCAGGGCAGTTTGTAACGTTTACCGCACCTGAGATTGGAAATGTCGGCGTTAATGCTCAAGACATGGAGAGCAGTGCGGCTCATGCAAAAGGGATGATTGTTAGAAAATATCAAGAGCGCTACTCAAACTTTAGAGCAGAGGGCTCACTTGCTTCGTTTTTAAAAGAGCAAAAAGTTATGGGAATCTGCGATATCGATACAAGATACCTAACAAAAATGCTTAGATGTGAGGGTGCTATGATGATGGTAGCTTCCACTGAAGTAAGCGACAAAGCAGAACTTAAAAAGATTTTAGAAAACAGTCCTAGAATAGAGGATGTCAACTATATAGAGCAGGTCAGCACAAAGAAGGCGTACAAGCATACGCAGTCTACATATAACGACAGAGAGTTTAAATATGACGATGCACCGACTCCGCAGGCAAATGTGGTAGTTTTGGATTTTGGCGTAAAAACAAATATTTTAAATGAGCTGGTAAGCGCAAAGATGGGTGTTGAGGTAATTCCTAACAATTTTAGTGCGGATGAGCTTATAAAAAGATATAACGCTAAAGAGATTGACGGTGTCTTCTTGTCAAACGGACCTGGTGATCCGCTAGTGTTAAAAAATGAGCAGCGTGAAATTAAAAAACTAATTGACGCAAAAATCCCGATGTTTGGAATCTGTTTGGGTCATCAGTTGCTTTCAATTGCTCATGGCTATGACACATTTAAACTTAAGTTTGGTCACCATGGCGGAAATCAGCCTGTAAAAAATGTCAAAACTGGGTTGGTTGAGATTACGGCTCAAAACCACAACTACAATGTTCCTGATAACATTGTTGAGATTGCAACAGTTACGCATGTCAACCTTTTTGACAACACAATCGAGGGATTAAGATACAACAACTCTCCGATTTTCTCTGTTCAGCATCATCCTGAGTCTAGCCCAGGACCAAAAGAGAGCAGATATATCTTCAATGAGTTCTTGTCTTTAATAAAAAGATAAGGGCTTTGCTCCCAACATCTATCCCCATTATGTAACTCTTTTTTGTTAATTTAGTGTTAAAAGTAAACAAAGGATTAACTAATGAGTAAAATTTGTCCCAAAAATGTCATAAATTAAGAATTCTTAAACATTTATACTGTTAATATATCGTAGTTGATTAGTTTAATAAAGTTAGCAATGTTTAATTAGACTTAATTACTTTGAATCTTTAAGGAGGCTATATATGGAGAATCGTCCATTAGAGTACGACTATACAATTGCTAAGATGTTTATGCTTACGACCATCGCTTTTGGAATTGTCGGTATGCTCATCGGTGTAATATTGGCGTTTCAGCTTGCATTTCCGGGGTTAAATCTTATCTTGGGAGATAGTTTGGCTGAATATACTAACTTTAGTCGTCTTCGTCCGCTGCATACAGATGCGGTAATATTTGGCTTTACGCTTAGCGGCGTTTTTGCTACTTGGTATTATGTAGGTCAGCGTGTTTTAAAAGTATCAATGGCAGAGTCAAAGCTTTTGATGACTTTGGGCAAAGTTCACTTTTGGCTCTATGTAGCAGTTGTTGCTGCAGTGGTAGTTTCGCTTTTTGCGGGTGTAACTACTTCAAAAGAGTATGCTGAGTTTGAGTGGCCGATAGATATTGCGGTTGTAGTTGTTTGGGTTATTTGGGGCATGGGTCTTTTTGGTCTTATCGGTATTCGCCGTGAGAAATCACTCTATATCTCTGTTTGGTACTATATTGCTACTTTCTTAGGTATAGCAATGCTTTACCTTTTCAACAATATGGCAATACCTACAATGTTAGGAACATCTGCTGCAGGCGAGAGCGGCATAGGCGCATGGTATCACTCTGTTTCTATGTATTCAGGGACAAATGATGCGCTTGTTCAGTGGTGGTATGGACACAATGCGGTTGCATTTGGTTTTACTGTTCCTATAGTTGCGATGATCTACTACTTTTTACCAAAAGAGTCTGGTCAGGCAATCTACTCATATAAGCTCTCACTTCTCTCTTTTTGGGGATTGATGTTTGTTTATCTATGGGCTGGCGGACATCACCTTTTATACTCAACGGTTCCAGATTGGATGCAGACAATGGCTTCAATATTTTCAGTAATATTGATTCTTCCATCTTGGGGTTCTGCTATAAATATGCTTCTTACTATGAAGGGTGAGTGGCAGCAAGTTGCGGCATCTCCGCTTATTAAGTTTATGGTACTTGGTTCAACTTTTTATATGTTCTCAACTCTGGAAGGTCCAATTCAAGCGATTAAATCAGTTAACGCGATAGCGCACTTTACAGACTGGATTGTCGGTCACGTTCATGACGGTGTTCTTGGTTGGGTTGGCTTTATGATTATGGCTTCACTTTACCATATGGCTCCGCGTGTATTTAAGCGTGAGATTTACTCTAAATCGCTTATGGCTGCGCAGTTCTGGATTCAAACATTGGGTGTTGTTCTGTACTTTACTTCCATGTGGATTGCGGGTATTACGCAGGGTATGATGTGGCGTGCGCATGATGAGTTTGGTAACTTAGCTTACTCATTTATCGATACCGTAACAGTTTTACATCCTTACTATGCTATTCGCGGTGTTGGCGGACTTCTCTATTTAGTTGGTTTCTTGATGTTTGCGTATAACATCTATAAAACTATGACTTCTCGCCCTGTCGAAGAGCGTGAGCTACAAAATGCATCGCCTATGGGCGCTTAATAGAAAGGATTTAATATGTTTCATTGGTTAGAAAAACATCCGTTCTTTTTTGCGGTAGGTGTGTTTATAGTAATTGCGTTTGCAGGTTTGATAGAGATTCTTCCAAACTTTGCTCAAGCGTCTCGTCCGGTAATCGGTACGGCTCCATACTCTACACTAGAGCTTGCGGGTCGCCATGTTTACATCAAAAATAGCTGTAATGCTTGCCATTCACAGCTTGTACGTCCATTTAAGTCAGAAACTGACCGTTACGGTCACTACAGCTTAAGCGGTGAGTATGCGTATGATAGACCATTCTTATGGGGTTCAAAAAGAACAGGGCCTGATTTGATGCGTGTAGGTAACTATAGAACTACCGATTGGCATGAAAATCATATGAAAGATCCTTCTTCAGTTGTTCCCGGTTCAATTATGCCGGCATATAAGTGGATGTTTACGAACAAAGCTGATATTGATACTGCATTTGCAGAGCAGTTGACGGTAGCGCAGTACTTTTCGGTTCCTTACAATCAGCCTGTTCCTATGAAAGACGGCTCAACAAAAACCGTGAAGATGGGCCAGAGCGTTGCTGAAGCAAAAGAAATAGCTTTGGAAGAAGCAAAAGCAGTTGCGGCTGACATGAAAGACCAAGATGTAAAAGATGCGGTTGCTCGTGGCGAGATTCCTGAGATAGTTGCACTTATCGCATACATGAATAGTCTTAAGTAGAGGTTTGTAGTGGATATTGCGCAACTTCAGGCTTACGGATACTTTACATTAACTATCCTTCTTGTAATCGCTCTGTATAGTTATATCTACCATTTATACAGTGCAAAGAAGGATGTTGATGGGGTTGACTATGAAAGTTATAGTGATATGGCACTTAAAGATGATTTGGATGATGCTCCGGTGTCACCTAAGTCTGATGACGAGGCACACCTTGAGGGTGAAAAGAGAAATAGGAGAGATATATGAATAAGCTTTATCTTGGGGGAATTGTAGTAGTTATCGTAATGCTTGGCGCTACTTTTTTGTCGGTTGGAACAAGTAAAGGTGGTCTAAACAGCGATATAGTAAACATGTTGGCTATTGCTGGAGCGATTGCAATTTTTACTATTACAGTTTTCGTTGTAATTAAGTATGTTCGTCAAATGCAGGTAGATAGTGCGACCGGTGAACTTGCAGAAGAGAATTGGGATGGAATAGGTGAGTATAAAAACAGTGTTCCTACCGGTTGGGCTGTTATGTTCTTGCTTACAATGGTATGGGGTATGTGGTACTGGACGATAGGTTATCCGGTAAATGCATATTCGCAAATCGGTGAGTATAACGAAGATGTTGCGGCTCATAACATTAAATTTGAAGCTCAATATAAAGAGATTACAGGTGATAGACTTGTAGAGATGGGTGAGTCTGTTTTCTTGGCAGAGTGTAAAGTTTGTCACGGTATCAATGCTGATGGAATCGATGGAAAAGCAGCTAATCTGAATAAAAGAATAGACGCAGCTTCAGTTAAATATGTGCTTGAAAAAGGTTCAAATAATAAGCTTATGGGTATGGAGATGTCGATGCCTGACAGGAACGGTCTTTTCAATGCAACAACTGGTGCTTTGATTACGGATGCTGAGATAGATACAGTTGCTGCATATGTAGCAAACGGCATGAGCGGAGAGGGTGCAGATATTTTTGCCGGTGCATGTTCTATGTGTCACGGAGCGGATGGCAAAGGTATGGAGTTTGTTGCGCCAAATATCGCATCATATACACCTGCACTTGTTAGCACTGTTCTTACTCACGGCAAAAAAGGTCTTATTGGTGTTATGCCTAAGTTTGATAGACTTAACGATAAACAAAAAGAAGCTGTTGGTGCATATATCACCAGCATAAGCAAATAAGGAGTCAGGTATGAATGAGAACAGAAGTATATTTTCTCTTGATGGAATAACTGGCATGTTGATTGCGACCGTGTTGCTGCTTGTTATTTTGGCTGGATTGACTGTTTGGGCGATAAATGTTCAAACCACGAGCGCAGCAAATTTTTACGATATTAAAGATGAACATCTTATACAAATGAAGAGCGCTGATAACGCTAAGCATTTGGTAGATGTGAAGTAAAGGGGTATAAAAATGGAAAAAATCATTGCATGGGGCCTTGTGATAATGGCTCTTTATACACTTTACGCGGTATTAACGCCAAATCATCTTTTTATTGGTTAGGGAAATTTCATTGAAGTTTTCAAGAGGGCTCTTTGCCCTCATCCTCACACTTTTTTTTCACACTTTGCTATCGGCACAATATTTATATAAAGATGAACTAATCTTCAATCCGGCATTCAACGCAGAAGTTGAAAAATTGGGCTCTGAACTTCATCAAAAAACAGGAATAGCTTTAAGACTAGTAATGCTCAAAGAGTTGCCAAACAAGATGAATATAGTAGAGTACGAAAAAGAGCTCATGAAAGAGTTTAGCGAGCCTACCATTTTGCTTACATTTTCCGAGATGGACTCCAAGGTAGATATTTTGGCAAATGAGCCATCTTTATATGAATATTTTGACAAAAAACAAGTTTTAAGCCCTGTCTCATCAGCTGTTCAGGCATTTGTTATAGCACTTCTAAATATGGATTTTAGCGATATGAGCAGCGGTGGGACAATCTTGCCTCTTTTGGCACAAAAAGCCAAAGAGGGCGAGGTTTTGGGCAAATACTCAGGCTCAATGTTTAATGGCTATGCAGATATTGCCGAGCAGATAGCCCAGAGCAAGGGAGTTATGCTTGAAAATGCCGTCGGAAACGCGAATCAGAATAGCATTTTGCTTGTAAAAGTGTTATTCTACGGTTTTATCCTTTATGGTATATTTCTTTATATTAAAAGAAAACTTTATCTAAGGAAGCAAAAAAATGAATTTAAGTAACGGTAGAATTTGGCCTTACGCAATCGGTGCTTCAATTATTTTAATATTCGGCGCGTGTGTAGCTACGGTAATAGTTGCAAATACGCTTCCGGTTGAGAAAAGCGACACTTACATGATGGATTATCATGACGCTGATGCACAAGCAAACGATATTTTAAATGCTACGATTGAGTTTAATAAAAATTATAAAATAGAGTATATGCCATCTGAGTTAAAATCAAATGGCGGCGTTATTAAATACAGAGTAAGCGATTTGAATGCAAATCTTATAAACAACGCAGAGATAAAAGTAGTCGTAACAAGACCAAATAACCACAAACATGACCAAGAGTTAAGTAACCCAAAAGTTCAAAACGGTATCTATACTTTTGACCCTATTACGCTTCCGCAAGAGGGTAGATGGGATATCATGGCAAAAGTAAGCGTAGGCGAAGAGCATAGATTTTACAATGTAAAAGCAGATACTAGGACAAAAGAGGTTTTTGAGTACTAAGCGGCAGCAAAATAGATGCTGCCTTTTTTTAGTGACCTAGTGTTTCATGAACTCTGTATGTAGAGAAGATTCCCGTAGGCGTCATGATATTTTCTATCGTTTTAACTAGCTCCAGCGTCTCATCATCATAAACTCTGATTTTATTCTCTTCCCAATCACTAACAAAAACATAATCCCCATCCGCATCAGGTTCAGGGTGGAGTGTATATGTTCCGTCTGTAATTCTTTTAACGACTGCAAACGGTGCCTCTTTTTCATGTACTGTTATCTCATTTTGTGCTGGCTCAAACATTGTGTCAAACCATACGTACTTCATATTTGGCGTTGTTCTTGGATCCATCCCTCCTGCGGTTGCGCTCACACTTCCAACAATCTCAAGTGTATTTGAGTCAAAAATGGTATTTTTTCCCTCTCCCATGTGAACAACGCTCGCAAGCTCTCTCCCAGAAGCACTCCATGAAGCTGCAGAACCCGGATGTGGCAGGATACCCGTATTCATTTTTGCTTTTATCTGCATTGTTTGTGTGTCGATTGCCGCAAGATGATCATGAGAGGCAATAAAAAATGTAGTATTGTCATTGGACAAAAAGCCGTCATGAAGCATCTCTCCGACATCGGTTGTTTTGGTTATGGCAAAAGATGGGTCGTTGTAGTTTATCTTCCAAACTTCACCGCCCTCTTTAAGCGCTATCAAAAATACACCCTCCATGTCATTGACGGAACAGACTCTTGAGTTGATATCGCTAATGTTAATATATTTTACAAGTTCAAGCGTCTTTGCATCTAAAATGACCGCCGCTTTTGGAACATAGAGTCCGGCAATAATATATTTGTTGTCATTTGAGATTGCAATTCCTCTTGCATCTATTCCGACTCTGACTTTGGTTACGGGTTTGAGTGAATATAAATCATATCGGTAGAGCCAGCCGTCTCTTCCTAGATTGTAGGCAAATCTTCCGTCGTTGCTAAATGTATATCCATGCGCTCTATAGCCTGAGTCAAATCTTCCGACCAAAGAGAGCGTATCTCCGTCAATGATGGCAATTCTTGAGTAATTACTCTCTGTTACAAGAAGCAGGTCCTCAACTCTATGCTCATGTGTGGGTGAACTTGGCAGTAAACTCTCTTCTACGAGCGTTACTCTTGAGGCACTTATATCGTTCTCATCCCATTTGTATAAATCATGAGAAACTCTTTCATACCATGCGTCCGTCTTTGAACCATAGGAGCTAAAATCTTTTGCAAGAATTTCCTCGTCTATCTTTTCATATACATTAGTCACGGGTTTTAAAATCGTATCTCTTCCATATATATAACTCTGTTCATCAACTATCACTTTGTAGGCTTTGTTAAGTTCAAGCGCTCTTGCGGGCGATGGAGAGAGCAGAGTGGAGATGTCATCATGCAGCGTCTTAATTGCATCAGATTTTAAAATTCCCTCCGCATCAAAAAACTTCTCTATTGCCTCGCTGTTTTCTCTAAACTCATCCGCTGCACCCGCAGTATCAAGATAGGCGCTGTACTCATACGAACCATCAGCTAAAATCTGCTCTTTAATCCCTTTATACCCCTTTTGGCTCCAATGACTCCACCCTTTTTGAAAACTTTGCGCATCAAATTTTCTCTCAAACGCAAATGTTCCGTCATGTGTCGCACTAATTCCGCTGTGGCATCCAACGCAGTTGAGGGTCTCTTCGTATGTTTGAGGACGCAAAAACCCATCTTTGTCTTCTATGAAACCTTGATAACTCCACCCAAGACCGCCAACTAGACCGCTCTCTGCATTTCCCTCCACTGCTCTTAGTCTATCGGGAAAATCATCTTTCTCTTTTGTCTCTGCCATAGCAACATTTGAGAGTTGCGGATAGCTGCTCCAGTAATTTTTCTTTGAGTAGCGCAGCTCTTTTAGGCGATTTGAGAGTTTTGTGTTGTTTTGATCATCAAAATCAACATAACGGACGGTATGTAAAAATTCAGTTCCCTCAGGGTAAAGCCCCGGCGCTATATGAATGTTATTGTTTATAAGCTCCTCTTTTGCCGCACCTACATACAACATGGAGAAGTCATAAAACTTCACGCCGTCATGTTTTGGAACAATCCAGTTGTAAACAACCTCGTTTGCAGTGTCAAGAACTCCGTTTTGGTTGAGATCCACACCGTAAATATTCTCATCAACTGCATCAATAGCAATATTTTCTCTCTTGATAAGCGCTTCTGCTATAGCAAGATTTATTTTATAAGCGGTGATATCTTCCGCTCCGCTTGCATTTTTTCTAAAAGAGTTACTAAGTCTTATGAGTACATCATCCGTTGAGCCGTTTGTAGGCCAAAAAGTTCCCAAAAATGGGTAGTAAGCAAATGCTCTCCAACCTGTATAAGTTCCATTGTACTCTCTGTCAAACCCTTCATCATCAAAGTTAAAGTAACAATCAGGCGTATATCCGCTCCATTTTGAGTCATTGTCAAAATCCCAAGCTTGCGGAAGGTTTTGGAGTGTTTTTGCAAGAATGATAGAGCCATTTGCATCAAGATAGTTATTTGTTCGTATATAAGAGAGGATGGTATCATCGCTTATTTGCGTTCTTTGTGCACTTTTGTCTTCAAAGAGATTTTTCCATCTGTTTGTAAGTGCGTACTCTGCAAACTCATAGCTTGTCTGAAGCTCTACATCATCTGTGTAGTTTGGCTCTTTTGCATCTGTGTGGCAGCTGTAGCATGGGTTTAAGATGGCTCCGTTTCCACCCTCTTTTTTTGTGTAGCACTGTGAGGGGATATATGCCGCTTCATTGTTTATGATAGTTCTTGAAGTTGTTGCAACAAAAGTTTGCTCTCCTGCTTGGTACGCTCCCACTTTTGTAAAAGCGTATGAGGTTGTGTCGCTGCTCTCTTGTGTTGGTGTGGATGTCGCAGCGTTATCATCACCGCCTCCACAGCCTGCAATAACAGAGATAAGTGCCAACGAGAGCAGTGCAGTGCTCTTTTTTGAAATCTTCATATAGCTATCCTAACTTGATTTTTTAGATTTATACAGCTTCACTATTACAAAATAGAAACACAAAGGAGACAAAATGTTGTTTTTTGGTAATCAAAAAGAGTCGCTACTGAAATCTTCAAAATATACAATAGCGCTGAAATTTTAATCAAAGTAAGGAATTTGTATGAAAAGAACATGGTTATCGATAGCAGCGGCTACGGTTTTAGCAATAGCATTTACGGGATGTGGAAGTGATGATGACAGTGTTGCAGTTGCAACAAATCCACAAGAGACATTAACTGGAATTGAATCTGTTGCTTTTACACCTATAGCAACGCCTTCAACGGAGGCTGAAAAAATTGTACACCAAAATACAAAAACAGTAACGATTGACGGTGTTGCAAAATCTATAGATTACTCTATGATTATGGCTACAGGTCATGTTGATAACGGTGAGATTTTTGGTCAGTCAAAAGATCAAAATGATCAGCCTATTACGTTCGCTGACGGAAGTCCTTATGTTTGTAACGGGACAAACGACGGTGTCGGTTCAGGACTTGACTTCTCTTCAATTCTTCAAGCTAACGGTAAACTTTACATGGTAAGTCAGTTTGAGTGCCAAATAGGTTCTATGTATAAATTTGAACTTAATCAAGATACTGCAACGGGAGCGCTTACTCCAAAAACAGGATCGCTCGAGTTTATCAGCCAAAAAGATGATTTCGGCGGATTTGTTCACTGTGCAGGTCAAGCAACACCGTGGAACTCTCACTTAGGCTCTGAAGAGTATGAAACTGATGCGAGATTTGTAGAAGAGAATGCAGGCGCTGACGGGCTAACAGGAAACAAATATTATGATGAGACTGCAAAATTCTTTGGCGGAGATGCTACAAAACTTAACCCATACTTTTATGGCTGGTCTCCAGAAGTAAAAATCGGTGCAGACGAGAAAGCTCAATATACAAAACATTATTCAATGGGAAGATTCTCTCATGAGTTAGCTTATGTTATGCCTGATGAAAAAACTGTTTATATGTCGGATGACGGAACAAACGTTGGTCTCTTTATGTTTGTTGCAGATACTGCAAAAGATCTTAGCGCAGGAAAACTTTACGCTGCAAAACTAACACAAACAAGCGCAGATAACGGCGGTGCGTTTAACTTGAACTGGATTGAACTTGCGCACTTAAACGATGCAACGGTAAAAGCAGAAGTTTCAAAAATGCCGAAATTCTCATCTCTTTTTGATGCAGTTGACCCTGTAGACGGAAACTGTGAAGCAGGATATAGCTCTATAAATACTTCAGCAGGACATGAATGTCTTAAAATCAAAAGCGGTGTAGATGAGAGTATCGTAGCTGCACTAGAGACAAGAAGATATGCAGCTATAAAGGGCGCTACAACGGAACTTAGAAAAGAGGAAGGTATCTCTTTTGATCCGGTTCGTAAAAAACTCTATGTTGCTATGAGTCAAATAGGCAAAGGTATGTTAGACGATCCAAGCGGAAAAGATTTAGGCGGATATAATGACATAAAGCTTGCAGAAAATAGTTGTGGAGCAATTTATGAACTTAGCATCAATGACAACATGGTTGCAACAGATATGGCTGCTGTTCTTTTAGGGGAGCCTATAGCGGAGGATGCAAACGGAAACGAGTGTCATCTTGATAAGATTTCAAATCCAGACAACGTTACTATGATTCCGGGAACTGATATCTTGACAATCGGTGAAGATACAGGCAGTCATGAGAACAATATCATCTGGGCGTTTAATACGCAAACAAAGCAACTTGATAGAATTTTTGCAACTTCAAGAGGAGCAGAGACGACATCACCTTTCTGGTACACAAATGTAAATGGATGGGGATATATGACTGCAGTAACGCAACACCCGGATACAGATACTGTTGAAGCAGGACAATCAACAATAGGTATCCTAGGGCCTGTAAAATTTAAATAGAGTTCTTTTGTAGCTCATCTCTTTTTGCGCCTCTCTTTGGAGGCGCTATTTCTAACTAAATCAAAAGTTTCTTCAAAAAGTGCGTTATAATTAGCCTATGAATGAACTCTTAAGCGTCCTCCCCTCAACTCGTGCAATCAGGCAAAAACTCTTACATGCAGAGGGTGCTACTCTATTTTTGCCAAACTTTACGACTATGAGCGATTTTATCTCAAAGCTCTGCATAGTAAAAGATTTTAAAACGCTCGATGAAGACAGCAGAGTTTTTCTTCTTCTTGAAGCAAGCGACTTTAAAAATTTTAAAAACCTCCAAATCCAGCGAAACTTCTTCACATTTACAAAAAACTCATCATATATATTTAGATTTTTCGAGGAGCTGAGTGCTGAGATGTATGACATAAGAGCACTAGGCACTTCGGACATCTACGGAGAGTATGAGGAGCATATATCAATACTTCAAGAGTTATACGCGAGATATGAGCAGCTCTGCAGTGAGAAAAAAGTGCTTGATAAGATATTTCTGCCAAAGCTCTACACTTTTAACGAAGAGTATGCAAAAAGCCATAAAAATATTGAGCTGCATGTAGAGGGGCATCTTACAAATTTTGAACTCTCTCTTTTAGAGAAATGCTGCGAGTTTAGCAACGTGGATATACTCTTTAGCGCGAGCAGATTTAACACTAAAATGCAAAAAAAGTTATTGGAGTTGGGCGCTAGGCTTGAAGTGGGGTATAGATATAAAATCTCGCTAAACACAAACGCTATACTTCAAAAAGAGAGAATTCTAGAGAACAAAAATGTAACATGTGAATCTTTTGGCGAGGCTGTTTTGCAGGCGGCATTTGTCAAAAAGAAGATATATGACTTTATCAAAAAAGGGTATGCGCCAGAGAATATCGCGGTTATTTTGCCCGATGAGAATTTTGCAAATATATTAAAGAGATTTGACACCAAATCAAACTTCAACTTTGCGATGGGCGAACCGTTTAGCACGACTTATTTGTATGAGAAACTAAATGCTACATGTAAGTTTATCGAGCAGGATTCCAAAGAGAATGAAGCACGACTAGAGAGATTCGGGGATGAGTTTTACGCGCCGCTTCGCTCTATATATGGCAAAAAGAGCCAAGATGTAGATATTCTGGAGTTTTTAAACAGATACAAAGAGGGTTTTGCTTCCAAAAAAGAGATAAAGATTTTTGAAGAGGAGCTTTACGGCTTTAAAAATATTCTCCCATATATGAGAGATATGAGCGTGAGGTCACTTTTGTCTGTTTTTCTCCAGAGGCTCGCAGAGAGAACCCTTGATGACGTAAGAGGCGGAAAGATAACCATTATGGGCGTTTTAGAGACACGTTCAGTAGAGTTTGATGCGGTGGTAATCGTTGATTTTAGCGACTCAAACGTTCCAAAAAAGAGCGATAAAGATATGTTTTTAAATACGCATGTTAGAGAGATGGCAAACCTGCCGACTATGAGTGATCGGGAAAATCTTCAAAAACACTACTACGAGATGTTGATAAATAAAAGCAAAGAGGTTGCGATATCGTTTGTAAAATCCAAAGAGAGCAGCGGGTCTAGGTTTTTAAAACAGCTGGGCATAAAAGAGCAAAACAGACACAATGAGGCGGATTATGCAGGGGTGCTTTTTGATGGAACTTCTTGCGCAAAAATAGAAGAGGCTGATATCGTTTTAGAGTACAGCTTTAGGGATAAAACGCTCTCCGCTACAAAGCTGAAAACTTTTTTAACATGTAAGAGAAAATATTACTACAAATATGTCAAATATATAGAAAATCACGAGATTCCAAAAGATATGCCAAAAGAGCATGAGATCGGCTCCGCCGTGCACAGCGCGCTCAAAGAGTTGTATGCCCAGAGAAGCTTTTATGAGAGTGCCGAGGAGCTTAAACGTGATTTGGATGCAGAGCTTAAAAATGCCTGCGGAGATAGCGAGCTTGAAGATTATCTTATGGCGATGCAAGCTAGACGCATGGACGCCTTTTGCCAAAACGAGGTGAAGAGATTTGCCGATGGATGGAGAGTGGAGCAGTGCGAAGCGAGCGTGCAGAGCGAGTTCGCTGGAATGACGCTCGGCGGGCAGATAGACAGGGTGGACAAAAAAGGCAGCGAGATATATGTGCTTGACTACAAAACCGGCTCCTACCCGCTCTACACCGAGAAAAATTTTAGCGAGGCAACGGACTTTCAGCTGGAGTTTTACTATCTTTTGTCCCAAAAATTCGGCAATGTTGCTGGGTGCGGCTACTATGACCTAAAAGAGTCAAAAATAGTGGATGAGCCGTTTTTACAAGAGAAGTTGGCACTTTTGCGCTCGCATATAAAAAATTTGCTAAACATTGAAGATGTGAACTTTAGCAGATGTGAAGATGTTAAAAACTGCCAGTTTTGCGACTATAAAATAATGTGTGGAAGAGAATAGGAATGGCTAATCAAAGTGATATAAAAAAGTATTTAATGGAGGGAGAGCACTCTTATTTAAATCAAGAAAATCGCAATGGTGAGATACTTATGTTAAGCGGAGTTTGGGGGAGTGGAAAAACACATTTTTGGAAAAACGAAGTAGAGAAAGAGCTTATTGGAGAGTTGAAAAAGAAAGATAAAAGTTATGTTTTTATTAGTCTCTATGGTAAAGACTCTATTGAGGAGTTACAAAATGAGATATATCAACTTTCCTATAACTTTTCTATAGAAGGCAGTAGTGATATTATAAGTTCGGCTTGTTCAGTTTTTACAAAAGTAACTAGTTTTATGCCAAAAATTTCTGTTTTTGGTATTGAAGTTGAATTGGATAAGAGTGCTGCAAAAGTTCAAGCTGAGAAAATTAAACAGCAGATAGAAAAAGGTATAAGCAAATTGATGAATGGTGGAGTTATTTGCTTTGATGATTTTGAGAGAAAGTCGTCTAAAATAGACTTAAATGACTTGTTTGGTTTCATAACTAACTTAACGGAAGTGTTTAAAACAAAAACTATCATCATTACAAATCAAGAGTTTTTTAAAGAGAGAGACAGCGAAGTATTTAGCAGGATTAAAGAGAAGAGCGTAAATAAATTTTTACTTTTAGACCCTACGGTAGATGAGTTGTTTGAAACAATATATAAAGAAAAATATAGAGCTTTGGATGCTTACAAAAAAGAAGTTTTAAAAGCTATAAAAATAACAGAAGAGAAAAATGCAAGAATATATATTCAAGTGTTAGATAATTGTTTGAAGTATAAAAGTCATGTGAAAGAAAAGAGTGAAATATTTCTTCTTGTTTTAATCACTGTTATATTTGTAAAATATAATCTCATCTTTAGAATGGGAAATATCAAAGTGGGAGGTGGTATAGCTAGTCATGATCAATTCTTACCGAATTATGCAGAGATTATCCCTGGGGCTATAGTAAATAAAATTGCTTTTAAATTAAGTAGTCCAAAAGTTATTAAAGCTACCTTCATAGATAAATTAAAAAGAAGTATAGAACAAAAAAATGAAAATAAAAAAGAAGAAAATCTAAAAGAAGATTTCCTGTTTATAGAAAATAATCAAGATATGTTGTATCAGATATATAAATATAATGTAGAAACAGAATACTTTAAAGAAGAGGATACAGAGTTAATAGAAAAGCTAAATAACTTTGTAGAAAGCGGCATATTAGTGGATGAAAATGTTCGTAAATAAAATAGATATATGAAAAAGCAATCCTATAAAGAATAACTTAAACCAAAGGTAAAAAGCAACATGAACAACATTGTAACTGACAATCAAGCTATCCAAAACAAAATCTTTGCCGTTAGAGATTTGCAGGTAATGCTTGATGCAGAGTTGGCGGAGCTTTACGGTGTTGAGACAAAAAGAATCAATGAGGCAGTAAGAAATAATCCAGATAAATTTCCTAGCGATTTTTACTTTGAATTGAGTAAAGAGGAAGATGAGATCTTGAGGTCGAAAATTTCGACCTTTAAAGAAAGCTTAAAAAATAGAAAATACTCATCTAAGGTGTTCACAGAACAGGGTGTGTATATGTTGGCAACTATACTCAAAAGTAAAATAGCTTCGGATATTACAATATCTATTATACGAACTTTTGCACAAATGAGAAAGTTAATAAATGACAATAGTTTATTATTGTCGCAATTCAAAGAGTTAGAAAAACGCCAACTAAGTTACGAGATAAAAACTGATGAGAAACTTGATAAAATTTTTGAAGCGATAGAGGCTACTGAGATAAAACCATCCCAAGGTATTTTCTATGATAATCAAATTTTTGATGCGTATGCTTTTGTCAGTGATTTGATCAAAAGTGCAAAAAATACAATAACTCTTTTTGACAATTACATAGACGAATCGGTTTTAACACTGCTAAGCAAAAACCAAACAGTAAAAATAACTATCCATACAAAAAATATCTCAAAACAGCTTAAGTTGGATGTAGAGAAATACAACAGTCAGTACAACCCAATAGAACTTAAAAAATTTGACCTTTCACATGACAGATTTCTACTGATTGATGACGAAGTCTATCAACATAGGAGCATCTCTGAAAGATTTAGGCAAAAAGTGGTTTGCATTTTCTAAAATAGAGAAAGCAAGCTTTGAGATAATGGAGCGGTTGAAGTGAGAAGTCTGGCACAAAATAAATATATGCAAAATGGGCAACTATCAGTTGCACAAAGTTTTTGGATTTATCAAGATAATCTTATAAATATACTTAGGGGAGGTAAAATAAAAATGAACCTGCAAGAAAATGAGTTTAAAAGCTTTGTAAGCGATATAAAGAACAGAATTTTAAAAGGACAATATGAAGCACTTAAAAGTGTCAATCAAGAGCTTATAAGTTTGTATTGGGACATAGGCAAAAATATAGTTAAAAAACAAGAAGAATATGGATGGGGAAAGTCTATAGTGCAAAATCTATCAGAGGAACTACAAAAAGAGTTTGTAGGGATGAAAGGTTTTAGTATTCAAAATCTTTGGAATATGCGACAATTTTATTTAGAATATAAAGAAAATGAAAAACTCCAACCACTGGTTAGAGAAATTAGCTGGACTAAAAATGTAGTTATTTTTCAAAAGTCTAAAGATGAGCTTGAGCGAGAATTTTATATTGGTATGACCAAAAAATTTGGTTGGACAAAAAATGTTTTGATACATCAAATTGAAAGTAAATCATATGAAGCATTTTTAATAAATCAAACAAATTTTGATAAAACAATGGTAGAAAAATATAAACATCAAGCAGTATTTGCTGTAAAAGATGAATATAGCTTCGATTTTTTAGAGTTAAGCGAACAGCACAATGAACACGAGTTAGAGATGGGACTTATAAATAAAATAAGAGAATTTTTAGCACAAATGGGAAGTGATTTTAGTTTTATAGGCAATCAATATAAGATAGAAGTAGATGATGAAGAATACTTTATAGATTTACTTTTGTATCATAGACGGCTTAAATCACTCATAGCAATAGAGCTAAAAATCGGTAAGTTCAAGCCTGAATATGCGGGGAAAATGAACTTTTATCTATCTGCGTTAAATGAAAAAGTAAAACTAGAAGATGAAAACCCATCTATCGGCATCATAATATGTAAAGAAAAAAAGAGAACAACCGTTGAATATGCCCTAAAAGATAGCAATCAACCAATAGGAGTTGCTACATACAAACTTACAGAAATCTTGCCAAAGAATTTTGAAAATCTATTGCCAACACCACAGCAAATAAGTCAAAAGTTACAAATACTTTTAGGTGAGGAAAGAGATGATAAATAAAATCATAGATAACAAAGTTATTTAGAACTTTTTATAAAATATATCCACAAATTCAACAGACACTGTCTGACAAATTTATTGAAGGAAGAAAAATGAGTGAAGAAGAAAAAAACAAAAACAATCCGTTGCATGGTGTCAATCTGCAGCATATTTTAGAGACTTTAGTTGAGCGTTACGGGTTTAAAGAGCTGGGGAACAAAATAGACATCAGATGTTTTTTGATAAACCCGACCATAAGTTCATGTTTGAAGTTTCTTAGAAAAACACCGTGGGCGAGGGCAAAAGTGGAAGAGTTGTATATCAGAGAGTGTAAAAACAGCTAGGCTAAAATAATAAATGGAGATATTGTGTTCATAAATAACCTAGCCTACGAGGCGAGTGCGGGAAGCGGAAAGACATTTATGCTTGTTGTGCGTTATCTTAGCCTGCTTTTTAAGGGTGCTGAGCCCTCAAAGATACTCGCACTAACTTTTACCAACAAAGCCGCAAACGAGATGCAGGAGAGGATAGTTCAAACTTTAGAGGAGCTTGAGAGCAGAGGTGAGCTTGATGAGATAGCCAAGGTTACCGAGCTTCCAAAAGAGTACCTGCTTGCAGAGCGCAAAAGAGTTTTAAATGAATTTTTAAATGCTCATACGAAGATAATGACGATTGACAGCTTCTTTACGAAGATTCTTAGAAAATTCTCACTCTACGCCTCTTTGATGCCGGACTTCTCAACGTTTAGTTCACAGCATGAGCTAAAACTTCTCTCGCGATTTTTAAAAGAGGTGAGCGTGGCAGGCAAAAAAGAGACGCTCATTACGCTCTCCTTGCAGTCAAACAAACGCCTAACCGATATATTTGAGCTGTTGGATGAGTTTTATATCAAGTTTGCCGAGTTAAAGCATATCGGGTTTAAAAAGCAAAACGCCACGCAGTTTGAGCAGGAGGCGCTCTCATGCATAGCGGAGCTAAAAAAAATCGTAACTTCCTGTAAAGCGGCTTCAAGCACGGCTATCAAGGGTGTGAGTGCAGAGAGTTTTGAGGAGCTTTGCGAAAAGGCGTGGCTGGAGAGGGAGAGCCTCAATTACAGCACATTTTCAAAGTGTTATGTTGCTGAGATGGATGATTTGCTCTTTAAGATAAAAGAGGCGATAAAAGAGCAAAACAGGGCAAAGGAGCAGAACTTCTTTTTTGCCATTAAAGAGCTTGTGGATATCTATGCAAAGAGTAAAAAAGCGCTCTATATGGATGACAGTGAGCTGAGTTTTAGCGACGTAACCTATCTTGTATATGAGATTTTAAACCTGCTTGATGACAGCGAGTTTTTGTACTTTAGGCTGGATTCGCAGATAGAACATATGCTTCTTGACGAGTTTCAGGACACCAGCATTTTGCAGTATGAGATACTAAAGCCGCTTATAAATGAGATAACCTCGGGCAAGGGCATTTTTGACAACGGAAGTTTCTTTTTTGTCGGGGATGTGAAGCAGTCTATCTATAGATTTCGCGGCGGGGTGAGCGCTCTTTTTGACACCGTAAGGGATGAGAACAACACGCATGTAGAGAAGCTTTTGACAAACTATCGCTCACAAAAAGAGGTCGTCGAGTTTGTAAACAGCACTTTTAAAGAGAAGATAAAAAACTACACTCCGCAGCTCTCTAGGACTGAGGCGAACGGCGGCTACGTTGAGGTCACTAAAAACGATGAGCTGCTCCAAGAGATAGTAAATCAGGTTAAGAGGCTTCTTGATATGGGAGCAGATATTAACGAGATAGCCGTTCTTTGTGCAACAAACAGCGACGGCATAGAAGTAGAAGGGGCTCTGCATGCGCAAAACATAGAGGTTGTGACGGAGACGACAACAAAGCTTATAAACCAAAAGAGCATAAAAGCGCTGCTGGAGTATCTGAAGTATCAATACTTCGGGCAAGATATCTACATGTACAATTTTTTCTCCCTTATTTCGCAGGATGTACGACCTATAAAGAGGGTAGATTTTAACAAGGTAGAGATTTTAGATGTAGTAAAAGAGGCAGTAGAGGAGTTTAAACTCTTTAGCGGGGATTTTAATATTATCAGATTTTTAAACGCAATAGCAGGGTACTGCGACATTGAAGCTCTTCTTTTTGAGTATGAGAGGATGGATGTGAGTGCGGCTGCTTCTGAGCTTAACGGTGTGAGAGTGCTTACTGTTCACAAATCAAAAGGGCTGGAGTATGAACATGTCATAGTCATGGACAGGCTAAAAAAAGCTCCACCGTCTCGCGATGCTATTATTTATGAGTATGACGGTATCGCGCTCAAAAATATCTACCTTCGTATAAAAGGGAGAGACTCGGTTGACGCGCAATACGCAAAGGCCCTCCTAAAAGAGAAAGCTCTGGTGAGAGAAGACAGCCTGAATGCCCTATATGTGGCATTTACAAGAGCAAGAGAGAATCTTATAATTGTTCTAAAGTCAAAGGACTCAATGTTTGATATTTTGGATTTGGCGCCAGAGAGATACGGAAAACTAGCATGTAAGAAAAACTCTAATAAAATCAGCGATAAAACTGATTTTCATGCTTTGGAGTACAAAGAGCTTTATTACGGAACGCAGAGCGATATTTTAGCGGTTGAAAAAGAAAAAGAAGAGGATATTAAATCCATAAACTTCGGCATCGCAATGCACTATATGCTTGAGATGTTAGGCGAGTTTACCTCGGTCGTGCCTGACGCGAAAGAGCAGCATATAAAAAACGCAAAAGATATGATGATAAACAAATATGGACACACGCTAGAAGAGGTTGAGATAGAAGATATAGAAAATAGGGTAAAATTACTTTTACAAAACGAGGAGTTTATCTCTTTGGTTAGTGGTGAGTGTTATAGAGAAAAAGCGCTAAGATACAAAAAAAATCTTAAGTACATCGACCTTTTGGTAAAGGGTGAGAATATTTGGAGAGTAATTGACTACAAAAGTGCGCTCTCACACTCGGCAGAGCATTTTGCTCAGGTTACTTTTTACGTGAATGCGATAAGAGAGATAACGGGCGATGAGGTCAGCGGACATATCTGTTATCTCCTAAAAGACGATCTAAAAATTGTTCATATATAATATTTAAAAAGTTGAGACTACTTGATAACTAAAAAATATTTTCTTAGCGCTTTTTTGATTTGGGCAAGCACTCTATCTGCTCAAAGTAGTGTTACCGAAAATCAGGGACGCCCATATATTCTTGTGGATAAAGTTTATGAGACACATGCAAAAGGCAGGGTGGTATCTAAAGCCGAAGAGTATTTAGGGACGCCATACGGGTTTGGTAATAAAAATTCACGTCAAACCGACTGCTCTGGATTTACACAGCAGGTCTTTAAAGAATTCGGTGTATCGCTTCCAAGATCTGCCGCAGAACAGGCAAAAATAGGCTCAACCGTGGATATAAACAACTTAGAAATCGGAGACCTTCTTTTTTATAAAACTTACAAGAAAGAGCCTTCTCATGTCGCTATTTATGCCGGAGACGGACAGATTATCCATGCCTCTTACAAAAATAAGCGGGTTCAGTATGACGCCATAGACAAAGCATACTATAAAAAGCGTTTTATCTATGCAAAAAGACTGAACATTGTTGATAACAATGCGTCAGGAGAGTGACTTTTCAAAAACCTCTACGCGGTTTCTTCCAAGTTTTTTAGCGTTGTAGAGAGCTTCATCTGCCTCTGCAAAAATCATGGAGTAGTTCTCATGGTAGCTTTGAAGAGCGCTCACTCCCACGCTTGTAGTTACGTTGATAACGAATGATTCAAATAGTATCGGCTCTTTTGCAATCGCTTCTCGTATATCATCAGCAACTTTTATGGATGTATTTAGTTCAGTCTCAGGAAGGATTACCACAATCTCTTCACCGCCGTAGCGGGCTATAAAATCAGTCTCTCTCTGACACTCTTTTATTTTAGAGCCTATCTGACGAAGCACTTCATCGCCTGCCATATGTCCGTATGTGTCGTTGATATATTTAAAATGGTCAAGGTCTATAATCATAATAGAGAGCGCTTTAGCGTAGCGTTTTGCACGTTTAAACTCGGCCTCAAGCGTCTCCTCGAGGTGTCTTCTGTTCCATAGTCCAGTTAGTGGGTCAGTTTTGCTCAGTAGCTCTATCTCTTGTGTTCTTATCTTCACCAAGTGCTCAAGGCGTTCTTTCTCCGTGCGCGACTGTTCAATAGCCGAGAAGTATATAAGTCTTGAGGTAAGAAGTGCGAAAAGAAGCGCGATTGAGGCGGTTATGGTCGCCGTGGTAAAGAGCCTATTTTCATGGCTTAAATAGGCAGAGGCGTCCATGAGAAGCAGCAACTTTACACTTGAGTTGTTATCATGTGTATGCGAGTCAATGATAGTGCGATATCTTAGTTTCCCATCTATCTCAAGTATCGCCGATTCGGGAAGCTCTCTGTTTTGAAGCTGTGTTCCGACAAGGGTTATGTCGCTACTTGCGTATATATTTTGATTCTCTTCAATGATTGAAATCTGAAGAATATTTTTTGCCGAATCCATATAGGCATGTAAAAAATTATTTATATTTATCTTCTCTAGTATTGCAAGGCTGTTGGTGATAGAGCCGTCCATCGCTTTTAAGAGGTTAAGTACGTCAGTTTCTCTTCTTAGGATGGAAGCATCCTCTTTTAAGCCGCTTTTTATATTGTATTCTGATATATCTACGGCTAAATCTATGATTCCGGTTAGCTTTTCGTTGAGATAGATAGGGTAGTAGATTGACATGACGTTGACATAGTCTCTTACTTCAAATAAAAATGTGCCGAGTTTTTTCTCACCACGCATTGTCTCAACAAAGCTTTTTGAAGAGAGTGTTTTACCAATCTCATCTTTGAACATTGAGTTTTTAATGGTGCCATCGGGCTCTAAGTATCTAAACTCAAAAATCTCAAGCCCAAAAGAGACATCGTTGACAAGTTTTTGAAGATTTATGGTTGATTTTATATCATGAAAACGCTCTATTGCCGAAGAGACAGAGCTGGCAATATTTAATGAGCTGTTATGCAGCTGCGTTAAAAGTAGCTCTTTTTGCGTTTTGTAGTTGTAGTACGAAAGGTACGATATCGCCGCCACCAATGAAGAGAGGATAATGGGAACTGCGTGTTTCTTTACAAATGATATCATCAATGACCAGTGCTTGGATCTGCTTTTTTATAGCTGTTGTAGGCTTTGTCAAAGTCATGGTAAGATCTGTTCCAGCGCTCGGTATGACAGCTCGTGCATATGTTTTTAAGAACCTCGGTAGTACCCTCACCGGCAAGAAAACCGCCGCCTGTAAATTTTTTTGCCTCATTTTTAACTTTATCTTTTGCCAATGCTATATGAATATTTCCAGGACCATGACACCCTTCACACTGCACATTTGCAAGGCGAGGCGTCTTTTCCATATCGATAAAACCAGTTGGTGTACCATGACCCGTAGAATGACATCTTAGGCAGTGCGGATTTTTATCATTTCCTGAAGACTCCAAGCTCTCCATTGCATGATCATGCGGGTCGTTTTTTCTGCCTAAAAAAAAGTTTCTGTGGCATAAGCGGCACTTTGAGTTTCCTACATAGCTGTAATCTCGAGAGTTTATAGCAGCGTCGTATGCTTTTGCACCCATTGCCTTTTTTAGCGGGATTTCTGGCATTGGAGATACTAATTCTTCGATTACTCGCTGATTTTGAGCTGCAAAAACAACAAATGAAAAAAGCGATACAATTACAAAAATTTTTAATACGTAAGCAAACCCACTTTGTCTATTATCCATCTATCTACTTTAAATTATAATGTTAAAACTTATTTTAACCACGATTGTATCATACAAATTATCTTAATTTTATTAACATAAATCAATAAAAAAGTAGAGCTGCAGATAAACCTTAAATAAACCATAAATTAAGCTATTTATAAGCAAAAGAAGATATACTTTCGCCAATTAAACAAGCATTTAAAATGTGATGTTAAGAAAATTACTTGAAAGGTTCAAGAATGAAATTTACGAAAATTGCAACTCCTGAACAAATCAATCAAAAATGGGTTTTGATTGATGCTGAAGGTAAAACTTTTGGTCGTATTATTACTGAAGTAGCAACTATACTTCGCGGTAAAAACAAACCATGTTTTACTCCAAATATTGACTGTGGTGACTATGTTGTGGTTGTAAACGCTTCTAAAGCAAAGTTTAACGGTCTTGGCAAAATTGCTAACAAAGAGTATTTTTCATACTCTGGCTACTTCGGTAGTGTTAAGAGCACCAAAATGACTGAACTCTTAGAGAAAAATCCTGAGAAGCTTTACAAATTGGCTACTCGCGGTATGCTTCCTAAAACTAAGCTTGGTGCTAAAATGATTAAAAAATTAAAAATTTATGCAGGTGCTGAGCATCCTCACTCTGCACAACTTGCTAAGTAAGGATTGACATATGGCAAAAATATACGCAACAGGTCGTCGTAAAGCATCAATAGCAAAAGTGTGGTTAGCTCCAGGAACTGGCAACATGACTATAAACGGTCTTTCATTAGACGCATGGCTAGGTGGATTGGAAGCTAAAAAGCTTCGTGTTAAACAACCACTTGCTCTAACAAAACAAGATACATCGGTCGATATCATAGCTACTACTATGGGTGGTGGTTTCGGTGGTCAAGCGGACGCTCTTCGCCACGGTATTTCTCGTGCTTTAGTAAGATTTAACCCAGAGTTAAAAGCTATACTAAAACCTGAGGGTATGATGACTCGTGATTCACGTGTTGTTGAACGTAAGAAGCCAGGCAAGCGCAAAGCTCGTCGTTCTCGCCAGTTCTCTAAGCGTTAATCGCCCAAAGAACTTTTTTATCAGTGCTTTTTGCACTGTTAAAAACTCCTCCAATCTTCTCATTAACAATTCGCTACATCTAACTTTGGTATAATCGCTCAAAAAAAAGAGTAATTTTGCGCTATATTCTATTTCTGTTTTTATCATTAAATCTTTTTGCATCAACACTTCATCTGGCAACGTCCGCAAATCCCTCAAGACTAAATCCTATTTTAGCCACTGACTCAAGTTCATCCGAGATTACCGGATTTCTTTTTAACGGACTCGTAAAGTATGATAAGGATCTATCCACAATTATTGGAGATTTGGCGCAGGAGTTCTACTTTGAGGATGATAAAACGCTTATTTTTAAACTCCATAAAAATGTAAAATGGCATGACGGAAAGAGTTTTGGCGCAAAAGATGTTGTATTTACCTATGAGGTGCTTATCTCTTCAAAAATAAGTTCGCCATACAGCGCTAACTTCAGGTTTGTAAAAAGCGTAGAAGCAGTTGATGAATTTACGTTAAAAGTTATATATAAAGAGCCATATTTTAAAGCTTTAGAGACTTGGATGATGGGCATTTTGCCTGAGCATATTTTAAAGAATGAGCAAAATTTAATGAACTCATCTTTTAACACAAATCCAATAGGTACGGGAGCATATAAGCTTCATCAGCTGGAGCACTCAAAAAATATTATCTTATCGGCATTTGATGACTATTTTGAAGGACGTGCAAAGATTGATACAATCTCTTTTCATGTCATAGCTGACCCCATGACACGTTTTATGATGCTAAAGTCCGGTGCACTTGATGTCGGAAGCATAGAACCTATGCAGTATGAGCGGCAGTTAAAGAGTGATTTTTTTGAAAAATTTAACATCTATGAAAATATCTCACAGTCATACACATATCTGGGATTTAACCTGCGTCTTGAGAAGTTTAAAAATCCAAAAATAAGAGAGGCGCTCTCTTTGGCGATTGATAGAGAAGAGTTGGCTCAAATCCTCTTTTTTGACCATGCAAAAGTCTGCACAGGACCTTTTTTACCGGGGACAAAAGCTTTTAATGAGAGTGTAAAAGCACCAAGCCAAGACATAAAAAGAGCAAAAGAGCTCTTAGCTGAAGCCGGATATGATGAAAATAATCCTTTTACTTTTGAGATTGCGACATCAAACTCAAGCGATATCAGACCCTACGCTGCCCAGATACTGCAACACCAACTAAAAAAAGCTGGCGTTATTGTTACTTTGAGAGTTATGGAGTGGCAGGCGTTTTTAAACATGGTTGTTTTTCCTCACAAATTTGATACAGTTTTGCTTGGATGGGGTCTCTCTCCAACACCTGATCCATACATGTTTTGGCATAGCGACAATGACAAGCAGGGTGGATTTAACCTTGTGGGCTACCACAACCCCAAAATAAACAAAATGATAGAAGAGTCTCAGAGCATGATAGATAGCGAGAAACTCTCCGGTGTTTGGAGGGAGATGTTTAAGATAATAACGGATGAAAATCCCTATCTTTTTTTATACATTCCAAACTCAATCACAACAGTCGACAAGAATATAAAAAATGTTGAACCTGCTCCTAGCGGAATTTGGCATAACTACATAAAATGGGAGAAATAATTTGATAATTCTGTTTGATTTGGACGGAACGTTGATAGACTCTACGGAAGCGATTTTAGAGTCGTTTCATCACTCTTTTGATGTCCATAAACATGATAAAAAAAAGGATGAAGATATCAAAGCTCTTATAGGTTATCCGCTTGACATTATGTATGAAAATCTAGGGGTTAAAAAAGAGCTTATAGGTGATTTGATAGTAACCTATAAAGAACATTACCGCGACATTTCAACACAAAAAACCACTCTTTTAAAAAATGCAGAAGAGGCGATTTTACTCGCAAAGGAGTTTGCAACACTTGGAATTGTTACTACAAAAACAGGGCTATATTCAAGAATATTGATGGAGCATTTTGGGCTTATGAAGTATTTTGACGTGCTCATCGGCAGAGAAGACGTAGAAAACCCAAAACCCCACGCAGAGCCGATAATTAAGGCACTTGAAGGACTTCAGACTCGCAATAAAGAGGTGTGGATGATAGGGGATACAAAACTAGATCTAATTGCCGCAAAAAATGCAAATATCAACTCCATCGCCGTGCTGAGTGGCTATGATAATTTGGAGACATTAAAAAAGTTTACAAATGTTATATTAAATGACGCGTTTGAAGCAGCGGCGTATCTCAAAGATAGGAAAAAACAACACACTTTTCTTACTTCTTAAAAAAGAGTAAATTATCAAGCTATATTTAAGAGCAACTTGTCTAAAATAAGGGGCAAAATAGAATTGATGATTCTATAGTTCTTGTATATTTATATTAATTAAAAGGGAGAGTTTATGCTAGAGATAAGATGGCATAGTCGTGCAGGACAAGGTGCAGTAACCGGCGCTAAGGGTTTGGCAGATGTTATTTCTACAACCGGCAAACAGGTGCAGGCGTTTGCATTTTACGGGTCTGCAAAGCGTGGAGCTGCCATGACGGCGTATAACCGTGTAGATGATAAAGTAATTATGAATCACGAAAAATACATGGAACCTGATTATGTTTTTGTAATTGACCCTGCATTGGCAATTACAACAGACGTTACAATAAATCATAAAGATAGCACAAAGTACATTATTACAACGCATATGACTACTGAAGAGTTAAAAAAAGCACAACCAAAACTAGAGGGAAAAGAAGTTTACACGGTTGATTGTATAACGATTGCAAATGAGACTATCGGTCGTGCAATTCCAAATACGCCGATGCTTGGCGCGTTTATGAAAATTTCCGGAATGTATGATATAGAGTTTTTTAAAGAGAGCATGAAGAGAGTTCTTGGAAAATTACCACAAAAAATTATCGATGCGAATATGTTTGCAATACAGCGCGCATATGATGAAGTAAAGTAAGGAACGGGTCATGGCAAAAAAAGGATGGGATGAGTTTGAAATCGGAGCAATGCTTCGCACGTTTGACGGAAAGATAGACGATATAGCAGGGACAAGACAAGAGGATCGTGCATATTCACAAAACAGTTCATACACAGCAAGTGTTTCTGACTGGAGACTTATTAAACCCGTATTTAATAAAGACTATTGTATTGATTGTCAATTTTGCTGGATATATTGTCCTGACGTTTCGATTATTTCAAGAGATAAAAAGCTTATTGGTGTGGATATGGACCACTGTAAAGGTTGTGGTATCTGCGTTGAGGTTTGTCCTACAAACCCAAAATCGCTTCTAATGTTCCCAGAGCAGGCAGAAGAAGAAACAGTGATTGCAAACTGGCCTAAAAAAGATGAGGAGGAAGCGTAATGGCATTTGATAAAATGGAATTAAAAGATGTGGAAGTATGGGATGGCAATTATGCTGCCGCTCAAGCTTTAAGACAAGCTCAGGTTGATGTTGTTGCGGCTTATCCGATTACGCCATCAACTCCTATTGTTGAGGGTTACGCAAAATTTACCGCTGATGGATATGTAGAGGGCGAATTTGTTATGGTTGAGTCTGAACATGCTGCTATGAGTGCTTGTATCGGCGCTGCTGCTGCGGGTGGTCGTGTTGCAACTGCTACATCTTCTCAAGGTTTTGCTTTGATGGTGGAGACTCTTTACCAAGCTTCAGGTATGCGTTTACCGATAGTTTTAAACGTCGTAAACCGTGCTTTGGCTGCTCCTCTTAACGTTAACGGAGACCACTCGGATATGTATTTAGGGCGCGATAGCGGCTGGATTCAGCTTGACGCATTCTGCCCTCAAGAGGCTTATGATTTGAATTTTATAGGATTTAAAGTTTGCGAAGACCATGAAGTAAGACTTCCTTGTATGGTTCACCAAGATGGCTTTATGACTTCTCATACTGCGCAGGGCGTAAAAACTTTGAGCGATGATGCTGCTTATGGATTTGTAGGAGAGTACAAGCCTATGAACGACATGCTTGACTTTGAGCATCCGGTTACTCATGGAGTTCAAACTGAAGAGGATTGGCACTTTGAGCATAAAGCTCGTCAACATAACGATTTGATGACTAAGGTTATGCCAAAAATCCAAGCTGCATTTGATGATTTTGAGAAGCTAAGCGGACGCAAGTACAACATAGTAGAAAAGTATGATATGGACGATGCTGATGTGTGTGTTGTATGTATGGGTACTTCTGTTGAAACTGCACGTGAAGTTGCGGGCGAGATGAGAGCAAAAGGCATCAAAGCAGGCGTGGTTGGCTTACGTGTAATCCGTCCATTCCCGTTCTTTGAGATAGCAGAGACTTTAAAAGATATAAAAGCAATCGCAGTTCTTGACCGCTCATCACCAAACGGTGCGGCTGGCATGTTATTTAACGAGATTGCAGGAGCGCTATTTAACACTGGCACAAAAGCACTTTTATCGGGCTATGTGTATGGTTTGGGCGGTCGTGACTTAACAAAAAAACATTTAGTAGATCTATTTAATGAACTTCAGGCAAATGCAAATGCCGGTAAAGTAACTACAAAATTACAGCAGTTTATCGGTGTTCGTGGACCGAAACTGGCATATCTATAAGGGGAAAACCGTGAGCGAAATGAAACAAATTAAAAACTTAAAAGAGTTTTCGACGTCGGCTGACCGTTTTGAGGGTGCAAATCTTTTATGTCCAGGATGTGCACACTCGATTATCGTTCGTGAAATTTTAAATGCAACAAACGATGATATGGTCCTATCTGCTTCAACAGGCTGTCTAGAGGTTTGTACGGCGGTTTATCCATATACTTCATGGGATGCTTCTTGGATTCACATCGGATTTGAAAATGGCTCAACGGCTGTTGCGGGCGCTGAGACAATGCACAAAGTTCTTAAGAGAAAAGGTCGCCTAAAGCAGCCTGACCGTAATCCTAAGTTCGTATCTTTTGCGGGAGACGGCGCATCTTACGATATTGGTTTTCAGTGGATTTCAGGATGTATGGAGCGTGGACATAACATAATGCACGTTGTTCTTGATAACGAGGTTTATGCAAATACCGGCGGACAGAGATCATCATCTACTCCAATAGGTTCTTCAGCTACAACTTCTCCAGAGGGAAGAAAAAGCTACGGAGAGAAGAAGAACAAAAAAGATATGGTAGCGATTATGGCTGCACACGGTATTCCATACGCTGCTCAAGTTGCACCAAACAAGTGGAAAGATATGGTAAAGAAGATTCAGCACGGTTTCTCCGTTGATGGACCTGTATTTATCAATGCTGTTTCGCCTTGTACGACTGAATGGAAATTTGACCCAAAAGATACGATGCACATCACTGATTTGGCAACAGACTCTTTGGTTTTCCCACTTTATGAGATAATTGACGGGCATGAGTTAAACATCACTTACAGACCTAAAAATGTTGTTCCTGTTGAGGAGTATTTGGCTGCTCAAGGCCGTTTCAAGCACCTATTTAAAGATGAGTATAAGTACCTCATTAAAGAGTGGCAAGATCGTGTAGATGCTCAATGGGCGTATTTACAACGCCGTGAAGAATCTCGCGTATAGTAAAGTTCTAGCTTCAGCGCATATGGCACAAAACAAAACCGCTCGGCGTACTACAGTACGCAGTCGGGCTTAGTTTTGCACAATCTACACCAAATCTAAAACTTTCAGTGATAATAATTGAAATATCTGATTAAATTAAGATTAGATTGCCGCGCTTCGCTCGCAATGACCTTTATTGCGAATTGAAATATCTGATTGAATTAAGATTAGATTATTGCATCTCTTGCCGAGGCTTGTAACCGTCATTGCGAGGAACTTGTGACGAAGCAATCTATATTTATTTAAAAGCTTCAGTTTTATAATTAGCGTTTTTAAAAAAGATCCGCATGTCCAAAGAAAACATCTTGTTTATTGTTTTTACGCATGCCTTCCAAAATCTCTTTAGCTTTTAGTTTTGTCTCTTGGTCAAAATAGATAAGCATATTTCTTGAAAAAACAAAGTCAAATTTTCCGATACTCTTAAATGCAGGGTCAAAAAGATTCATCAAGATAAAAGTAACATGTTGTTTTATGCTATCTTTTAAAATATAGTTTCCGCCCTCTTGTGTAAAATATCTATCGATTGCCTGCGGCGGCAAATTTCTTACGTTTCTCTCTCTGTAGATAGCTTTTTTAGCCTTATTTAGGGCATCTGAATTTATATCGATTCCTGTTACTTGGAAGTTGCTTGGCATCACGCCAGCTTCAAGCAAAGCTATTACTATGCTGTATGGCTCTTCGCCCGTAGCTGATGGCGCGCACAATATCTCAATTTTTCTGCCTTCGTCTTTTACAAGTTTTACAAGTTCCTCTATCTGCTTAAACTCTCTGTAAAAAAATGTCTCGTTGGTTGTCAGGTAGTCAATGAGAGATTGTTTTAGTTTTTTATCATCTTTTATAGCACTTAAAAGCTCTCTAAACGAGCTAATAGCCATCTGTTTGCAAAATGTAGTAACTTTGCTTTTTAAGATGGTTGTCTGTTTGTCAAACGTAACACCCGTCTCGTTTTTAAAATATTGCGCAATTGGCGTTACGTCGCTGTAATCTTCAATAACAGCCTCTTTTTTTTCGCTTCTATTCTCAGAGGTACTCTTTTTAAAAAAATCAAACATTAACTACAAAACCCCTTTATTTTTTCTCTTATTGTCTCTATGTTAGAGATTTCAATATTTGGAACCTCTTTTCTTGCTCTGCTTGGCATTCCATCAACAATCGCGCTCTCTTCGTTTTGTGTGAGAGTTCTCGCTCCGGCCATCGCTAGTTGTTTGCACCCCTCAACCCCGTCATCGCCTATGCCCGTAAGTATAACAGCTAAAATCTCTATAGCACTTGCAAATTGAACAAATGAGCTAAAAACAGTGTTGATGTCTGGGTTGTATTTGTACTCTTTGGAAGATTCGACATTAAAACTAAGCTCATAGCCTTCTCTTTTAATGGTTGTCATCCCATGGCAGAAGTATACTGTGCCGGCTTTTATTGTGCTGTTTTGTATTGCCATTAAAACAGGGTTTATACTCTGTTCCTGAAGTCTTTTTACAAAACTTGGGATAAAGTCGACTGCCATGTGCTGTGCGACTATCACGGTTGTGTCGCTTAAGCGAGGAAGGGATCTGATGATTTTTTCTATTTGCCCCGGACCTCCGGTGGAGGCGCCAATGAGGACAATTT
>Ga0172380_10001975_pt1 | contig 33652 bp, 32 predicted proteins | sample Leawe162metaG_FD_119747 | JGI IMG/M metagenome (GOLD analysis project Ga0172380, IMG submission 119747) | Leachate microbial communities from a municipal landfill in Southern Ontario, Canada - Leachate well 162 metaG | ecosystem: Engineered > Solid waste > Landfill > Unclassified | place... | reverse complement strand
CCCTACAGCGGTTGGTGTTGTAATGGGGTTAGTAGACCCTACACCGAGCTGGCCGTAGGAGTTAGTTCCCCAGCAATACAGCGTACCGTCGGCGATGGCACAGGTGCCAGCGCTAAAGGTAGTAAGCGTTCCATCACTAACCGAAGGAACCCCTGAACCCTGCAATTTCGCTTTTGCAGATACGGTATCTTGCCGTATAACATCTCCGCTTGTCTTTCGTACTTCTCGAACAATGCCCAGAGCATTAATTCCTGTAGTTATGCCCCCACTATCAGCCGTTATGCCGACATTGTAGCTCGTCCGGTAGAGTCCCTGGATCATGACATAGCACTGAGGGCTCGTACTGTTAGCCGGACAGCTCAGAGTTTCTGTACCTGTGCAGTCGGTGTTTGGCTTGAGTGGCTTGGCATTTGTCCATGTGACGGCATTACTGTTTTTAGCCATGCAGGCTTTAGCGATAGCAACGCCTGATTGAACAGCTTCTTTGCCTATCTTATCGGTATACTGGCCACGAATACTTTCACTCACAGAGACAACGGACTGGATAGCAGCAAGTAGAACCATAAGCATGACGACAGACGAGATGAGGACAGTGGGGAGAGCAAAGGCGCGAGCATAACTCTTTTTCTGAGTTACTACCACCCGCATTCTACCCACTAAATATTTGCCCGACATTATACTTATATATACAGGAGTAAAGCATGAGCGTCAACCGATGACGGGTTCAAACTACTTTTATTGGTGGAGATAGAGGGACTCAAACCCTCGACTTCTTCCATGCCATGGAAGCACTCTAATCAACTGAGCTATATCCCCACGATAAAAGGCGCTCGAACCAATTTATTGTACCAAAAAACCGCCCCTGGTGCCAGAGACGATTTATGTGAGCTGCTACGCGCCCACCCGGGGCACGGTTTTGGTTTTTATATGTTTGTTTTAACCTTGCGCGGTACCCCTTAGAGCGTACCAGCTTATGATTAGTATGCACTGTAGTTCGGATAATTACAAGCTTATGCTAGTGTTTTTCGCCGAATCATGCTTAAATAGTTATGTTCAGAAGCATACACTGAAGCAAGTGTTTCTCTCTTTAAGGAGATACTCTTTCTTGGAAAAGTGGCACATGTGGTCGATCTGACGTTACTATAACAAGAAAAGAGTTATCCATTTTATGGCACAAACCAATCTATTTATCGGTAGCCTAGCATACGCAACTAACGATGACACCCTGAAAGCTCACTTTGAGCAAATCGGTGAAGTCGCGAGTGCGCGTGTTATTACCGATCGTGATAGCGGTCGCAGCAAAGGTTTTGGATTCGTTGAATTTGTCGACGAAGCCAACAACCAAAAAGCTGTTGACCAACTTGATGGCAAAGAGCTTGACGGCCGCGCTATCAATGTGAGCCTCGCTCGTCCAAAGGAAGATCGCCCAAAGCGTGATTTCGGTGGCAACGATCGTGGTGGCAGCGGTGGCGGTTCATTCCGTCAGCGTAGCTGGTAGTTTACTACCTCGCGACAATAAAATACCTCGTCTTTAGGGCGAGGTATTTTATTTAGGAGAAAAATGGCAACGGCGAACGGACCCAGTCCCAGCCAAGATTAAGAAGATCGTTTATCATGCCGTAGCCGTTGAGCAGCCAGATCGTCAGCACCACGACAATGAAGGTAAGCAGCCAAAAAGTAAGTTGGATATACCTAGGCTGTTTCTTTAGCCAATCTTGCCAGGTGTCGTATTTGCCTTTCGCAAAGTCTAGCACCTTGCGGGCGCGGTCAAATTCGGTCGCCAGAATCGCCAACCCCGCGAATACAATCAGCCAGCCCGGGCCAGGATACGGCACGAGAACTATGCCGAGAAGAACGACCAGCCCACCGAGCACGCCAATTGTACTTTTCTTTAACGCTCGTTTGGTTTTATGGAGTTTAGTTGTCATACAAACTCGACAGTGCCTTAAATGATTCTTCATAAGTATCAAGGATAGGTTGTGGTGGGGAAACTTTTAGCCTAGCTTTGAACTTTGTTCGTTGACGTTCTGCCCACTTCTCTACATCCGCTTTCTTCGTGATATTACGCACGAGTGCATGATTTTTCATGTCGTAGTGATGCAGCCATGTCCACGTCGTACAGGCTTTATCAAGAACAAACACCGTTGCGGCCTCAGCAGTATCAAGCTTTTCATAGTCATGCATAGCACCAAGAAGTGTGGGGTATCTCGAGAACACCTCATCAAACTCTTTTATTGCTTCTTCCTCACGGGCATGTTTAGCGGCGTGCTGCTCCTGAGTAAAATGTAAGGTATCTTCATCTCCGGTAATTATCTCGAGCAGATCATGCGCAAGCGAGAACAATAATACTTTATCAGCATCCAGTTCTGGACATTCGGTCTTTACAATGTGGTATGCAATGAGCGCAAGTGAAAAACTGTGATGCGAGTCAGACTCCGGCTCACCATTCGGTAGATGCGTTGCACGTCGTACTTGCCCCATCTCTCCGAGCATTTCCGACAGTCTGATAATGTCTTGAATATTCATCTACGCTAATTATAGCGTATTTGGAGTCTTCTCGTTGTCGAGCTTCTCAAACCGCGGCTTCATCTCACTATCCAATTCCACCTTTCCTACAAACATAGCATAGGGCCGCGCGAAAAATTCATACTTTGTTTCGTACAGTGGACGGTAGATAACCAATGGTTCGTTCGTTTCGGTATGAAACGTAATTCCCGTCACTTCGTAAAGATTACCGCTTTTATTATGACGATAGGTTCCTTTTTCGATATGCGGCAGTGCCGGATCTGCTTTGCCACTTTTGCCTAACTCTGCATATTTGTTAGGTTCCTGGCGATAATACTTCACCCACTCATCATCATCTGTGAGCTCAATAGTCTCTACAAAAATGCCATCAGAGAAACCGCCCTTTTTCGCAAATTTTTTACTTTTAGCTGCCCGTATTTCTTCATCAGATATATCGAGCTGCGCTTTTATGTCATCCATCACCTGTTCAACATCGCTCAGTTCATCAATAATTTGCTCTCTAGTTCCCTCCTCAAAAGGAATTTCGGCTACCTCTTCGAGGAGCTTCTCTCCCAGGCGCCTTAATAGTTCCACGCCTCTCAACTTCCGAAATACTATCTTCTCATTAAGCTCAGTGTACACTGCAGGTAGTTTATCGCGGACTAATTTATTAAATTGAAAGATTGGCATAACATACTAACTCCCTAAGATTTTGATAAGTTCTTGCTCATTAATAACTTCCGTACCGTAGCTCTCGGCCTTTTTCAATTTACTAGCGCCGACTTTTCCGCCAGCGACGAGATAGGTTGTGTCTTTGGCGACTGCTGTCTGAAACGTGCCGCCTAAGCTCCGGATGCGATCGGCGGCTTCGTCGCGGCTCATGTTTTCTAGCGTGCCAGTAATGACGAAGTTCATGCCGACGAGCTTACCGGTTTTTTTCTTGAAGTAGGGTTCGACCCCAAGTCTTTTTAGTTTGTCGAGTAGTTTCTCATTGTCTTCATCAGCAAACCATCCCAAGATGCTTTCGGCCACGACGGTACCGATGCCCTCGACGGCTTCAAGCTCTTCAAGTGTGGCTCTTTGGAGATTTTCCATCGACTCAAACTTGCCAGCTAGATCAATTGCGGTTTGCGTACCGACGTGTCGAATACCCAGGCCGAGGATGAACCGTTCAAGCGGCGGATTTTTCTTTTCGGCAATGGCACTCACCAGTTTTTTAGCCGAAATATCCCCGAAGCGTTCCAATTTCAATAAATCATCGACTGTCAGGGTGTAAATATCGGCGATGTCATTGACGAGCCTAGCATCCACGAGTGCGATAACATTCTTTTCACCGAGTGTATCGATATCGAGAGCGGCTTTGCTCGCATAATATTCTACCGAACGTTTGAGAATGAGATCGCCCGATAAGCCCTTTACCCGATACACCACGTCTTTACCGTGGCGTTCAAACTCAAGTTCTGGGTATTGGCGCTTCAAGGCAGCTTCGTAATCAAATGGTGCAGTTCGACTGGGTCGTAGGTCCAGTAAGACTCGCTCGACCTGAGGAATGATATCCCCGGCCTTATAGATAATAACCGTATCGCCAATACGCACATCTTTACGAGCAATTTCATCGGCATTATGCAAACTAGCGTGCTGCACGGTCGTGCCTGCCACTTCCACCGGATCAAACACGGCGACTGGCGTCGCGGCACCCGTACGCCCAATGCTAATAACGATATCCTTAACGATTGTGGTGGCTTCCTCGGCCGCATATTTGTAGGCGACGGCGCCCCGGGGGCTTTTGCCTACCGTGCCGAGGCTCGCAAACTGCGCCCGGTCATTGACTTTTATCACCACGCCGTCGGTGTTAAACGGCAGATCATTGCGCGCCTCATCGAGTCCATGAATATACGCCATAACGTCGCTAAGCTCGGTGAAATGTTTGGCCTGGCCGCTCGTGGTGATACCAATCTCACCAAGCGTTTCGTAGACAAACGAGTTGGTTGGCACCTGAGCTGCATCGTCCCGCAATACGTCATAGCCCATAAATGTCAGCGGACGTTCGGCCACAAGCTTGGGGTCAAGCTGACGAATCGTACCGGCCGCGAGGTTACGCGGATTCTTAAATGTCGGTAGATCTTGAGTAGCGCGCTTTTTGTTGAGGGCGGCAAACGCCTCCTTTTGCATAACGATCTCACCGCGAACTTCAGTGCGACCATGGGTAAACACGCCGTCGCCGCGGAGGCGAAGTGGGACGTTTTGGATAGTCCGCACATTCATCGTGACATCTTCGCCGACCCGGCTGTCGCCGCGGGTAACAGCCTGAACGAGGAGCCCGTCTTCGTATACAAGGGCACACGCCAAGCCGTCCATTTTGATATCACACATAAACTCGTGCTTGGAACCCGGCAGTAATTTATCCATCCGTACAATCCAGGCTTTAACTTCGGCCTCATCAAACACATCGTTGAGCGAGATCATGGGTACTTTGTGGGTCACTTTTTTGAATTTATCAAGCGCCACGCCTGCCACGCGTTGGGTCGGGCTGTCGGGTGTAATAAGCTCCGGATAACGCTCTTCAAGCTGTGACAATTCATGTTTGAGGCTATCTGCCGCGGCTTCGCTCATGATTGATTCATTGAGCACATGGTAGTGATAGCGATATTCGTTTATCAGCTTCCGTAGCTGCGCGATACGCTCTTTAGGCTGGGGCTGCGTCATCTTCCACGACCCTCCGATAGAGCAAATAGATATACGCGGCTGCGGTTACAACTGTCAGGGAACTCATCCCGAGTAATGTCACTGGAACAAGCGGCAACCACGTAATCGCCGGCAGTACGCTCTTGAGCCAAGTATCAAACAGGATCACCGGCACCATCACAACTATCCAAGCGGCGACGACCATGGCTGCCAACCACGCCCAGCGCAGCAGAATCCGCAGCCGCCGACCAATCACCAGATCGCCAGCGGTCTTCAGAGCTTGAAGCGGATACATACCAGGCAACGTCACGACAGTTAGCGCAATCAAGGTGCTTGTGATCCAATAGAGAGACAGTGTCACGAGTAGTAACGCCGCAATAGTGAATAACATCGCAATCACGCCGCCAGATAACAGCTCAGTGCTCATAGCCGCGCTAAAAGCAATGACAGCCAGGGCCGCAGGGACTAATTGCACAATAAGTGCCAATGCTACTGCTGCTGTGGAGACAATCGGTGCGCCAGCGTTGTAGAGGCCTTCACGAAATCGTGGTTTTTGACCAGCTTTAATGGCACGGAGCAGCCAGACTGTCGTGAGCCAGGTCAGAAGCCCGATCAGGCCGGCGTAAATTTGCTGGGCTTCGGTCGGTGCCGAGCTCAGACTTCCCGTCACGCTCGAGAAGAGCAGCAGGCTAGCTTTACCGATCTCCCCCCAATTGCCTTGAAATAGATCACCGCTTGTATCACGCAACGTACCGCTTAGCGTCGTGTAGGTATCCTGCGACGCGAGGCCGACGAGCAGGCTTGAAAGCACCGCGTAGACGACAACAACCCAGCCAAGCGTGCGACGGTTTTGCCATAGCAGAGAGCGGACTTCATTCGTAAAACTCCAATAACCCGGTAGTTTAAGTGAGCGTACATAATCCCGCCGACGTGTGCGACGAAAACTACGGTGCGGGCGACGAGCCAGAAAAGTTTGAGTGCGTTTTTTTAGACGTACGAACGGTACAGCTAATCTAGCAACCCGCCCCGAAGTCTCGGGACGAACTGGCGCCTGCTTTTTCTTGGTTACCGTTCGCTTGGTGATCGGGGCTTTTTTTGCCATACGATTTAGAATTTATCTGCCGTGGCGCGAAGTCGTTTAATGCGTTCTTCAAGCGGAGGATGCGTGCTGAATAACTTGGCAAAGCCGCCGGGTTTGAGGGGATTGCTAAAGAACAGATGAGCTGTCGAAGTGCTTTGCTTTTGCATAGGACGACCGTACTGCTGCAATTTGCCGAGCGCGCTAGCCAGGCCCTCAGGGTGGCGTGTGGTCATCGCTCCGGTTGCATCGGCTAGGTACTCGCGCTGACGGCTAATTGCCAGCTGTACCAGAGTTGCCACAATGGGAGCAAGGATAATCACGATAATACCGACCACCAGCACAATCGGGTTGGTGTTGCGGTTCTCGCTGTTGCCGAAAAAGAACATACGCAGGATAATATCCGACAAAATTCCGATAGCGCTCACCAGCCCAAGCGCAATCATGCTCACCCGAATATCATAATTCTGGACATGCCCCATCTCGTGAGCCATGACGGCTTCAAGTTCGGTATCATCCATGATATCAAGCAGCCCAGTGGTTGCGGCTACGATGGCATGTTTGGGGTCGCGTCCTGTTGCAAAGGCATTGGGCGCTGGATCATCGATCAGATACACTTTTGGAGTCGGCATACCGGTCGCGATCGCCAGATTCTCGACGATGCGGAAAAACCGCGGATTATCCTTTTTCGCAATTTCATGAGCTCCCGTCATAGCCACGGCCAACTTACTAGCAGCAAAATATTGAATCAGCGCATAAATGGCTGCCCCGATGAGCACCCACAGTGTAATCGATGTGTTGCCATAATAGAGGCTCACCACGTAGCCAATGGCCGTTATAATACCAACAAATACCGCCATGATCAGGACGGTATTTCGTTTGTTGGCAGCAATAGCGCTATACATACTTGTTGGTAGTTACTTCTATTAGAACTTTACGTCGACAGGTTTCTGAGCCTCAGCCATTTCAGCTTCTTCAAGCTCGAAGAACTCGCGTTTTTTAAAGCCGAGTGGACCAGCCACGAGGTTGTTTGGAAACAGTTCAATCTTAGTGTTCAGGTCACGGACACCACCGTTGTAGAAACGGCGAGAGGCCTGGATTTTGTCTTCGGTATCAACCAGTTCGTTCTGAAGCTCTACGAAATTCTGGCTGGCTTTCAGGTCTGGGTAGGCTTCGGCGACAGCGAAGAGGCTCTTCAGGGCACCCTCGAATTGGTTTTCAGCTGCAGCGGTCTCTTTGACGCCTTGGGCGTTGAGAGCGTTGGCGCGGGCTTTGGTAACTTCTTCAAACACACCCTTTTCATGCTTGGCATATCCTTGAACCGTGTTTACGAGGTTCGGGATAAGGTCGAGTCGGCGCTTGAGTTGAACGGTGATATCACTCCAAGCTTCATCGACTCGGTTACGGAGCGTAATTAGCCCGTTGTAAGTGGCCCACATAAATAGCGCTATCACGACAACAATGCCGATAATAATCCATACTGCAATCATTTCTTATAATCCCCTTATAAAAGTGTTAAATTGTCTGCTCATATTGTACCACTTTTACAGGAAAAACTCGACTACATGAGTCGAGTTTTATCAGTTTTGGTGCGCGGAGCGGGAATCGAACCCGCACGCCTTTTGGGCACGACATTTTAAGTGTCGCTTGTCTACCTATTCCAACACCCGCGCAAGTGCTATTTTTTTATTAAGACCCCTATGGGTCGGCTGGAGACTATGACAATTTGGACATAAAATTCGCAGATTCTCTATCCGGTTATCTGTACGATCACCGTTCATATGATCCAGCTCTAAAGGTATTCTACCATCAGGACTCAGTTTCGCCCAGCCACACATTTCACATTGAGGCCGTTTAAGGCCAGCCTCGTAGAGCCTCTTCTTCAACTTGTAACTCTGTACGATGCTCCCCTTTACTAGTAAAGTTTCTAGCGTTTGTCGTGCGCGTGTATGGTACGTCTTGCCTTTATTCCAACCTTGCCCCTTAAGATGGCTATTGTCCAAGCTAAGTCTTACAATTCCCGCCTTCACCTGAACATAATTGCCACCAGCCGGTATTAAATTTAGTTTCAAAATAACTTCTCGCACACTAAACGACGTTTTTACGGCGTCAACCAGCTCCTCGTCCGTCCATGATCGCTTTGATGGCATACGTTTATAATACCATAACCAGATTGTCTACCGTAAAATATTATAAATAAAAACAACCCTCTATGAAGAGCTGTTCCTCTTGGAGGCACGTACGGGAGTTGCACCCGTCTACGCGGTTTTGCAGACCGCTGCGTAACTGCTCCGCCAACGCGCCATCCTGATTGATTATATCAAATAATACAGCGACCAGATGGTCATAATTTCATTTGGTGCGCCACATCAAGAAATTATGAAACGCTGTTAACACTATTTCTGCTGGTAGGTTGCTACAATTTTAAGTTCAACCCTATCAGATGATGCGCTGTATTCATTTGTCCTGAAATTAGCAGATGCCCGGTAAGTAAACTTGCTTTGCAATCTACCGGCTCCAGCGCCATGAGGCTCCCTACGTACATCAGCGCTACAACTATTGCCATCACAATCGATGTCAACGAGCGTACCAAATGACTTCCAGTACGAAGTATCCCGCAACCACAGTTCCATACCACGAACGCCCACACCCGGTGGAACGCTGTAGTGTTTCTTGACCAGCAGCGTGGTATCTGCCGGCCATGATGTAGCTTCAGTCATCGACGTTGGATCGGTTACATACGCTTCTTCCAGCTTCCACTCTTGCGGTGCACCTATCCGATCTGTCCGCTCGACAATACCAGTGCGAACGCCTGGATCTGGCAAAACCTGCCATACCTGAACATTAAAGATAATAAACGCTACTGCCGACCCAGCAACGGCTACGTACAAGAGCTGAACGAATAGCCGTATTGCACCCAGTAGCCCTGCTTGCCCGCTAGATAGGCCGTTCAGATAGCCGGATTCGGAGTCCTTAAAGGCAACCCAAAGTGTACCCCAATACCCAAAGCCTACATTCATCACAAACCCGAGGAGAAAAAACAGGGTCACGGCCACTACGGCAAATACGACATGGACCACGCCAAAGAAAGGCAAGCTCTGGATTAGAGGAGAAGTGTACAAGAGCCAAAGGCCCACTGGCAGTATCGAAGTTACGATCAAAAATAATATCAGGATTCGTAACTTGGACACGAAAGTCTTAGGACTACTAATAATGGTATCGAGTGAAACCGCGAAGCTCGTTACTTTTTGCCAATTGATCATAGCTCTCCTTTTAAACTTAGAACTGTAAATTACCTCTGTATATACTACAGACTATACCAGGCAAATTATCGCTTGACAATTCCAAATGCAACCTAATTAGTTCAGAGTTATATTTGAGCTTTCTGTGGTGCCAGAAAAGGCTATCGGGCTAAAGCAAATTTCGTGGAAGCTCCGGCCCCTTCCGCAATACCAAATAAAATAGCGACCAAAAGGCCGCGATTTTATTTGGTGCGCCGGAGAAGACTTGAACTTCCACGCCCCGAAGGGCACCAGCCCCTCAAGCTGACGCGTCTACCAATTCCGCCACCGGCGCATGAGAGGGTTGAACCTGACCGATTATATCGAAATTACGGTGTCTTGTAAACTGATGCCTTTTCGACTGTCCAATAAATAACATTGGCATAACGGTCGTAGGGCGACACGAGACTCTGCTCTGGCTCTAATGCCGTAGCTTGATTGCGAGAGATGTACTTGATACTTGATTGATATAATCCGACAGCCGGCACATCCGTCAGCCACTGCTTGGCAAAGGCTTGGTATTTCAGATCACGCAGACTCGGCTCGATGCGCGCCCTGGCGCTGGTGAGAGCGTCATCGGCCACGCCACTGCTATACATCGAAAGGTTAAGCCCGCGCGAGCTACTCTGCGATGAGTGCCAATACGCATACACATCCGGATCAGCGCCAATAGAGAGCTCGTACACCAGCACATCGTACGCCCGCGGCTGGAGGACATTCTGTACGAAATCTGCGCGAGGATCGCTCGTATTGATAGCCGAAACTGTTACTTTTGCTCCGAGCGCCTCCCAGTCTTTCTTTAAATGCGCAGCGACTTTCTTATACTCCTGATTATCAGTGGTGACAAGGTTGATAACGAGCGGTTGGTCGCCTTTTTTACGCTGCGTACCGTCTAACTTCCAGCCAGCGGCATCAAGCTGGCCTTCTGCCTCAGTCTTGCTATACGGGGCAGGCTTCAGTGTCGCCTCACTCGATACTTGTCCTTTTACAAATGGTGAATCAAGTGGGTATTGGCCGGGAGCGACATCAGTACGTAGTTTTTGCATATTAATGCCTCGCTGCAGGGCACGGCGCACCGCCACATCATTCAGCGTTGGTTGCGTCGTATTGAAGAAAGCGTAAACCCCGTCGTCGACCGCACTGCTTTGCACTCGGTACCCAGCCTTTACTGTGAAGCTATTTGAGTCAGTCAGCTCAGCAGCGACAACCTGGCCAGTTTTGAGGGCCGTAAGCACATCATTGTACGCAGTGAAGGCGTGAATTTCGAACCGGTCTAGTTTTGGCCGACCTTTATAGTACCTGTCAAACGCGGTCATATTGATAATTTTCTGTCCCGGCGATGGCTGTAGCAGCTTCAGTTCGAATGGTCCGCTCCCGACCGGCATGAGGCTGAAGGCGTTTTCGCGTAGACTCGATGCCTCAACATCGGCCAGTTTGTGTTTGGGTAAAATGGCAAACGTCAGGGCGTGTGGGAATGCCGCGTAGACCGACGGCAAGCTAAAGCTCATCGTGGTGTCGTCGATAACTTTGACGGTCACGTCTTGCCACTGAAGCTGAAGCGGCGAACGAGCCGCCGGATTTTTAATCAGATCCACCGTAAAAGCCACGTCTTGGGCGGTCAGTTTTGTGCCATCATGCCAGCGCACGTCATCGCGTAGCCTGACCGTATAGGTCGTACCCTCAGCATTTACCGTCATGCTCTCTGCCGTATCCATACCGAGATGACCTGTGGTGTCGTAGGAGAGGAGTGATGAAAAGATGAGCCGGCTAGCAGCCAGCTCCGAGCTGGTCGACGCGTAGAGCGGGTTTAGTGTGTTCACTTGGCCAAGCGTTGCCTCAGCATACGTTCCACCGTTTGCGCCCGTTTCGATACTGTAATTGGTTTGCGACCAGATAAGCTGCGTACCCACCGCGGCGATCAAGATAGCGATACCACCGAGCCAGATTGCAACATGGCGACGCACCTCGAGGACATTGTCGAGGCGCTTTGAAATAAACCGGCGGGCATGGCGAATCGTCGCCGACTCGGCTTTTTTCGCCCGCTTCGTGACCGATTTACTCGTAAATTTCATTCTCTGAAATTTCCGCCACCCGTTTTTTTCGTCATCCATACTAGGTTTTGTCTCCCATCTACGCGCTTGGCAGTAGCAAGCCAGCTAGGATGGAAATCACAAACACGACAGCCAAAATAATCGTCGTTTCGAACAGGTTTTTATCAAATCCACGACGAGTTGTATAGAGCTCTCCGGAACTTCCGAAGCCTGCGCCCAAGCTGGCTCCGCGCTGCTGCAAGAGAATACAGAGAACCATCAAACTGCCGGATCCAACCGTAGCTATCTGCAGAATCGTATCGATGTTCATAATGTTCCTCCTCGTGTGGTTTCCTGCCGAGATTCGATCAGGCTATTTACTATATAGTTTAGCAGACTCAGCACGATTCCCGTAAGGATCGAGTAGAAGAATGTCATCTTGAGCCCCGGTGCGAGGCTCAGCGATATATAGACCATTAGGCCGTTGACGATAAGGGTAAATAGCCCAAGAGTTAAGAGGATGGCTGGTAGCGAGAGGATGACTACAATCGGGCGCAGGATAGCGTTCACGATCGAGAAAATCAGGCCAGCCAGCAAGAATGCCCAGGCGCTGCCGTTGATCTGTTCGTCGCTATAGCCTGTCCCGAATAGTCGTACGAATAGCCAGAGGCCAAAGGAGTTAAGCAGCCACCGGAAAAGGAACGCAGTAAATTGTTTTTTCATAAGTATGTCTTCATTATATCACTAAGTGCTCGATATACGTGGTTATGAGAGACCTGTCGAGAGGCGACGGCTGAGGTTTTCGTGACCTTTTTTGGTAATCAAGATATCGTCTTCAATCCGTACCCCGATTCCCTCCTCGGGTATATAAATGCCCGGTTCAACTGTCAGTACCATCCCTTCCAGGAACGTTTCCGGCCCACCCAGCGAGTCATGGGTATCAATCCCCAGGCCGTGACTGACTGCGTGCGGGAAATACGTTCGATACGCCACCTCATCAGCATCATCTTTCATGAGGCCGAGGCCAAGCAACGCCTGTTTCATGATGGTATCTACGCGGTCCTGGTATTCGAGTACTCTAAGGCCTGGCTTGAGCAAATTGACAATCTCAATATGTGCCTGCTCGACAGCCATATGGACTGCCTGCTGCCGTTTGGTTGGCTCACCCAGGGCATAGGTTCGGCTGATATCCGCCGAGTAGCCATTGTAGCGTGCGCCGATATCAAGCAGTAATAACGAGTTCTTTTTTAACTTCATATTATTTGCGCCGTAGTGCAACGTGCAGGCATTTTTCCCACCGGCCACAATCGGCTCGTACGCGTGATCGACGCCGTGTCTCTTGAAATAATAATCAAACTCCGCTTCGATTTCGTACTCACACTTCAAATCAGGTAATTTATTTTTCACAAGTTCAAACGCATCGGTGCTCAAGCGAATTGCCCTTTTCATAGCAGCAATTTCTTCCGGCTGTTTGATGGCTCGCAGTTTAGCAAGTTCTGGCCGGCAATCTTGCACCGAGTTGAAAATACGTTCAAGCACTCGCCACAATTGTCTCTGAGCCGGGTTCTCATGAAAATTAAAATGTTCACTATGCGGGTGCTCGCCCAGTGCGTAGACCATGCTGTGCTTCTTCGCCAGCGTTCGTAGCAATGACTCGGCGTCCTTATGGAGAATCACCGCGTCGACTCCTGATATTTTTTGAGCTTCCTGATGCGATAATCCACCTTCAAACACACGATGTACATCATCGATATCTGGCGCTATAAGCCAGCTCTTACCACTTTGTCCATCGATGATAAGCTGCCAATCAGGCTGCTCAATGCCACTCAAGTACCAGAAATTAGCCTCTTGTTGAAACCGAAAAGCGGCGTCATTTTGTCGCTGCAAACTAGTATAGGCTACGACGACGACCAGAGCTCCGTTGAGGCGTTGGAGTAGATTTTTTCGATTTGAAATAAAGATTTGGCTGGGCATGGGTTAATTATACAATACTACTTGTCAGGGAGGTTACACTGTAGGGTGGTGATTTGCTCGGACATCAACACTCTCCTGTAGTGATAGATTCTTATGTCTTATGTCACGGACCTGTTACAAGAACGGGAGTAGACGAAGTAATGGTGGTATTATTGCCCAGCTCACCCGCTGTGCCTCTACCCCAGCAATAGGCAGATGTGTCATTGGTGGCTACACATGCAAAGCCGTTGCCTGCAGTTACTGTGCGCGCCATTTTCCCTGTTAGTAGACCCGATACCTTGACAGACACCAATGAGTCAACAGTAGAATTATTGCCTAGCTGGCCCACATTATTCCAACCCCAACAATATGCTCCACCGTCAACTGTAGATGCACAAGCATACCCATCGTCCGCACTGACCGATTGTGTTGACTTTCCTGCAATTGCTCCTTGCACAAGAACGGGGAAACTCGAATTGGTAGTAGAATTATTGCCTAGCTGGCCCACATTATTCCAACCCCAACAATATGCAAAACCCCCGCTAACCAAAGCGCACGTAAAGCCATTTGATGCTGAAATAGATGATATTGACCTATTGCCCATTGCTGCTCTATTCACCGCTACCGGTACACTTGAATCAGTTGTCGATCCATTACCTAGCTGGTAGAAATTATTGAATCCCCAGCAATACGCAGCACCATCTGTGGTAACGGCACAAGTAAATTGATTACCTTCTGATATCGATGCCACTGACTTGCCGCTCATCGCACCCGGACTTACAGCCACTGGCACACTCGAGTTTGTTGTTGAATTATTGCCCAATTGACCCGCGTTGTTCCATCCCCAACAATACGCATACCCATCTGTCGTTCGAGCGCATGTAGCTCCATTACCCCCTGATATCGATGCCACTGACTTGCCGCTCATCGCACCCGGACTTACAGCCACTGGCACACTCGAGTTTGTTGTTGAATTATTGCCCAATTGACCCGAACCATTCCATCCCCAACAATACGCAACACCGTCGGTCGTGACTGCACAACTAAATGCAAGTCCAACCTCAATGAGCTCAAATGTCTTGCCGGACGGCATCGTTACTGCCACGGGCTTAGAAGATGATGTCGTGGTTCCGTTACCGAGTTGGCCTACATCATTATAGCCCCAACAATATGTTTTATTATCAGAGCCAATAGCGCAACTATGCTGGAAGCCACTTGCTATTTGCTTCCAATAGAAGGATCCGCCTGGCACATTCGGTACTTCACCGTTCAAACAATCACCTTGACGTGGCTCTTTTTTCCCAGCCTGGTTATTTATAAAATAAGTAACAGACGTAACGACCTTACTTTTACCCTCAATACAAAACTCATCAGGATTGCCGAATGCATATACTATACTTACATTGGTGCTTGCTTTAAATGTAAGAGGTATGGCTAAGGGATAGCCACTTCCAAAATTCCGTGCGTTCTCCATCGCACCAGCTGCGCTTCTGAGATCTGATTGTACCTCTTTTTGCGCAATCGACTCACGCCACTTGCCATAACCTACTACACTAATACTTGCTAGAATTCCTATGACCGCGATCACAATAACGAGCTCGACGATTGTAAAGGCTTCTAATATTTTTTTATTTTTAAAATGGATCATAGCAAGTGGCTGTCCTATTTATAGTTCTTTCTGAACTATACCATAAGCATTAACTGAGGGGCAAATACTTAGCAAGAATTGTCGCTTTTGCCTCACCAATGGCTAGTACTATATCACTCGGGGAAGCAGAATTAACACCGCGTAGACTTCCAAACGTTTTAATCAGTTTGCGACGCGTCGCAGGGCCGATGCCGGGAATCTCTTCGAGGCTGCTGGCAGTCTGTTTCTGACGCTTTAGTACCGTATGGTAGCTGACCGCGAAACGGTGAGACTCATCCCGAATACGCTGCAAGAGCTTCACGATATGAGAACTATGCGGTAAGTTCACGAGCGTAAAATTATCCGAATGGGTAGCATAGCCTTCAAGCTGCTCTAATTTTGCTTTATTGAGCGTCACATTCGATCGCTCATGCTCGATGACGATCTGCTCTTCGCGCTTGGCGAAACCAATGAACGCAAGCTTGTCTATCCCCCGCGTCTCGCGAGCATTGAGCGCCGCATCCAGCTGGCCTTTGCCGCCATCAATCAGCATAAGGTCCGGCATACCCCAAGCCTTTATATTTTTCTCGCTGAGCCGTCTCGTAATTGTTTCGTTCATATTGTAAAAATCGTTGTTGTGCTCAATCTTCGTCTTGTACTTGCGGTAGTCACTCCGACTGCTAACGCCGTTGATAAACACCACCTGGCTCGCGACCACATTGGTGCCGCTCATATGCGAAATATCGTAACCTTCAATCCGCGCCGGAATCTTCGGGAGGCCGAGTAGCTCAGTTAAGTCACTGAGTGCTTTATCCTTGCTAATATCCAAGAACTCCCTGTCACCAAACATAATCCGCCGCTGCAATTCCTTCAGGTTAGATAGCTTGTTGCGAAGATCGGCCGCCGTTTCAAAGTCGTGCAACCTAGCTGCTAGTTTCATCTCCTTTTCAAGTTCACGCGCAAGCGATTTTCGCCCACCATGCAGATAGCGCACCAGCTTTCGTAAGATCGCCTTATACTCGTCGGAGTTTAGAAGCGGCGAGGGCGCCAGGCCCAAATGAACATCGAGATCCGGGCGCTGGTTATCCTTCGGTGGCTTAGTGTAGTACGGAAAGACTTTGCGCAAATACCGAAAGGCTTTCTTCACCGCGTAGCCATTGTAGTAGGGGCCGTAATAATCCGCCCCGTCATCAGCTGGATTGCGCGTAAAGCATACATAAGGCCATTCGCTTTTCATATCGATCCGAACAAACAGTTGTGACGTATCGTCGCGCAGCAGAATATTGAAGCGCGGCATGTAGCGCTTGACCATCTCGCTTTCCAAGAAAAGGGCGTCAATTTCACTCTCGGTCTCTACCCAGTCCGTATCATGGATTTCCGCCACCAGCGCTCTGGTCTTGACGTTCATATCGCGTGTCGCCTGGAAATATTGTCGAACCCTGTTTTTGAGGACCGCCGCTTTACCGACATAAATAATCTCGCCGGTTTTATCTTTATGAAAATAAACGCCTGGCGAGCGCGGGAGATCCTTTAACTTATTTTCGAGGGCTGTATTCACTATCTTAGTATATCGCTAGACGGTCGACACGCCAAAGAGATAGCCGATGCCGTAGGTCACTAGAGACGATCCGAGGATAATCAGCAATTGGCGAATCGCGCCGTAGGCAATGTTCTTGCCACTTGAACGGGCGATAAACGCCCCGACTACCAGGCCAGAAAGTGACGTCGCAATAACAGAGATAACAATGGCCGTCATACCACCGCCAAAGAACCATGGTGCCAGCGGCACGAAGGCGCCAAGTGCAAATAGTACAAACGACGAACCGGCGGCAATCCACGGCGAGCCGAGCTCGTCTTTGTTCATACCAATCACCTGCGAGGCATAAATAGTCATAAAATCTTCGTCGTCGCGCGCAATATCTTTGGCTGCCTGGTGAGCCGTGTGAATCTCCATGCCACCGCCCGCCAGCGTATGAGCTAGTGAATGGACGAGGTGCTCTTTCTCTGTATCCATTGATGCGTTCAGGTCACTTAGCACACCTTCAAAGAGTTCAACTTGAGCCTTGACCGAGATCCACTCTCCAGCCGCCATCGAAATAGCCCCAGCCAGCAGCCCAGCAAGTCCCGCGGTTAGCACGACGCCCGTACTAGCACCAGTAGCCGCAAAGCCGACCACCAAACAGACGGTACTCACGAGGCCATCATTAACGCCAAGTACGGCAGCTCGAAGACCACCGCGCTGCACGAGTGCGGCTCGTTCTTTTAGTTTTTTACTGACATGAGTGAGTTGGTGTTCTGACATTCATCCCATTATACGGTGTTTATGCTTTCGATGCTACGTAAAATGTCACACTTGGTCGAGTAGTGCGAGCAGTTTTTTTGTCGTATTCCAGTTGCGCACCGTCATCTTCTGGTACGACTGGCGACTGGCTAGTTTGCCCGTTGTCGCTCTGCCAAAGGAGCTAAACTCCACTGCCTGGTAAATCACCCCGTCGCCAACTGTCATGATTTCAATGTCAGGCTTTAATTCGCCGATATCGGCAACGATCCCTGCAATATTATACGGGGGAATAAGAAACAGCGTATTGTATTTCCAGCCCAGCTTTTCTCCCCAGCCAGCGGGAACCTTCTCTACCATTGTTCGATAGGTCGGCTCATCAATCACGACCACACGCACAGCTATACCAAATGTCGTTTCAATCGCCTGCTCAATAATAGCAGCGAGCTCTTCAGCTGGTTTCGCAGGACATTCAAAGATGACGTTGCCACTATTGATATACGTTCGGACTTGGGTAAAGCCCAGCTGCTCAATACAGTCTTTAAGCGTCGCCATTTTTATGAGCGATTTACCGCCCACATTAATCCCCCGCAGCAGTGCAATATATCGCATTAATTCTTGATTTCGACACCAGCCATGATCACGTCGCCAGTCACATACAAGACTGGGGCATTTTTGCCACCCTCATGCTCTGTTTTGTCTTCGACGCCGCCCAGTATGGCTGCTGTCTGGTTTCGTACATTAATCTCTCGTGGAACGACAATCTCGACACCGCCCCAAAAACCAAAGACCTCAATGGTAGCTTCTTTTTTGATGGTGGCTTTGCGAAGGTCAAGCTTGACGCCGCCCATCACGGCAGTTATTTTTGCACCTTTAAAGTCATCGGCTGTGTTTTGTTTTTCGTTGCCGCCAAGAATCGCCGTGATGTCATCACGGTTGGCCTTCGAGACCCGGCGCCTCGATGCCGAATAATTAAAGATGATGGATACACCGATCACAATAATGACAACCGGCCAAAACAGCTGCCACGGGTTAATATCCACGACGTCGAGTTGTTTCAACTCAAGAAGCGCCCCAAAGCCGACTAGCAGCAGTGCCCACAGATAATTGCGTATGTCATTTAAGAAAACAACTAGTCCCGCCGCGATAACCGCCAGCGGCCACCAATTATTGACCAAATCGTTGAAATTGTAAATTTCAAGATTACTAAATAATAATGCTGCGCCGGCTGCGATAACGAGCAGGCCTGTAATAAATCGTACGGTATATGCTTTCATGGCCTTGATTATACTCCTACTTGCTATTTTTGCCGATGACATGCTTTTTAGCGAAAAATTGGATTACCAATACAGATCAGCTCAAGCGCCTTCATCATCAATTGCCCTCACAGGTTGTGCCGCTTGCAAAATAGCGATCTCACGAAGCTTCATCATTTCATGCCCTATCCAATCACCATTCTCATCAAGCATTTTATTACCTTCAATCGCTACGACTGCTTTTTCAATTGACTCAACCCACACAAGTCGCATACCCTCAGCATTTTCTTTTTCGGTTAATTCAGTACCGACAAATAGTCCTGCTTTCGCTATAAAGCAATACGATGTCTGATGCATAGCACAGTAGTAACGATCTTCTTCAATGATACCAAGTTCTCGAACATCCGTGATTTCATATCCTGATTCTTCACGTACTTCACGAAGCAGCGCAGATTCGATTGACTCACCCTCATCAATGCCGCCACCTGGTAACTTATACGAGCCAGTTTTTGAAAAATGCATCAACGCAATTTGCCCAACATCGTTTATGACGACTGCTCGCGCTGCTCGACGAACGTAGTCGACAGGCCTATCGTCTGGGCTCTTATAGCCAAGCTCGTGTTGATCAAAATGACTGATTATCTTCATACCGTTGTTCCTGCTTTTACTTCGTGCTTTTCTTTACATTGTTTGGTATGAAATAATAGATCAGGATTTTGCTTGCAGTCCTCGCAAATCAGTACCAGGTCGTTACATTCGGCCAGTGCGCAATTCTCAAAATTACTAGTTTTGCCGCCGCAGTGTGTACACTCACCAATCGTTTTAGTATGGTCAGAAAAATCCACTGTCATACGGTCGTCAAACACGCGCAGACTACCTTCCCAGAATCCATCGTCGCCATACGCTTCACCATATTTCACAATACCGCCGTCGATTTGGTAGACGTCTTTGAAACCGCGCTTTTTCATCATAGCCGAGATCACCTCGCAGCGCACACCACCCGTACAATAGGTAATGATTTTTTTGTCTTTGATGTCATCATACTTATCGCTCTCGAGCTCGGCGATAAAATCGCGCGACGTATTGGTATTTGGCACGATAGCGTTTTTGAACTTGCCAATCTTTGCTTCGTGCTCATTGCGGCCATCAAAGAACACCACATCATCGCCGTATTGTTCTACCAGCTCGTGAACTTGCTTCGGTTTGATATGCTGGCCACCGCCGATCACGCCATGTTCATCCACATCAAATTCATCGTCGCTGTTTTTAAAGCCGACCAGCTCGCGGCGATGCTTCACACTCATACGCGGAAAGTCGTCTCGTGATCCGTCGCTCCATTTAAAAACAATATCCTTGAAACCTGGAAACTTTTTGGTTTCCTTTACGTACTTCTTCAGATCACCCATATCGCCGCCAACCGTGCCATTTATGCCATGCCGACTTATCAAAATTCGCCCATGTAAATTCAGGCTGTCGCACAGCGTTTTTTGCCACAGTTTCAGCGTCTCTGGATCCTGAATGGGCGTAAATTTATAGTAGAGTAAAACCTTTTGCATTAGAGGTTAGTATACCATATGTACCCCTATTAATCATCAATGACAGGCAGCGCTTCTACGTCGATATCAAGCGCGGTGGCCAGCCGTTCAATCTGCTGGAATTTGCCATACTTTATTGGAGCTCCCTCTGCCGAATACAGACGATAGTAATGATCAAACATCCTGACTTCACCACTAAAACCTTTGGCCATAGTCGGCTCATTAATACGCCGAATGAACCAGCCGGGTGGTTCGACCGCAAGGATACGTTTTAGTTTCGCGTAATGATTAAACGCCATAGTGTTAGTATACGCGCTACAATAGGACTACATGGCTCGTAACCCAGATTATGCTCAACACTTTTTGAAAAGCCCGCGCTTGGTGGCTGAACTAATAGGCCACTCTAATATCAGGAAGAACGACCTCGTTTACGACCTTGGAGCTGGCAGCGGAATTATAGCTAGCGTGCTCGCTCGAAGATGTCGTGCAGTCATCGCGGTTGAGATAGAGCCTGAGGCTCTCAAGAAACTTCGAATTAACAGCGCGCCCTACGACAACATTTCTATTGCTCAAAAAGATATGCTAACCCTAACCCCACCACCGGAACCCTATAAGATATTCGCCAATATCCCATTTCAGATCAGTGCGCAGGTCGTACGAAAATTTACCGAAACCGCTCACGCACCCAAAAGCATGTATCTTATTGTTCAAAAACAGTTCGCCCGCAAATTAGTCCTCGGCGATGATCATTTCACGAGTCAGCTTGGCACGGAAATTGCACCTCTCTTCACCACACGTATCCGAAAACCACTTCGAAAAATCGATTTCACACCGCCGCCCGCCGTAGACACGGTCCTACTCGAAATTAAAAAACGCGACGAGCCGCTTATCCCACTAGGTAGCCTGCCAAACTACCGCGAGTTTATTGCGCGGTGCTATAGTGACCAGACATTCTTGAATAAAATTTCAGATAATACGGTTCTCACGAAACATAACAACAAACCCTCTGAAATTACTCTCGAAATGTGGCTGACATTGTTTGAAAAATACTCTCAAAAAATTGCTCACTAACAGATGAATATGATAAACTAGATAGCACTATGACCGTGTGCGGTCCTCTATTCGCCAACGTTCGGACGAGCCGAACCACTAGCGACTTACATGAGGTAATATGGATACTGGAAGGATAATTCATTTTGAATTTAAATAAAGAAACGCTTCGACTCTATTGGAGACAGGCCCGCAAACACAAAATTAGCTTTTTCATGATGCTTATCATGATCCCCGCGGGAGCTACTATCATTGATAGTATTCTTCCGTATTTTCTGAGCCAGGCTATTGGGTCAATTAGTCATAACAGCTACGATGAGATGACAACGTTTCTTATATGGGGCGCAGCTATCGGGATCATCGGTGCGGCCTTAAACTTTATTGGCTTTCAGGCTATGGCCAACCACGAATCCTACGTGCTGGCCCATCTTCGAGAAGAGACGTTCTCGGAGCTCATGCAAAAGGACCACCAGTTCTTCAGTAATCAAAAGATTGGTGCCATGACGAGCCGTTATATCGATTTTGTGCGTAACCACATCACCATCCAAGATCTGTTTATTATCAGAACGCTTGGTTTTCTATTCACTGTCGGAAGTGGCGTACTGATACTCGCGCTCCAATCCTGGGTCATGGCAGTTATTGTTATAGGGTTAATCACCCTACTGATCCTTGAAATCCGGTGGAGTACAAAATTACGTGCTCCATGGCGCCACGAACGAAAGACGCTCGTCAGTGAGATCCATGGAACGGTTGCCGATGCTCTGACCAATAACCTCATCGTTCGCTCGTTCGCCGGTGAAAAGCGAGAGATCAATCACCTAAAGTCATATACGGGGCGTTTCACTAAGATCTACAAGAAAGACATCGGTTTTGTGACTGCCGAAGGTTCGACTCGTGTGGCTCTGATGGTAATTGTCCAGATTATTGCAATTGCTGCGGCTGCCAGTATGGTTTCTCAGAATACGCTTTCGCTGGCTGGTGCTATATTTATGCTGGCCTATATGCAGCGCATCGGCTCGCAGCTATTTATCTTAGGAGACATCATTTATGGCTACGACCAGGCCCTTCTGGATTCTCAACCCATGACCGAGATGCTCCTCTCTGAGAATCTCGTAAAAGATGGCGTGAATGCCAAAAAGCTCGCTATCTCCTCACCGACTATTTCGTTTGAGAACGTAGCCTACACATACCCAGATGGAAAAGAAAGCGTCCTGACAAATATCGATACTTTTATCCCAGCCGGTCAGAAAATCGGGATGGTTGGGCATTCTGGCGCGGGCAAATCTACTATCACCCAGCTGCTGCTTCGATTTAGCGACGTGACTAATGGTTTTATAAAGATAGACGGTCAAGATATTCGGACCGTTACTCAAACCAGTCTTCGAGAACACATTGCTTACGTCCCACAGGAACCAATGCTATTCCATCGGTCCTTAAGAGAAAATGTAGCATACGGCAAACCTAATGCGACGAATGCTGAGGTCCGCCAGGCCGCTAAGCAGGCCAACGCTCTTGAGTTCATTGAAAAATTACCCCATGGTTTTGACACGCTTGTCGGCGAACGCGGGATAAAGCTCAGCGGCGGGCAACGCCAACGAATAGCTATAGCGAGAGCTATCCTTAAAGATGCTCCAATTTTAATTCTCGACGAAGCCACTTCGGCACTTGATAGCGAAAGTGAAAAACTGATTCAAGATGCCCTGCAGAAGCTCATGAAAGGTCGCACCAGTATCGTCATCGCTCATCGCCTTTCAACCATCGCTAAGCTCGACCGAATCATCGTGCTCGATAATGGCAAGATTGTTGAAGACGGTACACACGCCGATCTGCTCAAGAGGAACGGTACATACGCCAAACTCTGGAAACATCAAAGTGGTGGGTTTATTGAGGAATAAAAAAGCCCCGCAGGTGCGGGACTCTCTCCTAAATAGAGATTCTATTTATTAGCGTCAACATTTGATTGCTTCGGCTCATCCTGACCTTTGCCGCCAGGCATCTTTTCCTCGGCAGGCTGAGGGCCAGCTTCGTCGCTCCCGTTTTCGGCTTCGACTTCACTCTCGTCTTCAGCATCACCACCCGCAGCGTCGTTTGCAGCTTGCAGTGCACTTGGTTCGTAGACGTTGGCGATGACAAGCTCGAGGTCTTGTTCCATGTCAGCAAACTCAACACCCTGCGGTAACTTGATATCACCAACGGTGATTTTGTCGTCGGTTGAGGCGAGATCAGCAATCGTCAGCTCAATTGACTCAGGCAGATCAGCCGGCTTGGCTTTTACTTCCAGGTGCTCGATAGCCTGGAGTACCACCAGACCAGCTTTTTCAGCTTCGCTCTCGCCTTGGCCAATAAGTACCACTGGCACTTCAGTCGTAATCACATCATTCTGCTTGATCGTGTGAAAGGCGACGTGTCGCAGTTCGTGACGAACAGGATCGATGTCGATATCTTTAATAATCGCCAGCTTTTTCTTGCCATCGATCATCAGGTCGATAGGCGTGTGCTTGCCTGCTGCCCGAGCCACTTTGAGCGTCTCGACAGTTGGTGACTGGGTAGCTATTGGGGTATCTTGACCACCATATACCACGCTCGGCACAAAGCCCTCGCGGCGCAGTTTGGCAACTTTCTTGCCATGGATTGTACGTGCATTTAAACTAAGATTCAATTTATCTCCCATCTCTCTCCCTTTCTGTGGATACTTTTACGGAGTCGTTTGTCTCTTTAGTATACCATAAATACCCCTTAAGCTGGTACAATAGACTGAATGGAAGCACTACTGAACCTTATAACCGGCCTCGGAATCTTTGCTATTCTGTTTGTTATCTACGCCGAATCTGGCCTGCTTATTGGGTTCTTGTTTCCAGGCGATAGCCTCCTTTTTACCGCAGGCTTTTTGTTCCAACAAGGAATTTTACCGGGATCACTACCTATTTCCATCCACCTTTTCGCCTTTTTGCTCTTTCTCGCAGCCACGCTCGGTCAAAGTACCGGCTACATTTTTGGCAAGAAAGTCGGACGCAAATTATTTGACCGTCCCAATACTCGGCTCTTTCGCAAAGAGAACTTAGTGCGCACTGAAGCCTTCTATGACAAGCACGGTCCGCTGGCTATTACGCTGGCCTGCTACGTACCGTTTGTACGTACTTTCGTGCCGATTGTGGCGGGTATCAGCAAAATGACCTACCGACAGTTTCTGCCATTTAACATCCTCGGAGCATTCACCTGGACATATAGTTTCACGTATCTCGGTTATTTTGCTGGTAAGGTGCTGCACGACATGGGAGTTAATGTCGAGATTGCGGCCCTCATTATCATTTTCTTGTCTATCTCACCGATGCTCTACCACATGCTCAAAGACACCACGCGGCGCCAGGCGTTGTGGGCGGGGACGAAACGGGAGTTTCGAATTCTCGTGGGCCGAGAAAAACGTTCTTAAACGAGACGTATTTTTTAGAGTAGATGCTTGAGGTATTGGCCTGTAAACGAATCGCGGACTTTTGTGACTTCTTCTGGCGTACCTTCAGCCACGATTTGCCCGCCGCCAAGACCACCTTCGGGCCCCATATCGATCACGTGATCGGCTGATTTAATAACATCAAGATTGTGCTCAATAATAATCATACTATTGCCGCCCTCGACGAGCTTCTGCAGAATGGTAAGTAATCGTTTGACGTCGGCGCTGTGAAGCCCGGTGGTCGGCTCATCAAGAATATACAGCGTCTTGCCGGTTGCGCGGCGCGATAGCTCACTGGCGAGTTTAATACGCTGGGCTTCCCCACCGCTAAAGGTGGTAGCTGGCTGGCCCAAGTGAATGTAGCCGAGGCCGACATCTACCAAGGTATCGAGCTTGCGGGCAATCGAGGGAATGTTTTCAAAGAACTTGGCGGCTTGCTCCACCGTCATCGCCAGTACATCGCTAATCGTAGCATCTTTATACTTAATCTCGAGCGCTTCGCGGTTGTAGCGTTTGCCATGACACACATCGCAGGTGACATAGACATCAGGCAAAAAGTGCATTTCGATCTTAATGACACCGTCACCCTGACAGTTTTCACAGCGGCCTCCCTTGACGTTGAAGCTGAAACGACCAGCTTTGTAGCCGCGCACATTGGCTTCCGGCGTGCCGGCAAATAGCTCGCGGATCGGTGTAAAGACGCCGGTGTAGGTAGCTGGGTTAGACCGTGGTGTCCGGCCAATCGCCGACTGGTCAATGATGATGGCTTTATCTAAGTATTTGATGCCCTCAATATTTTCGTGAGCACCTGGTACGGTCTGTGCCCGGTGCAAGCGAGCCGACAGCTCTTTGGCTAGAATGTCATTCACGAGCGTTGACTTGCCCGAGCCCGACACCCCGCTCACTACCGTAATAACTCCCAGCGGAAAAGCCACATCAATATTCTTCAGGTTATTCTCTTTCGCACCGCGCACAACCAGCCGGCGATCGGCATCAACCGGGCGGCGCTTTTTGGGAACATCGATTTTCTCTTTGCCACTTAAGTATTTACCGGTCAGGCTATTTTCATTCTTCTCAACCTCAGCAGGTGTGCCAAAAGCCATAATCTCACCACCGTGGATACCAGCTCCGGGCCCAATATCGAGCAGGTAGTCGGCAGAACGAATCGTATCTTCGTCGTGTTCCACGACCAGCACGGTGTTGCCAAGATCTCGCAGCCGTTTCAGCGTCGCGATGAGGCGATCATTGTCACGCTGGTGCAGACCAATCGACGGCTCATCAAGCACGTACAGTACGCCTTGGAGTCCTGAGCCAATTTGGGTGGCCAGGCGGATGCGCTGCGCTTCTCCACCAGATAGTGTGTTAGCGGCTCGAGCAAGCTCTAGGTAGTTGAGGCCGACGTTGCTCATAAAGCCGAGCCGGTCTTTGATTTCTTTAAAGATTTGCTTGGCGATAAAGAGTTCTTGGTCATTCAGCTTCAACTTGTTTTCAAATAAATCCAGGGCGTCATCGACACCCAGACTACAAATATCCATAATATTCAGATCATGAACCGTCACCGCCAGGACGACTGGCTTCAGCCGGGCGCCGTGACAGGCATGGCATTCGCGCTCGCGCATGAAGCGCTCGATGTCTTTTCGCATAAACTCGCTGTCGGTTTCTTTGTGGCGGCGCTCGAGGTTCGGGATGACACCTTCGTAGGTTGATTCATAGCTGCGACCACTCCCAAGATTAACGGTATATTTCTGACTGCCGGTACCGTAGAGTACTTTCTCGAGATCCTCAGGTGACAAATCTTTAACTGGCACGTGGATGCTAAAACCGTGTTTTTCGGCGACTTTTGCCAGCCGCTTCATATACCAGGCGTCGCTATTCACGCGGTTATATGGACGAATCGCGCCCTCAGAAATCGTCAGGTTTGGATTAAACACCAAGGCGGGGTCGACTTCAAGTCGGCTGCCAAGACCAGTGCAGACCGGGCACGCGCCTTGGGGCGCATTAAAACTAAACAACCGCGGTTCGAGCTCGGGAATCTCTTCGTTTGGGTGATCAACGCAGGCGTAGCGCTGGCTAAAGGTCACCACCGCGTCGGTGTCGGCATTGAGCAGCTCCACCACACCGCCAGCCAAATCAAGCGCCTGCTCGACCGACTGGGTAATCCGCCCGACGATATCACTCTTCATAACCACGCGGTCGACGACCAGCTCAATATTATGTTTGTAGTTTTTGTCGAGATCAGGGAACTCATCGAGGGAGTAGACTACCCTATCGACACGCGCCCTTGCAAAGCCGAGCCGACGATACTGTTCGGGGATATGGGCAAACTCACCTTTTTTGTCTTTGACAATTGGCGCCAAAATGAAAAGCTTGGTACCTTCCTCAATTTTCATAATCTCATCGATAATCGCCTGGGGGGTACGGCGAGTCACCGGCTTACCACAGACCGGACAGTGCGGCACACCAATACGCGCAAATAGCAGACGCAGATAGTCATAGATTTCGGTCACGGTCGCTACTGTGGAACGTGGATTGCGGCTGGTCGATTTTTGATCAATTGAAATGGCCGGGCTGAGGCCTTCAATTTGATCAACATCAGGTTTTTCCATCAGTCCTAAGAATTGCCTAGCATAGCTACTGAGGCTCTCGACGTAGCGACGCTGCCCTTCAGCATAAATCGTATCAAACGCGAGGGACGATTTACCCGAGCCACTGAGGCCGGTAATGACCACTAATTTGTCGCGCGGAATCTCAACCGAAATATTTTTTAGGTTGTGTTCACGGGCACCAGTAACTCGAATAACCTCTGACATAATCAACTTATTATACGCCAAAATCGCGTTTTATTCCAGTCCGCCGAACCAAATTGGTCATGGTTGCATCTACTTGACAGATAGTCTATATTATTCACAAAGTTATTAACTAAACGGTACCAGCCCAATGCGCAAACCAATCATTATCCTCTGTCTCTCGTTGTCGCTCATTATTATATTAGAGCAGTTCAAACTATGGGATTCGTTGCTGCTCTTCTTACTGGTTGGTACCGTCCCGGGTACTGGCTGGTCATTGCCACCATTTGCCATGCTCACGGGCCTCACGTTTGCTGTTATTTTTAGCACGTTCGTTGTTTTCTCTCACGCTACAGACAATTCTGGGCCGACCGAAAAAACGCTTCCTAAAAAGCGTTACAGCCGTATCTAAATATCTTGCGCAGGCATCAGACTCTCAGCCCACAATTGTAATTCTTGTAGTAAGAAACTTTTTTTCTCGTCGCTCGTCGCGGCGAGACGCTGCAAGGACCTCATAAACTCAGGTAGTTGTTGCTCAATCCGCTGGCTGCGCCACTGCTCCCATAGCACGGCTTCGTCTTGGCTCATGACGCCTGGGAAGTTACGAGCTTTGTAGTGGAGCAGGAGTGGATCGAGCCGCTCATCGCTAAAGTCCGGGTGAAAGTCGACCAGTTGCCGTTCGTCGGCGTTACGCACAGTCTCTACTCGCAATCTATCACGGTCTTGCACGAAGCCATCGTATAACTGCGCTTCTGGGTCTGGTGATTTTTTAAACTCTGGCCTATTTTCAAACAGACTGCGAATATTCTCGGCGAACGATGGCGCACCGAGCAATAATGTCTTATGCTTTTCGATCGTGGCTTGGTCGAGATGAATTTTCTGCCAGCCGTCAGCTTGTTCTAAAACCCCAAGTGGCGCTACGGCAGGTGCTCGGTTGTATTGCAGTTCTTTAACGGGCAGTTTCTGGAAGTCTTCGGCTTTTCTTTCCTCCCAGGTGGCATAGAGTTTCTTGGCGAGTTCCTTCGAGGAGAGATCGATAAACGTACTCGGATCATAGCGTAAATCGTAGACCACCACATTACTATTTTTGCCACTGGTTAGCGGAAAGGCTACCGTCGTTTTCTCGTGCTCGGCGTCGTACCGACCGCTCGTATACACGAATGGTTTTTTATCGTCGAGATTGACGAGTTGCTTCACCCTATTTTTGTCACGCATATCGAGGAGGTAGCTATAGAGCTGCGGCTGTTTTGTTTGGATAAGCTTCATCATGGCAATGGTCGCCTCGACATCATTCAGGGCATCGTGGGCTTTGAAATGATCGATACCGTTGGCTTTAGTGAGAAGCTCCAGACGATTGGTCGCTTTGCCGTCTTTATCGATCGGCCACATAATGCCCTCGGGCCGTAGCGCCCGGGTCATACGCACGAGATCGAGCAGATCCCAGCGCGACCGGCCATCTTTCCAGCACCACTCGTACGGGTCGTAAAAATTGCGCCACAAAAGATGACGGATAAACTCATCGTCAAATCGGATATTATTAAATCCAACCACGATCGTATCCGGTGTAAAAATATCGTCTATAAGTATCTTGGCAAACTGAGCCTCCGTATGCCCGTCGGCCTGAGTCTGCTGGGGTGTAATACCAGTCACCATAATAGCTTCCGGGCTCGGGAGCGTATCGTCGTTCAATTTCACGAGCAGATTCACCGGCTCACCGATCGAATTAAACTCCAGGTCGGTCCGAATCCCAGCAAATTGCATAATCCGTGCTTCGCGGGCGCTGAGGCCAGAGGTTTCAAGGTCGTAGAAGAAAAATGTTTTAGGCATTATGTTTATTATAGATGGTATTGAGTTGTTTTCCAAAGCTACATCTTTTACTTTGACACCCCAAAGTAACAAATGGCCTTCTTTTGACTTGAATCAAAAGAAGCAAAAGTTCAAGTCCTGACTCTTAGTTGCTCGGTACAACGATAGTAAAGCCTGACAATCATCGAAAGAACTCGGCGCATCAGGTGTGCCACTGGCACAACTGGCCTGCCTCAAACAGCTTTCGGTTCTGGTAGATTGTCAGTTTTACTACGCTGTAGCCGGGCAAGTCGAGATGGACGTAGCGGGCTATCGCGCCGAAGGCCGACGGGGTCTGGGGTATCTGCAAAAACCAGGGAGAATGAGGTGATGGGTTGCCTGCGTAGCGAGGACTACCTGAACCCAGTGAGCATTAGCGAACGGGCGTGAAGGCGATCACTTTAGGGTCGTTCCGCAGCTGCCAGACAACCCAGAAACTCAGGCTCCGCTGCGTTCTGAAGCCACCCCGGCAGTTTTGCTTCTTCTGCAGCCCAAAAGAAGGCGGTTTGGTTCTTTCCCGAAAGAAAGAACTTAAGATTTGGTTCCTTTGTAAAGAACAAAGAAAAACACGCATTTCTGCGTGCCTACAAATATTCATTGAATTTGAAAAGTTGGATAGATGTAAATACTATCTGTTGGTGGTTATTGCAACATTTTCTTTGTTGTTGATTCTTACCGATGAAAAAATCGCTGCACCAATAAATAGTAGCCCGACTGAGCCAACCATAAGCTCGGGTAGTTCAATATGAGCCAGTTTCAGGAACATGATAGCTGACAAACAGGCAATTGCCCAATGAGCGCCCGATTCCAGATAGCGGTATTGTAGTAAGGTGCCCTTTCGTACCATGTAAATCGTCATGGTCCGCACCCACAGAGCGCCAATACCCAGACCCGCCATAATGATCACGATATTGCTGGTGAGGGCGAAGGCGCCAACGACACCATCGAGTGAGAAGCTTGCATCTAAGACTTCGAGGTAGAGAAACGACACAAACGCCGCCCAGCCAACTTGCTTTTTGAGTGAATTCTTCTGGTTGACGCGCTCCATAATCAGCGTAATGGTGTGGAGCACCAAAAACGTCAGCGCTCCGGCCACTAAACCGCCCAGCACACCAATGCGGTCGGCCGGATCTGTTAGAAAGAACACCGGCACAAAGAACAATAATGCTATGACGTACTTAATCGATGAAACAGCCGCGAGATTGCTGAGGATTTTCTCGGGCCACCTCAGCCACAAGTGCTCGCGCTTCGGTTCGACGAAAAAGAACAGCGCCACCATCAACAGGAAGATACCACCAAAACCATTAATGACAGGTGCGATATCGTGCAGATAATCGCCATAGGTTTCGGGATCCTCGATGGCGAGGCGTAGCACTCCGAAAGAGTCAAGGGGCGTCATAATAGCCACCAGGGCAATCGGCAATGCAAAGCGGACTGCAAAGACGGCGATTAAGATTCCCACCGTCATAAACAGCCGCTGCCATAAGGGAGACATCTTCACTAGCACCCGACTGTTCACCACGGCATTATCAGCACTCAGAGTAATTTCTAGCAAGCTCAAGATAACAGTTATAAAAAAAGCCGCCAGCCCAAGCCGCCAGCCAACCAGTGCCCAGATAACAATCGTAATGAGAAGTTCTGGCCAATAATGTTTAAGCAAGGGTCTCATTAGCGCTGTTCTACAAAGGGAAACTCATGATCACCGATGCGGATAATACTGCTGCCCTCGGCACCCGCGCGGCGCAGTTCATGACTGATGCCCATTTTTTTCATAATGTCACGTAAGCGATTCAGGCCTTCAAAGTTGCTAAAGTCAGTCCGACGAGCAAATTTCTCGATCTTGTGACCCGTGACTCGGAAGATGTCGCCTTCTTTTATGACGTGCCACGACAGTGCCGCCTGTTCATCGCCCAGCCGAATAACCGGCAGGTTGCCGTCCTCTTCAATCAATTTTTCGGTTTCTTCCTTGGCTCGCTGCACAACTTGCTTGTGAAGCTCGCGCAAGACTTCTTTAATCCCCTTATGAGCACTGGACGAGACGGCAAAAATGGGCGCTTTGCCTACCACCGCTTTCAGATTGTCCATTTGCATGGCGACAATATCATCATCAACGCCGTCAATCTTCGTCAGCGCTACAACCTCTGGCCGATTTAGTAATTCGGGGCTATAGCTGGCAAGCTCTAAACGAATCGTTTTATAGGCAGCGGCCACGTCGTCGGTATAGACGTCAATCAGGTGCAGCAGAACCGAGGTTCGCTCGACATGGCGCAAAAAGGCATCACCAAGCCCCTTCCCTACACTGGCGCCTTCAATCAGACCGGGGATATCCGCAATCAATAAACTCGAGCTATCGATATCTGCCACGCCAAGATTCGGCGTCAGCGTCGTAAAGGCATAATCAGCAATTTCTGGAGTCGCATTGGTCACGACCGAGAGAAAAGTCGACTTGCCGGCATTCGGAAAACCAACCAGGCCCACATCGGCGAGAAGCTTCAACTCTAACTCAGCTTCAAATAGCTCACCCGCCTCACCAAGTTCGGCCATCCGTGGGGTTTGTCGGACTGAGGACTTGAAGTGGGCATTCCCAAAGCCACCGTCACCACCCACAGCCACGACTTTACGCTCGCCGTTATGAGTCAGGTCGGCAATCACCACGCCGTCTCGCTTGACCACCGTGCCCATCGGGACCTTCACGATTAAATCTTCACCTGATCTACCAGCTCGGTTGGCTTTGGCGCCATTCGCCCCAGATTGAGCCTTGAGCTCTGGTTTATACCGAAAATCAATCAGCGTATTAAGGTTTTCAGTGGCCTCAAAAATTACATCCCCGCCCTTGCCACCGACACCGCCATCGGGGCCGCCCTTGTCGACATAGATTTCTCGACGAAAGCTAACCGCTCCATCGCCACCTTTGCCAGCTTGGATAAGAACTTTTGCCGTATCAACGAACACGATATAACCAATATTTCATATCTCTCCATTATAGCAAAATCGCCCCTGTTTTCACAGAGGCGATTTGTAATGCCACACTTATTCTAGTGAATAAAGTTATAACCAGCGGCTTGGCCAGCTGAAAGAGTCCGGGATGAAATCACGTTATAACCAGCGTAGTTCATCTCACTCACGGTGATGTTACCAGCGCCGTCGACGCTTTCTACCACTGCCACGTGTCCGTAACCGCCACCATTTTGCATGATAGCTCCTGGCTCTGGTGTGTTATTGACGAGGAATCCGGCTGCGCGTGCACTGGATGCCCAGGCGGCACCGTTGCCCCAGAAACTACCAATCGGACGTCCGAGCTGCAAACGGCGCTCGTAGGCATACCACGTACAGTTACCGGGCGCATAGCGGTTACCCGCCGAAGCTAAGGCTCGGCTGGCAGAGGCGCCGTACGAAGTACCGCCGCCATTATACGAGCTTCGTGGTGCCACGTAGCCAGGACGTTCGGTCTCTGGCAGCTGGCCACTCGGGATCACAATTTGGGTACCTTGGCTCAAACCGCTCAATTCGAGGTCGTTAAACGTTACAATACGATTGGCGTCGGCGCCGTACTTGCTGGCTAGAGACTCGACGCTATCGCCGGCCTTCACGGTGTAGACCACGCCATCAACTGGCGGAATCGACAGCTGCTTACCGGGCTCCAACGCGTCAGACGTCAGGTTATTAGCCCACTTGATAGTGGTGGCAGAAATACCGTACTGGCTTGCAACCGTAGCGACATTATCACCAGCCTTAGCGGTGTAGGTCTTGATGTTACGTGATCCAGCGGTTGGCTGCACGATCTGAGGCTTGCTGATCATCGTATCGTCGGTTTGAGCCAGCTCGCTTTTAACCGACAGGGATACCGACAGTTCAGCGACGTTCGGTGCAATCGGTAAATTGGCACGCTCAGCAATATCACCAACTACCGAGGTGGCGATGACTTGATCAACTGAGGGTTGAGTAGCAGGGGTTTCCGGATCAACAGCCACACTAGGGGCTGCATTCGCGGCAATGTTTTCAATCTTTTGTGGCGGTTGATAGCCAATAGCAACAAGAGTGATAACGAGGAGAAAAACTCCTACGTATGAAGCAATCGTCGTGGGCTTGAGGCCCCGTTTTGCTTTTGAATTCTGTTTGTGTTGTGTAAACACATGCTGCTTCAGTGCAGCCATTGATGCGCCAGATGGACTAACGCTCATGTTTTGATTACGAATTATCGTTCTCCTGCCGCCTGTATTACTACAAGGGCGTCTACCTTACTTTGTCTTTCTTCTCGCATTGTTAGAACAGGGTATATTGATCGACCATTTTAT
>Ga0172380_10001974_pt1 | contig 33714 bp, 35 predicted proteins | sample Leawe162metaG_FD_119747 | JGI IMG/M metagenome (GOLD analysis project Ga0172380, IMG submission 119747) | Leachate microbial communities from a municipal landfill in Southern Ontario, Canada - Leachate well 162 metaG | ecosystem: Engineered > Solid waste > Landfill > Unclassified | place... | reverse complement strand
CGCGCCGTATCGGACAGAGCGTGGACCGCGAACCGTGGCGCCCCGCTGTCCGTGCGCGTGAAATACCCTCCCGTCGCAGAAGCGACGACTGATTCCTGGAGGTTCCATCCCGCTGTGACCAGCACCGCCTGGTCACGCTCAGTCGTGAATGTGTCGGAAAGTATGGCGGCCCCGGCGGTGTTGTTCGTGACCGATACGCCAGAGAACGCCTGCGGGGCCAAGCCGGTTGCGGACGAAGCGTGTCCGGTTGGAGCTGTCGCTGTAGCCGTCACCGTGTCTCCGTTCTCGGCGGCTATGCTGCTCGTGTATAGGAGTGTAGCGGTGCCACTTCCACTGACGTAAGTCAGTGTCGCGGAGACCCCTCCAACTGACAGTGACCAGTTCGTGTTACTTGTGCGCGACAGAGCTTCGCTAGCGTTTACGGTGATGTTCGCTCCGTCAATCGTGATCGATGTGATCGTTGGGTACTCGGCGCTCGAGTTCACCGCGACACCGGTTGTCGATTGAAGAGCGAGCCCAGCAGAGTCGGTGACACCGTTGGACGTTGCAACATCGAGGGTCACAGTCCCGCCCACAACGGGCCCCGACAACGCGAATGTGAGAGAGTTGGTCCCGCTCCCGGAGATGTACGAGTCAACGGTGACGCCTCCAGCTCCGCTCAACACGAGGGCTCCGGTTTGCAACGACGTGCACAAACACGTCTCGCTGAATCCCAGCACGAGGCTCAGTCCGCTCGGGGAAATCGCTGCCGTTGCGATCGTCGGGTAAGCAAGACCGTTGGAAACAGCGCGAGAACCGGCTTCGAGCGCGTTCTCCGATGCGTCTTCGACCCCGTTTGTCGCGTCCCAAACAAGCGTTGTCGATTCGCCGACGACAAACGCAGGCGTAACCGCGATCGACCATGACGTTCCAGATCCAGTGACAGCCCCGAGGGTGTGCCCAACGCAAGAGAACCCGGTCGCGTCCGCCCACGCGACGGCCTCGTTCGTCGTCACTGCGATCGCGCTCATGTTGGATTCGGCGACCGCAACGGCGGTGATCAGAGGCGCCGACGTGTCAACGTCTGGGCGCTCTTCGATCGTTGCGGAGCACGCAAGGATTCGAGTCGACTCCGCCCAGAATCTCAGCACGTAGTCCGCCGTCGGATCCAGGGCAACCATATCGCGTGGCTGAGCAATCGCTGCGTCAACGGTGACGGTGTTGGCTCCTGTGATCGACCCAGCAGGGAAGACGACCGTCACCATGGAACCGGCTCGAAAAGGCGGAGTTCCGGGGATCATAACGACGGATGCGTCGGATCCGTAGTATGTCGCAACGCCCGACTGTGTGGCGCTTATCGTAGCCGAAAACGCCAGCGTGCCTCCGCTACTCAGCGCGTCAACGTCGGCCTGTGCCGCCTGCGCGGCAGAGAGCGCGGTCGCCGCATCGACGACAGCAGTGTTCGCGGTGCCTTGTGCGGTTGCAGCGTTGGATAGCGCGGTCCCGGCGTCCGTGTGGGCATTGTCGGCGGTACTCTGCGCAGCTTGGGCTGCGGCAAGCGCTGCTGCCGCGTTGGCGATCCCAGTTCCAGCGTTGGCCAGAGCCGTCGACACTTGAGCGAGGGCCGGGGAAAGCGTCCCCGCGATGAGCGGCAGGAAGACGGACCCCCATCCCCTGGTCTCTCCCGAAACGTTGTTGTGCGCTCCTCTACCAGCCGCTTCCTGCGCAGCAATGGCAGCGCGGAGAGTGTCCCCGCGGACTACCGACGGCGCGCAGTCGCCAAGATTCGGTAGAGCGACACGGATCTCTCGGTAATCCGATGTCGGGGTTCCAGTGATCACGGCACTCGGCCACGTTTTCAGCTCGAGCAGCAGCGGCCCAGCAACAGTGCGCGTGAATGTAGCCGTCGGGACTCCGTCGCTACCAGAGGCAACAACGCTCGGCGTCACCACTCCTGACGCGATAGTCGGGCGGAACAACGTTCCGTAGGAGTCCGGAGAATCCCAGCAGAGGATTTGCCAAGCCACAATCGGCGTCGAGAAGTCAGCCGATGCGGTGAGCACAATCTGCTCTCCGATCGCTGCGATTGCCGCCTGCCCAGCTGGCTCAGTAGTAGATCCATGGGTGATGATTAGTCTTACAGCCATTATGGTGACAATCCAATCCAGATGCCTAGGAGACCAGAACCGTCGTCACTCCCAGCGGTTGGGATCGGCTCTATTTCGCCAAGCCCAGCGACGACGCTAAGCCTGAAATACCGCGCTATTCCGTTGATGTTTCCCGGAAAGGTGGCCACTCTTCCGTCAGAGAAGCTGACCTTGACCTCGGCGTCGTACTCGCCAACAGTGGCCGAGTCGGCAGCGACAGGAACGTACTCTCCGGTGATGACATTGTTCGCCATGGAGAGCGCAATCTCCCCGGCATGCTCAGTCATTGGGGTCGTTGTTCCGACGACTCGAGAGAACATGGCCGACGACGCGCCGTCAATTCCTGGCCACGTTTGGCCAGAAGCCGCGCGCCGCTGGAACCTCAACGACGGGAATGTATCCCCGACCTTGAGTTCGAGACGCTCGGTCATTACAGACTCACCCCCGGGCCACTAACCTCTATATGATACCAAGTGGTCGTAGTCCCAGCGTTTGCAAGGACGAATCTGAGAGACGGTGAACTCGAGTAGTATATCCCGTCGTACCACGTGAGAGTTGCAAGCGTGCTCGTCTCACAAAGGACGGTGAAGTTGCCGTCCTCGCTATCACCGGGGACAGCCGCCACAACTCCGACCCCCCACTGTGTCCCGTTGTAGACTACAACGATACACCCTCTCCGTGTCCTCGAGTGACTTCCAGAAGCCGAGGATCTTGTTACTGTAGTGATCTCGATCGCGAATGTCGCCACATGGTTAGTTCCGGCCGTCAGGTATGGGATCAGCTCAGGCAGCGCGATCGTGACAGTCTGCGACGCTGTGAGCGCCCGCCGTTGCCCCGTCTTGACGAGGTGAACCGAAGGGTAGATCCCATTCTCGTCACCCGGAGACAATTCCCAGTACGAATTGACCTGATTCTTCGCCACGAGCTGCGCGGCGTCACTGAAAACGGTGTGCGCATTCGTTGGGTGATCCGGGACGGGTCCGGCGCTATTGAACGTGAACGAGTGAGATCTTACGTTCCCGTCTGTGATGAGCGTGTCGTAGTCGCCGTAGTTGAAAGTCGTCGCGGTCGGCGCGACCGTAACTGTAGTGCTTATGACACCGTCTCGCATCACTCGCGCCCACACGCCCTTGACTCCGCATATGGACGTGTGACCACTATCGCCGTCTTGGGCAGCGGTAGATCCAACAATAACCGATCCGTCTGTCGATCTTCCGATCAGGTTCGCGTCACCTGTGTCTCCTAGATTGCGAGAGATGATGTCTGACGTGGCGCCCAATCTGATCGCCCCAGACTGGGCGTGACCGCTGGAGACAGCCAGGAAGCTCGTCGCATCCAGCGACGTCAGCGTCGGAGCTGCGCTGAATGCGTTGACGGTCCCGTTGCTCCATAGAACCGTGTTCGCGTCCCCAAGAGCCAGCTGGGTTGCGGTGATTCCCGCCGCGGCGCTCATATTCGCGGATGTGAGAAGGGACCAAACAACCTCGGTTGCGGCAGCGTTCGTGACAGCAACGCAGTTCGCGGTTCCGGTCGCGATCTTCTTCACGGACAGCGAGTCGTTCGCGACGTTGGCGTCGGTGATCGTCCCGACGCCGATTGCGTCTGCGCTCACCGTGATCGTGCTGTTCGCCGGAGCGATCGTCAGTGTGACGTTGGAGGACAGAGCTCCGCCGCCGGTGAGCCCAGCGCCAGCAATTACAGACCTTGACGTCGGGACGCGCCCGGCTATCAGCGTGTCCACGGCTGACGACGAGTAGATGTCGAGGTCGCTGATCAGCGTGTTGAGCTCGGCGAGGGTCCCACCCGTCAGGTTGGCGAAGGAGGTTCCGTGTGGGTTTCCGGAGGCGATCGCCGCATGAGTCGCCGACGTGGCGATCGAAGTGAAGCCTGCTGCCGACAGGAACCCCGCAACGGAACTCGTAGCGACGGCGTGCTGGGTACCGCCTCCTCGAGCCCCATGCTGAGCATCGGTGGCGAGGACTCCGACCCCAATCGAGTCAGCGGCGACAACGATCGAACCGTCTGCGTTTGGCGCGACGGTGAGCGTGATGTTCCCGGACAGAGCCCCGCCACCCGTGAGTCCATTGCCCGCCGTAACGGTGCGCGCCGCAGGCACCAGGTCCGCGTCGGAGACTGCCGCGTTGAGCTGCGCCAGGGTCCCGGCAACCAAGGTCGAGAACGTCACCCCGTGCGGATTACCGGAGACGATTGCGATATGCGAGTCGGCGTCAGCAATTGACGAGAACCCATCCGCCGACAAGAATCCCGGGGTCGAGATTGTGGCGAGCGCGTGAAGGGTCCCACCCAGCTGGTCCCCGTGCGTGTGTACGTGGCTGGCGCGAGCCAGCGCAGTCCCAGAGCCCTCTGACAGCGCCGATCCGATGGCCACAGGCTGCCCAGTCGTCAGTGCGTCTGACCCTCCAGGAAGGTGCCTTGACGCATGCCCAGACACGTCAACGCCGTCGACAAGTCCAACCCCAGTGACGGCATACCCTCCCATGTTGAGGGCACCAGTCATCGTGCGGGTGCCGTCGAGCAGCAGGTACTGGGTGTAGTCTCCAGAGGCGCGCGAGACCCACGCTGTTATCCCTCCCGACACCCCGAGTATCTGGGCAGCTGATCCAGGTATCAACTTGTCGACGGACAATGTCCCGTCCGTCACGTTCGCGTCGGTGATAGTGCCAACGGCAATCGCGTCAGCACTTACTGTGATCGTGGTGTTGGCGGCTCCAATCGCGAGCGTAACGTTGCCCGTGAGTGCTCCGCCTCCGGTCAGGCCATTGCCGGCCGTTACGGTTCGAGCCGCCGGGACCAGATCAGCGTCAGAAACCAGCGTATTGAGCTGGGAGATCGTGCCGCCGGCGAGGTTCGCGAACGAGGTTCCGTGTGGGTTGCCCGAGACGATGGCGACATGAGTCGAGGCGTCATCGATGGCAGTGAACCCTGCGGCTGACAGGAACCCAGCAGCCAGGTCCGTTGCCATGGCGTGCAGCGAGCCGCCGAGCTGGTCTCCGTGGGTGTGGACGTGATTGGACCTAGCGAGGCTTGTGGCGTCTCCTGGTGCCAGCGCTGCCCCAAGCGTGACAGGAGTCCCAGTGGTGAGCGCGTCGGCTCCGCCCGGCAGATGGCGAGCGGCGTGTCCCGACACGTCGACACCATCCACTAGCCCAACGCTAGAGATGGCGTATCCGCCCATGTTGAGGGCGCCGCCCATGGCGCGAGCCCCGGACACGAGCAGGTACTGGGCATGGTCGTCGTGGGTGAGGCCAGTCAGTGCCCCGTGGTCAGTGATCGCACCAGCGACTAGACCTTCCAATGCCGTAACCTGAGCGGCCGACATGAACCCGTTGACCGTGGTGGTGGCGACGGCGTGCTGGGTACCTCCTCCGCGAACCCCGTGCTGAGCATCCGTTGCCAGCACGCCAACCTGCACATCGTTCGCGTGCACAACGATCGACCCGTCTGCGTGCGCGATGACATTGAGGGTAGGGTTCCCGCTCGAAAACGCGCCGCCACCAGTCATCCCGGAGCCAGCGACCACAGACGCGGTGAGCGGAACCGTGGTCGTTAGCAGGGTATTCAGCGCGTCGGTTGCTGTGGCTCCGGCGACGTCCGAGTCGTTGGTGACGTAGTCGGTGCTTGCCGCCCCGCCGCCGCCAGTCCCAGCGCGCCGAAGCATCTCGTTCAGCAACTCGGTGGTTCCGTGGGTGGCCTGCCGCTCGAGTTCCTCGCCGGAAGCGAACGGCATCAACCCCTGGACGTTCAGAACCCCAACGATGTGGGTCACCGAAAATGCTGCGTCGTCCTCACCTAGCGCGTTTTTCCCTCCGTTCACCAAGCACTTGATCCGGAACGCCTGGTCGATTTCGTCGGCCATCGCGGCCGAAGCTGTGATGCCAGCCGGGTATCCTGACAGCGTGATCACGGGCAGCGTTGCGCTGTGATGGTGCGTTCCGATCACGGACCACTGGACGCTGTGCACGCCGTTCGTGTCAGCGACGGCAAGAGCCACGGTCGCGCCTGCAGCTACCGCTACTGGCGCCGTCGGGGTGGTGCCGTTGATCGTGAATTCTGCTGATGCCATCATGTCTCCGAGAACCCTCCGCTGTGAACCAGCAGGGTCGATCCAGCGTTCGCGTTCGCTGCGGCGGTTGGGCTACTCGCCGCGATCGTGAACAGAAAGAAGATGTGGATCCCAATCAGGATCGACACGAGAGGGAACCCCCCGGTGTCTGGCGAGGCGTGGACGGATGAGCTCGCATGTGCCGTCATCACGCGCATGAGGTCGGCAAGCAGAAGGATCTGCGATGCTCTGTTGTCGGGAGATGCAGGCGGCGCCTGAAACCCGACACTCAGGTCAGCGGAAGCAATTCCGCTTGGAGCGTGGTACGCGGCCGTACCAGTCCCTGCGCCGGCTGCGTCGTTGCGCATGTGGCGTTCGACCTTCGTCCGCAGGTCATTGAGAGTCGCGGCTAGTCCGTTCGCTGAACTCGGGACAAACAGGCTCGGAATCAGCGAGTTTGCGCCATCCGCAGATGCATGAACCGAGGTCTTCACGCGGTGCGCCTCGAACCAGATCACCAACGTTGCCGCCATCGACTCGGGATCGCCGATCGCTGTCGCAGCTGACACTCCATCGAGAGTCGCAACCAGCGCGCGAGTCGCAGCGTTCTCGACCGCGGTGATTCCTTTCGCGGAACTCGGCTTCGTGATCGCGGGGGTGCGCTCCCCATAGTCCGATTCGGTAGTCGCACGGATCGTCGACCCGAAGACGTAGCAGACCAGGGTGGCCGTGTTGCTACCAACCCCAAGCTTGGTTTCCAGGCGCGAGCCGACACTGATCGTGAGCGTGTTCGAGTCGAGGACGGTCTCCGATGTGTCACTGTCGGAGTCTCCAAAATACCCCCCGCCGTACTGTGAGGCGCCGACCGTGCACTCGTAGGCCGTGAAAACGTATGCCCCAGCGACGTCTGGGGCGAACAGCCACTGATTGATTGACGGCCCTGAGTAGACATCGACAGCTACTCCGGATGTGGCATCAAGCCGCTTGCGCAGGGCACTCCCCATCGGGGCAGCAGTGCACGCAAGTCGCACGTGGTTGGCGCCGGTCAGCGTCGTCGCAAACGACACCATCGCCTTCTTCCCCGGTAGCGACAGCGGGGGTGAGGTCGTGCACGTGACGGCCATTTGCTACGCCAGGACCCCGATGTCTCCGCGCCGAAGCCGCCAAGACCCCGAGATGAAAACGAACTCCAAGTAGTGATACGTAGCCGCGCCGGATTGGAGGCTCATCCCACCGATGATGGCTGCGTAGTCGTCGTCCTGCGATCGAGCGCGGAACACGGCACCTTCCGGAATGTCCACCGTGCTGAGAGTGAACGCCCTATTGGCGCCCAGAACACCGTGCGGGATGTGCAGGTAGTTGCACGTTGACCAGTAGATCGTCGCGTCAGCATCCGCCGCGAGGTACAGACCCCGTTCAGGGATCGAGCACCCGGCGGTCGCCGTCACGCCGCCTGTGAACGTGGCCGTCGAGTTCGCGATCAGCGCGCCGCTGAGCGTCACGGCGCCAGTGTGCGTCTCGGCGGAGTTGAAGGTCAGGCCAGAAGTCGATGTGATCGTCCCGTCGCAGGTCGTTGTCCCCTGCAGCGTGATTGGGTTGACGAATGTGACGGCGCCGTGGAATGTGGCGGCGCCCGTGAACGAAGACGTTGCGGCGACGGTGAGCGCATCGCCCGCTTCGTTGCCTAAGACCGTGTCACCGGTACACGTCAGCGTTCCGGAGACGCTGACATCTCCTGTAACTACCGCGCTGACAGTGACATCTATTCCGCCCGAGAACGTGGCCCTCGGGTGGAACGTGGCGGTCGCGGCGACGTCAAGAACGTCCGATGACGCCGTCCCGATTGTGACGTCCTCACTGAGGACGACGTCTCCAGTGAACGTGGTTCCAGGGAGACTCCATGTGGACCCGCTGAACACGATGGGGGCCGCCATCGTGTAGGCGCCACCGCGCGTGTCGAGTGCGAGCACCAGATCGCCCTGGATTTCGTCCAGTTCGTGGTCGTAGAACCGCGTCCCGTCGGTGAACGCCGGGCTCCTGATCAGAGCGAATGTCATAGTGCGTCAACCCCAATCAGTGAGACTCCGATGATGAACCCACCATCGGAATAGGTCCCGTAATCGAACGTAGCGTGCGCCGGCAGAATCGTGTCCAGCAGGCGGAAAAGGTGGACATCCAGAAGCTCGCGATACCCAGCCCAGTCGTTGGTGTTCGGAGGGACAACCTCGACGAATACGTGGCACCGCTCACTGTACCAAGCACCCCCACCGATGTCGGCGCCAGGAGCCCCCGGGGTCCCATAGGGCCATCGGGTTGGGTATGGAGGGTCGTCGAGATCGTTGAAGGTGAACCGGTGAACTTCGACCAGATTCGAGCCCAGAAGCGCAGCCACCGACGCATCAACAGCATCGGGGGAAGGCCCCTGCGCGGCCGCAAGGCGAGTGGCGAGCAGCGAGCGGCGCATCGCTCCGGAGTCCGAGTCCGAGAACGGAATGTCCAGCGTTTCGCACCAGGCTGCCGACATGTCCCCGGCAAGGGTAGGCATCGCGTTGCACGAGAACCGCTCGGCGTCTCGGCTCTCGGCCGCATGCATGCGAGCCATCGCCAGCTTGAGCGCATGCACGTACCCGGATCTCGCCTGCGAGAACGCAGACCCGAACATTCCTCCGATTTCCTGATACCACGTGAATGCGTAGGGGATCCTCTCGGTGACGCAGTCGCGCTTGTCGCGGTCCCCTCCATAGTCCGTGTAGTGCGACACGGGCCCGAAGGTTCCACTGACGACGATCGTCACTCGCCCGTCAGCAGCGGCGCCGGACGTGTCCCAGCACTCGACCCGCACGGAGTTCGGACTCGAGATGGTGACGCGGCCCAGGTTGGTGAGCGTCACTCCTCCGTGGGTGTGCCCTTGGAGCTCGCACTCGAGCGCGACGAAGTCTCGGGTGATGTCGTGCTCGTCGGTGTAGGTTGGCGCCCACGTGACGTCGACGATTCCGGCGGAAACCCAGGTGACGGTTGGGGCAACCGCAACCCCCGAGCCGTGGCACCCAGAGTACGCAACGACAGCGGCGCTTGACGCGCAGTCGTAGGTCAGCACCGCGAGGTCAAAAACTCGGTGCATGGCGGCCACGTCGTTGGTGAGCCTCTGCCACTGGTTCGCGGCCACGCCCGTGAGCGGGTCGTTAGACGTGAGCCGGAAAGCTGGGCAGAATCCACCGAAGCACGCCATCAGTAGATCCTGAGCGTCATCACCGCGTTTGCGATCGGGGTGGCACCACTGAGGGCCGCGAAGGTGACGGTGCGCGAGTCGACAAGCGTGACACTCACGGCCCCAGCGTTGACGTGCCCAGTTGCCCCGATGATTGCCGGTGCGGCTGCCACCGCGTAGCTGTCAGAGATGCTGGTGGGCCATGTGAGCGTGATGCTGCCGTTTCCGTTGCGAGTGCCAGCTGGGAACCCTGTCGGAGCAGCGCCCCCGGCGTACCCAGCAGGCTGGCTCCCGTTCATGGCGTAGAACCAGTTGATGGTCGGAGCCGCTGAACCCGTGTCGTTGCACGTAACCTTGATCGTCGCGAACGGAGACGCCCCCGCCATTGCCGCCACGTCATTGGTGAGCCGCAGGTACTGCGCCGCTGAGATGTCCGTGAGCGGGTTGGTGATGCCCTGATTTTGGAAATCATGCTTCCCGACGACTCCGCCGTATGTCTCGGAATCCGCGGTGCGCGCCCACGGTGGATCGCCGGTTGGTGTCGTCATAGTGGGTAGATCCCAAAGTGATTGGGCACGAAAGCGTTCGGCGGATCCATGATCGTCGCTGGAACAGTCGGGGTGGTTGCCGAGCGGTACGACCAGGCTGCGTCAGAAATCTCAGGGTGATCCGCCTTGAAAGCGGCAAGCTCAGTCATGGTCAGCGATGACTTAGGACCCGACGACTCGAACGGGTGGCGCTTGCGCCGGTTGTCGGAGACGGTCGTGTTTTCACCGCAGCCAAGGGATCCTACGACGCTCACCCATGTCTTGCCGTACTTAACGATCCCAGTTGCGGCCGGGCTGATGTAGTCGTTGACCGCTGCAGTGTTCCCGGCTCCGTCAATCAGTGGTCGGTCTAGCGTGACATCCCAGGCCCCAGTTCCGCTTCCGGCAGCAGTGGCAACGATGGTTCGAACCACGAACTCGCGCCCAGTGGTAGACCACCAGGCGATCCTGGTGAGTCCGTTGATGGGCGCGACCGCGGTTGCCGCGCTGATAGTGACCCTCGCCGAGGTTGTCACCGCGGTGATGTAGACTCGAGTGTCGCCGGCAAGTGGCGGCCAGACCAGAGTATCCGCCCACCCGCTCCCGTCCCCGCCAGACTGCGATGCGTTGGGCAGCGTCACGGTCAGGGCAACGTTGACGAGCTGGTCTTCGCAGGCGCTCACAACGTATTGGCAGGCGTCCGGAGAGTGGGCATGGATCGCGTTGCGCACGATCCCCAGGGCGGCAGCGTCGAGCTTGCGCGTGAAAACGCGGCGCGCGATATCGAAGCCGCGTACAGGGACGATCTTGACGCTCCCGGGACCGCCGAGCGCAGGGTAAACGAAGCAGTTGGTCACCTGTGAAAGCGCGTTGAAAGCGATCTCTCGCAGGTATCCCCAACCCCCGCCGCCCATGGCGTAGGACAGGCGGTTCATGACTCGCTCGCGCTTCCTCGACTCGGTTTCCTTGTCGGCGCCGCCCGTCAGTGGGCTCGAGAACGAGACCGTCGCTTCAGTGGAGACGTTGAGAGGGGGGTTCAGGAAGCGGACAACGGTTCCCCCATCGAGCTGGGTTGCGTCTCCCACATCGTCCGTGACGACGTCTACTTCGGAGCCGTCGGTGACCCCTGACCAGGTCCCGACAACGTGCCCGCGGAGCCCGTTCGGCAGCGCGAACTCGCGCCCATTCGGGACAGTGGCTGAGCCTGAGACCTTGAGCACGATCTTGCCGGTGCTCGGCGACATCGAGACATCGGGGAGTCGCAGATCGATGCGCCATTGCTCGAGCACTTCGCTCCGGCATGTCCCAGGCGTCAAGTCCTGGCGCCCGACGGCTTGCTGCGAGCGCGTGACGTAGCTCGCGTTTCCGCATGCGGTCGCGATGACGTGCGTGAACGTTCCGGGCTGAACCGCCAGGTTCGCATCGCGCAGGCTTGCCCCGCTGTTGACCATTTCGAGTCTGACGTCGGTCAGGAAGTCGTTGGTGATCTCTGGCGCCGTCGTCGGCAGCGAGTAGTCGTTGTAGCGTGGATCAGCCATAGGATATCGCTCGGTCTGACTCGCCCGTCCGCATGTCCGTGTAGCTAACGAGCACCTGGACCCTACCGGCTGAGGTGGTTTCGGTGTCGACGCCCTCGATCGTGATGTCGCCGACTGAAGTCATGAAGCGGTGCGCCCGAAGAACCTCGGCGCGAACCTCGCCCGGGTAGCTCTCGGTGATCTTGGGCGGCAGCTCGACCCCCCAATCAGGGAGCACAGAGCTCGACCCTGGCCGCGTGAGGCAGGTCAGCATCACCCGTTGCCGGTTGACTGGCATCCCCTCGAGCTCGCCGTCCTCTGCCACGACGCAGTCTCCGGTGGCTGGGTCGATGTAGGGCGCCAGAATGCGCCGCCTCGGCGGGACCGGACCTGACGCAGAGGTCCCCAACCCGAACGGGGTCGACCCGATGGGCGCTGTGCCTAGTCCTCTTGCTGTCATGTCAGTCCAGTGGGCATGAGACGGTGAAGTCGTGGAGCGACGGAAGCTCAGGAAGCCCTAACCCGAGCGACGGGAAGGGGATTGGTGGGAGCTGGAGCGACAGGGCGAACCCGGGGATTGAGAACCCGAAGCTGGGCAGCTCTGGGAGCGCGGGAAGCGCCAGCCCGAGCGACGGGAAGGGGATTGGTGGGAGCTGGAGCGACAGGGCGAACCCGGGGATCGAGAACCCGAAGCTGGGCAGGGCTGGAATCGGAGGGAGTTCGAGCCCCAGGGAAGGCCATGGGATAGGCGGGAATCGGAACGAGCACTTAGACGCCATAGAACACCCCGGCGGTTGAGACGGGCGACAGCGGGGTCCCGGCAAGCAAGGGATCCGACGGAGTCATACCTCCTAGAACAACGTTTCCGATCAGTGAGATCGTCCCGCCCTTGATGACGATGGCGGCCCCGCCCTCGGCGAGGACGATTCCGGACTCACTGAGCTCGATGGTGGCCCCGAACCCGGTGACGGCGATCTTCTTGTCGCGGCGGTTGATGGCGATAGCGCAGTCGTCTCCGACCATCATCGCGGCGACTTGGTCCTTGAACAGGATCTGAGAGTCGAATCCTTCCCCCGTGGAGAACACCGCGGTGTCCCCTTCGGCTAGGTTCTGGTAGACATGGGTCGACCTCGGGTCGAAGGCGCCAACGCAGACCGCTGGGAACCCAGCGACATCGTCTAGGACAACGCCTTGCGCGTTACCTTGGTCATTAGCCGGCGCTGGTCGAGCGGCGAAGCCAAGCCCGAACATCAGCGGGACCTTGCCGAAGTCGGGGGCCGCGTCGTCCGTGACTGGGGTCCCTTGGCACTGGGCCTCGACCACATTCGAGGAATTCAAGGAGCTCGACCCGAGGTCCACAACGCTGATCATAGGACGTAGCTCCCGGGGCGGATGAGGGTCAGTACCGTTGCGGGCCCGTCCCCCTGGTCAGACACATCGAGCTCCGAGACCCACATGTCCTCGTGCACGTTTTCGACGTCGTCATCGACGGTCAGGATGGTGTCGACGCAGAAGATGGAGCCGTCGGGGGCCTCGATTCCGTCGACCTCGCATCGATAGGTCAGGGTGCCCTGCAGGCGCTCGGCGAGCTCGCGGCGTAGTCCCCTGTCGAGCTGCTCCTGATTTCTGGATGCGTCGTCGTGGTAGAACATGGGCTTGTAGACGCGCGTGGCGTCACCCACTTCGCCAGGCCTCGACGGTGTCTGGACGGCTACCGAGCCGAAGATACGTCTCACCTCAGTAAGCTCGCCGATGGTCGCTGGGCTTCCGGGGCCGAAGGAGGGGACGACAGATCGGGTTGGGGCAGCCTTTCCTCCCGTAGACATCGAGCGGCTGCGCGCGATCGTGACGGTTGGGACGTTCGTGTAGTCCCTCGACGCGACACCCGATTTGATGTTGGTCAGGTCCGGGGTTTGGAGGCTGCGCCGAAGCACGCCGTGCGGGCGTGTCGTGAACTCGGGCTGTACCAGCGCCACCCCGGTTGGGTCCTCGGTGGGCTGCAAGAGGAACCCATGCCGAGCCAGGATCGAAGTCAGGAACTGGAACACCCCCTGGCCCTCTTGGGGCTTGCCGTCCTCGAGTTCGATCGAGCGGTAGTCCTTCGGGGTGCCCTGCGAAGAGCGCCCGGTGCGCGCGTTGCGGAGCATCGCGAACCCGTCGCCACTCACGGAGTTGACGCCGAAGGGCGCCAGCAGGCGCAGCACGAGAGACTCGAGTGTGTCGCCCTTGGCGACCCGGAACGACGTGTCGCACCCGGCGTCCACGAATGACGCGAAGTAGTCGCGGCCAGAACATTGCAGGTCAGCGTCACCCGCGCCTGTCCCTTGGATCTTGTCGATCCGCCCGGTGAGCTGCACCAGATCGTTGAGGTACAGGTTCACCGTCTGCCAGGGGCGGAACGTGTCCCGCAGTTTCCCTGGATTCGCTGGGTCGGTGACGGTGAACTCGAAGGCATCCGACGGGGTGAAGTAGGCCTGTTGCAGCGACCAGGACGTGATGTTTTCGTACCGGATCCCGCTGACCTCGGCAACGAATCGCGCCTCCTTATCAGCCACGGTACACCAGAATGGGCTCGTTTGCGGGCACCAGCAGCACGCTTTGCAGCGACTGGTTGAGCATGTGCAGCTCCTCGACGGTCATTCCGTAGGCGGAGGCGAATGCGAACTTCGCTATCTCGGTCGTCTTGCGCACGACGTCCACCGGGCGCGGCGGGGTGGTCGCGGTCTCCTGCAGAGCGAGCGCAGAGAGTTGGAGCTTGCGCACAGCCTGACGGGTGGGGCCCAGCTTGGGGTCCTTGAGCTTGTCGATGGTTTTAGTAGCGCGGTCCATCTTCGCCGAAAGGCTGCCGAGCTTCCCGTTGACGTTCGACTGGAACAGGTCGACCTGGTCGCCGAACGCCTGCAGACTATCGAACAAGTCGCGGTTGTTCTCGGGCGGAGGCTCCTGCTTCCAGTCCACCTTCGTGACCTCGTCGTCTACGCGGCGTCCGAGCTTCACGAGCCCGCCCATCGCCGTGATGGGCATCTCCGTCGGACGCTGCCCAGTCGAAGTGGTCTCGGGAGCCTCCACGAATTGGACCTGGACCTGGACACCATACAGGTTGGAGACCGATAGGGTCTCGGACAGCTGCACGCACTTCGCGGTGACGTAGCCGTGGACCGGGTCGTAGAGCTTCCCAGCGGCGCGGTCCTTGCATGCGGCCAGAAACTGCGGGTAAACTTCGGTGAAAAGCTTGTCCCATCGCGCGGTGCGAAGATTCTCAACGAACAACGCGGTGTACGTGAACCCCGGGTTCTCGCGGCCTAGCGAATGGATCAGCTGGTCATCCCTGAGGATGATCCTGTGCTTCGCCTGCTCCTGGCTGAACGAGTACTCGCGCTCCCCGACGATCGCGAACTTGATTCCTCGCCATGACGCCGGCTGTAGCTTCGTGACGATGTCATCGCTCATGACGATGGCCTCGCGATCATTGGCTTGCCTCTGGATGGCTTATCGGCTCCCTTGGCTGCCTTCGCGATCTCCTTGCCAGCATCTTCGAGCGCCTTGGCTGCGCGCATCTGGTACGCGGCAACATCGCTTTGGATCTTCGCATTCAAGGAAGCGGCTTCGGACTCCAGACTCTTCGCCTTGGATAGATCCTCGGGACTCGGAGCATCGTGAGCCATGAACCCCATGCCGGATCCGGTAGGAACCCAGGTGCTAGATCCAGCGCGAAGGCGCTTTGCCTCCGCAGAGGCCTTAGCCGCGCGGGTTCCGAGCACCACTCGGTCTTGCCAGTTCTCAATATTTCCAGGGTCTTTGCGCAGTCCAGCGGTAGCGCTACTGACCGCGTTCTGTTCTTTGACGCTGGAGGCAATCTCAGCGCGCTGCTTATCCTCTAAATACTTGGCGACCCAATCGATCGCCGTTTTACCGGCCAAGAACGCAGCTGCCAGAGCCGTGGCTTGCCCAGCGAGTTGCCCGAATGGCCCCTTGAGCATCGTGGCAATGCCGGCGCTAGTGAGCTCTTTCGCAATGCCGGCGCTGGCGGCAAGCCCAACTCCGTTCCACGGGTCCGCGGCCATCCACGAAACGAGGTTGGCACCCTTCGACGCCACGTCGGCAGCAACAGGGATCAGACCTTCGAGCTTCGGAATCAGCTCGGTGACCACTGGCAGAAGCTTGGAACCGACTGCTTGATTGAATCGCTCCGACAGGATATCGAACTGCTTGTCGGGCGCCTTGCGACGGAACTCGGCCGAGGCTTGGATTTCCTCGGGTCGCATAGTAGAGCCGCGGATGCTATCGAGCAGAGCAAGCACAGCGGCGTCCCCGGCGGCCTTCCCCTTGGCACCTCCGCCCGCGCGCCTCGACGCCTCGGCGGATGCCTGCTGGAATGGGGCGAGGGCCTTGGCGCCTCGGATTCCGAAGAGCTTCCCTACCTTCGTGAGGTCTCCACCTGTGCTGGTGAGCGTCTCGCGAATCACAGCCATTGGGTCACGAAGCCGCGTCTTCGTCTTGTCGGAGAAGACGTGGACCCCTTGCGCCTCGAAACGCCCAGCGTTCTCGATCAGGTCATCACGGAACCGAAGTAGCGCTGTCATCGCCTCGGGTCCGCTTGACGCGCCGCCGGAGATCGCCAACTGAGACACTGCGCCCATTGTCTCGGCAAGGTCCCCGAGGTTTCCGTCGAACCCAGCCGTCGAAGCCATGAGCTCGCCCATGTTCTGGGCAAGGTCCTTGAACTCGATTGATCCGACCTGGGCTTGCTTGGCCATCGCCGCCAGAACCTGCGTGGTCTGCTTGATGATCTCGGGGTCGCTGTACCCTCGAGTCGTCATCGCCTGGATCACCTGGCCTCCGGTCTTTCCGACGTCCTCCAGGCTGGCGCCTGTAGCATCTGCTAGGTCCACAAGCATTGGCATCAGCGCCTGACCGACCTTGGTCTTGCCGGCGACGCCCGTCAGGTTGCTGAGGCCTTGCGCCACGGCGCGACCGCCGAACCCAGACTTCATGCCGAGCTCACTCGATTGGGTCGCTACCGAATTCATCAACTCCTCTCGAGTCCTGGTGTCCCCCTGGATTCCGAAAGCCTTGTTGGCGAGCTCGGAGTAGACGCCGCCGACCTGGACCTGCTTTGAGACGGCATTCATAGCCAGGTAGCTACCGCCGAGGCCCAAAGCCCCGGCACCAATCCCAACCAGGTTCCTGACGCCGCCCACGGCGCCCCTGGCGACGTTTCCCCATCGCTCCTGGCGCTCCTGCCTCCACTTGTCCCGGAGCGCTCCCTGACGCGATGCCAGGCGGCGCTGCATGGCAGCCAGCTCCTCCTCTTGCCTCCGTTGAGCCAAGAATGCTCGGGTGCGCTCGCGCTCCTCCCGCTTGATCTCTCGGAGCCTGGCGTTGCCAGCGCGCTGCGCCGCCCGGATGGATGCGCGCTCCTCGTCGGTGATTCGACGCAGAGCTCCCCGCCCGCTCAGGCCGTTGACCGCGGTCGGCGTCTTGTCCGTGATCTGCTTCGCCCGGCGCGAAACATTCCTTACTCCCAATGCCGATGCCGAATCAATGCGACGCTGCAATGTCAAGAAATCGCCATAGACACCAGCCAGCTGGCGCCTGACCTTCGACGTGTCGATGCCGATCTCGTACTGCAGGAGCATGGTTTCCTAGAGTTTCTCGGCCAGCTCAGCCGCGTCCAAGGGATCCAAGAGCTTGTCGGTCGGAAAACTCACGGCGCCGTCGGCTGAATGCATCGCAGGAAGCGTTGTAAACGAGCCAGTGCCACCACTCGACTTCGACGGGTCGGACTCGCCAGAATCGGGCGAGGTCGAAGACGTCGGCGCGATAGGGGGGAGGATCTTTGCCAAGCGCTGCGCACAGAGCAGCAGTAGAGGAGCCAATAGACTCGAGTCCACGCCCGATAAAAAACTCGGGCCTGTCACCTCGTCGCCGATCTTCCGGATCCACTCATCGACGTTGTCGCCGACAAGCAGGTTCATGCAGCTGTACTTCTGCTTGATGACTTCGTAGGCGTTGAGGATCTGCGCGACCTCGGCGCTGGTTAGGCACTCGCGAACTTGTTGTGCGCTGGTGAAGATCCGATGGAATGTGGTGGTTCCGTCGGGTCTTTCGTATGGCTCATCAGCCACCAGACACCTTGATGCTATCTCGTGCGCGCACGCCTCTTTGAAAACGTCTCGGTACCCGCTGAGCTCCCCACACTCTGCCGCGTACTTCTCCGCGCCGATGATGACCTCAACCTCCTGCACAGATAGCAGGATCGCCACCCTGAATTTGAACTCCGTTGGCTCGCAGCCAGGGCGTGTCTTCGTCAAAATGAAAGCCTCGGACGGTGCCGGGAACTTTTGAAGTCCAGACACCAACTCCGAGGCAGCTGTGATCTTGTGCTGTTCCATCGTGCCTCCTCGATGTCTCAGCGCTGACTAGCGCGGTTTGGAGAACGATCCCTTGAACGTGGCCGTGAGTTCCCCTGCTTGGTTGACCGACTGCGATCCACCAGCCGTCATGAATTGACCGGTGGAGATGAGCGACTTGCCGTTCCCGATCGGGATCTGCACGTCATGCGTGGTCGCATCCGCGCACCAGTCGAAGAGGGGCACCTCCGGGCCAGTCATGAACCACGACCATGTGCACGTGAGCTCGAATGATCCGGAGTTCTTCAGGACTGCGAATTCGCCGTCCATTGTGGGCATTTCGATCTTCCCACCGTCGCACGCTAGCTGAATGTTTGAGAGATCAACATTCAGCTTTCCGTCGATGAGGCACGGGACCTTGAATCCTTGTCTTGCCATGGTTCAGCCTCAGCCCGGGGTGGTTTCCGAGATCAGGAACGAGCATTGGTGTTTGAGATCGACAACGCGCCCGCTGACTCCGACCTGGAGCCTTCCGCCGTTCAATGGATCGATCTGGACCACTAGCGAATCGAACCAGTCGTCCTCGCGCTGGAACTTGCCGGCCTTGACGAACTCGCCAATGATCCCAGCAACCCAGCTCTTGTAGCGGCTGGGGACGATCGTATTCTTCGGGATGTCCTGGCTTTCGTCGACTGTACCGTCCGCGAGGTACACATCATCGCGAAGCTTGAAGTTCGCGTATGTGAGCTGGTCGCGCAGAACCAACGTGTCAGCGAACTCATCCATCACGCTGATCCGGTGAGGCTCCGTCGCGCGGAAGTCGTTCAAGGCCCCCGTGGAATCCTTCGACCGAGTCGTTGCCGCCATCACGATGTAGGAGCGCGATTGGTTGCTCGCGATCGTGACAATACCGTCGACGATGGCGTCTTCGCCGTCGTCTCCGTTGGGCCAATCCGCCTGCGAAGCAGCGGGCTTGATGGGCCAGTTCGGTGGGGAATACCCATCGAGCCCGCACGCGGTGTCCGTGGATTCCTCGAGTTGGTGCGCCGCGAGTAGAGCCGCGGCCAGCTGCGCCGGGCAGTGGTCGCTGTTGAGCTGCCAAGCGATCTGGAAACGCTCGGTGTTCTGAGCGATGGCGATGGTCGCGAGCGAAGAGAGAGCCCCGACGTACCCGGCGAACCCGCGGCATCGAAGGCCAGGATTCGGCATCGACTTCGTGACGATATGAGCGCGAAGTGTCGCGATGTCCGCTTGAACCGGCGACGTCCCGCCCATGTAGTAGTAGCGAGACGCAACGATCCCAGCGAGTGCCGCGGTCAGATTCGCGTTCTCGGTGACCGCCCCGTCGACTCCACCCGCGAGGGTTGCCGTGTTGACAGCAACGCTGACTCCCTTCCCTGGAGTCACACTCACAACGCGCACCCGGTAGATGCTGTTCTGCGAGGCGCCCGCGATCTTCGCTAGATTCGTGACTGTTCCAGTCGTGTTGCTGGCCGTAAACGGGAGGTGGGTCTTCGCGTTGACCTTGTCCTCGATCTCCTGCCCGATCGTGTCCACCGTCGAATCAACCGCGAACCCGATGTCGATCTCCTCCTCGCAAACAGCGAGCCTAATCGTGCCGGAATCGGTGGGATTCGTGGCTGCGATGGTGACCGTAACCGTGTTGTTTGCCGCGGTCGCGCCGGCACCTGAGCTCTCGGCGTAGAGCAGGACCGAGACCTTGCTCTTCTTGTTGAGCGACAGATGAGTTCGGATTCCTCGATGAGGAGGAGCTCCTGATCCAGCGAGCGAAAGCGCGTCACTCTCGGTCTTAATCGAGTAGACGACGCCTGGCGTGGCTGTTCCTGCCGACGTCATCGGTCCGACATAGAGAGCCTCGCGCTCCCCGGCGCCTGCGGTTGACGGACCTTGCCCCATCAGGATTTGGGCGGCGGTGAATGGCGAACGGTACTCGGATGGGTACCCGACGATCGCAAGTCCGGTCATCAGACGTCACCCTTTCTGCGCGGAGGCGTGACGGCTTCCGGCTTCGGTTGCTCCACTGCTGGAGCGGGAATGTGCTTGAACCATTCGCCGTGCGGGGCTCGAACGACCTGCTCGAACTTGATGCCCAACGCTTGAGCGGTCTGCTCGTCTGCTGCCCACACCGGCGGGTCATCGGGGGTCTGTCGGCAACGCCGAATCACGAGGATTCCGAGCGGCGAATCATGCTCGCAATCCGTGGTTTTGGAGTCGGCGGGAAGCTCGATGGCAACCTTGCTCTCGGGTCCGCACCTGCGCACTCCGCGCCCGACGGCGCGCAGCACGTTGCCCCGCGCCTTTGCCCCTGGTGGGCGCAATACATGGCCCTCCCGAGCGTAGAATCTCAGTTTCATATGTGACCTCGTTGTGAGTGTCAGAATCGTTTTGCGAGCAACGCCATGCGTCGGCGTAGGAAATCTTCCTCGACGCGACCGGCGGAGTGCCAAGCCCTGTACATGAACTTGTAGGGCTTGTTTCCAGGGTGATTCACGGACTTGCCGACGAACCACAAGCCCATCTTGGGCCACCAGAACATCAAGTACGGCGCGCGGCGGGCCACGATCTTGTGCGGCGAAGCGCCCACATCAATCGGGCCCGCGTACTTCGCGGTGTTGCTGAGCTTCAGCAGGCGCCCACCGCTAAGACGAACCACGGTCGCGGTTGTCGAGCGCTGCAAGTCGCCGGTTTGCCGCTTGAATGTGTTGTATTTGTTGACGTGGTCCTTGGCGTGGACCCCAGCAGTCACGGCCCCCTCCTGCGCCATCTTCTCGTTCTCGGCGAGCAGGTAGGCGTGACGCCTCTTGAGCTCGTCAAGGTTGAGAAGTCTCAGTGTGATCACGGCGGCAGTTCGTGCTCCGTATAGGCGCCCGAGAAGTCCTCGACGAAACCCTCCTCGTCGTCTCCGAGGTCATGCGCCATCGTCTCCCCGAGGTACGGGACATCAGTCAGTGTCGAGGTGTCCTCGAAGGACTCGGCGACGCTGAACGTGAGCCGGCATGAGTGGTAGGCGGCTGGGTCCTGCGAGAATTGAGCCTTGCCGTATGTGAAACTCGTCAGCGCGATCGACTCGAAGTTCGCGCAACCCACTCCGGGCCCCAACACGAGCAGGGCCTGCGCTGGGTGCGTCGGGTCCATTGCGTAGGCCGTGTGACCCTTTGCAACGGCGACGGCGTGCCCAATGGCAACCGCGCCCCGGAACACGTCCTGTAGCTTGCGTTCGGTCCCCGCGCTCCAGGGGGCCACGATGTACTCGACGATGAGGTTCTGCTTGATCGTCGCGAGATTGATGCCGGTTCGCTCGACGGTGCCGTCGCCTGCTCGGTAGCAGCAGAGCAACGGAAACTCGAGCCCAGTCTGGCGGAGCATCTCCGGGCTTGGCTCGCCCGGGTAGGTGGTCTTGACCGGCGTGATTGCGAGCTCGCCCTGGGGCGTACCAGCGACCGCGTCGCCCCAGCGAGCCGCCAGCTCGTAGTTGAGCGCGGCCGCCATGAGGGCAAGCAAGATGTCCCTACCAGCGTCGAAGTCCGCGAGGGTCGTCTCGCCTGTGTCTGCGAGCGGGAACGACAGCGCCCCGACGCTGCATGCGAGCGGCATCAGTCAAGGCCCTCGATGGGTTGGAGCCGCAGCGTGTATCGGAAGTTCTTCACGCCGGGCTCACCGACTCGAGCGAAGAGCTTCCCAAGTTCGCCGAATTCGTAGCCAGAGATGCGGTAGAAGAGCTCTCTGCAACCGCCCTTGCACTCGGGCACCAGGGTCGCGTAAGACACGCCACCCGTCTCGAGGCCGTCGGTGTAGGAAGGGGTAAACGGGCCAACCTCGTAGGTTGTTGCTCCCAGGCCGTTGACCGCGAGCTCTTCGCCCGTGAGCGCGCGGACCTTCGGGGGGTATCCGGCCTCGAGCAGTTCTGTCTCGAGATCGAAACTTCCACCGTCGCCAATGTTGGGCCCCGACCATTCGCGCACCACAGTGTGGACGCGGAAGCGGCGAAGGCCCATTGCCCCAGCAGTTGACCTGGCGGCCTCAGCCTGTCTTCGTAGCGAGTTCAGGTTGGCCATCAGTATACCGACAAACTGCTCTCGCAGCCCTCCGAGCGACGATTGGGAACACCAAGCGCGTAGGCGAGTTCATCTCGCCACATGGCGATCTGACGGTCGAGTTCGCGCGATGATGAGCTCATTGAGCTCTTGATCTCGAAGAACTCGATGTCGTCGACTTTCTTGATCTGCGCTTCGCCGGTGGATAGGTCCAGCAGAAGGCTAGAACGCGGCGAGTTTGCCTCGACGATCCTCCCCAGGATCTCCCTGACGATCGCCTCTCCTCCGTCAACCGTAACTGGGTAGGTACCCGAGTGCGCCTTCGTCAGCGCGCAGACGATCACCAGCCCAGAAACGCTCTGGACGAAGGTGCTCTCCTGTCGCACGCCGACGTCCACCGAGATACGGGTTTGCGCCACGAACCCGGTGGAGTCAGCAAGTGTAAGGGAAACCGTTGATGACGCGGGAGAGGCTACGACAGCCGTTGCGGAAGTCGTGGTTTCGCCAGCCTGAGTCCACTCTTGGATGATCGTGTCGAAGACCGACACGGTCCCCAGGTACGGATCGGCGTTGTGATCAAGGATCGGATACCCAAGTTCGTACTTGATCCGCTGAATTTCCGAGGTCAACAACGCCATTCAGTCACCGATCAGAAGTTGGAACGCCGAACGTATTTCGTGGTCAGCGAGTAGGTATCAGCGGCGGCTCCGGTTGCCACGGCGTTCGTGACAGCCGCTCGAACGTAGGGCCACCCCATGACGCCATCGGGAGCAGGGAAGACCTTGCTTACCGCCGCGTCAGCTCCGGACGTACCGGTTGCTATCACGACGTTCGCAGCGTTGTTCACAGGCGTCATCGTGTAGTACGTCGAGTTGTCCGTAGACACCTGCCACAGCACGGTGACCGTGATGTTTTCGGTCTCGGCGTCCACCGTCGCAAGCACCGAAAGGGTCCCGGGCTCGACGTCGTACGTCTTGATCGCGGTACCTCCGGTGATGGTTCCGGCTACCAGGGTGTTCAGGTTCCCCGACGCAGTAACCGAGAAGAACTTGGGAGGATTCGCCATTACGCCGCGTCCTCCGTGTACTTCACGTTGACCAAGAATCGGTTGTCGAAGACCTTGAATCCCAAGTCCCCGAGCCAGATGAGCCTCACGGTTTCCTGGTAGTTGTCGTCGCTGGACTTACGCACCGTTGGAGCGCGGCCCATTCCGACACCGAGTGCTCCGGGCGCCATCGCCTGGGCGTTGTAGACCTTCACGGCACCAGGGCTGCTCGTTGCGTACCCCAGGGTGTTCGACAGGAAGATCTCGAAGTCGTCACAGGTCGCGAACCAACCAGGGAACAGAGGGTTCTTTTCCCTATGGAACTCGGCGTAGCGAGCGAACTGTGGATCGTCCTTGAGCTGGCGCTTTCCTGTCGGGTTGACCGTGAGCATTCGCCGCCCAGTTGAGAACTTAGGCAGATCTGCCTCATCCATTCCGCGGGAGACTCGAGTGATCTGCTCGTAGGTCAGCGGGTACTGACCCTTGCTGGTGGCGTCGTTCACCGCGGTCATGCCGTATGGGTAAACCGTGGTCGAGCCGTCGTCGCACATGGCAACGCCAACGGAGTCCAGGAACTTGTCGAAGTCGCGCTGAAGATGGGTCTGAATGATCCCCTTCTTCATGTGCAACCCGAATTGCGCGTCGAACGACTCGATCCCGTATGGGGTTATGTCAGCGGCGTCGTTGTTATACGGGCCACCTACACGGAGCAGCTTGATCTCGACCTGTTCCGAGTCGGGGACCTGAGCCGATGTGCTGATCGTCTTCCCTGAAGCGATCGTGCGTGAAGCGAGCGTATACGTCGAGTTGGTGAACTTCGGGCGGTTCAGGCGAACCACGTCTCCCTTGCGTCTCTGGAAGTCCACCCTTGCTGCGAAGGCCTCAGTGGCGATCGGGGTAGCCTGGAGCACGAATCGGTCGCGTTCTGCCGAAGAGTACGCCGCGCCGGCGTCGATGAACCCAGGCGGAGTCAGGATGCTGCCGCCAAGGTCCACGCTCAGAGCATTCTTGAGCAGCTGAGCGTGAAGGAATTGTGGCTCGGGTTGCCGGAGCAGTGCCGCGTCAAGTTCCGCCTGGTATTCCTGCGGTAGGGTTGCTTGAGAAAGACTTCCCATGATGGTTTCCTTTGTGACTACCCGAGCCTAAGGGTTACCTGTCGCTCGGAAATATCGCGTCTCTGTGCTGGCGTAGGTAATCTCCAGCCTTGAACGGGTTGGTTCTTTGTAGGTCCTCCCAGACAGCCTTATGGTCTGGTGGGGACTCCATGTTGTCTTTGGGGGCAGCGTTTCGAGACGGAGCCGTAGCTGACGGCTTCTTTTCGATCGGCTTCTCTTCGGGCTTTTGCTCTGGTTTTGCCCATGTCGCGGCGAGCGCGTCGATCGCCCGAAGCGCCGCAACCTTGTCGTCTCCGGAAAGCTTCGCGACGGCTTCCCGTTGCTCTTTCGTGAGCGACGAGAGCTCCCGTTCGAGCCGCTCTGCGATCACCGTCTCGGCAAGGGTGGCCCTGGCGGCGACTTTCTTGTGCTGCTCGGCTAGTTGCGCGTGACGTTCTTCTGCGCTCTTTTGCGCCTCGCGCTTGGCGGCGAGCTCTTCCAGAGCCTTCTTTGCGCTGGCTTCGTCCGCGAATCCGTTTTCGGCGAGCCACGCAGTACGGCCCTCGCGGCGCCCCTTCTCAGCTTCCCTCTCTAGACGCTGTTTCAGGGCTTCTGGTGGGAGCTCTTCCGTGAGAACTCGCGGCTTTTCTTGTGCTACGGACGCAACTACGCCTTCAGGCGTTACTGATTCTGCCAATGTTCCTCCAATTTCGACCGTTTCCGCCGTCGTCGCGGGGAGGGTTCGCGTGGGGCTCAGGCGTCCCAACGCCTAGATTCGCGCTGTGTTACGAGAGCCGCGGGCGCTTGAACGTGACCTGGAACGTGAGCGGGATTGCCCACTTCGACGTGTCGAGCGCTACGGTCCCAATCTCAGTGGTCCAGTCCTCGGCGAGGAGAGGGACGGTGATCGTTCCTGCGGCATTCGTGCACGCACCGGCACCAACAAGCACCGGAGTCGTTGGAGCGGCCGCCAAAGCGTAGACGCCACCAGCGACCACCGCAGCCTGAAGAATCGTGACGGTTTGCCCGTCTCGCAGCGTGTTTTGGATGATCGTAGCCGGGACGAAAGTCGCGTCGTTCCCGTCCGCGTAGGCGACGGTCTTGAACTCGACGTCGACCTTGCAGGTTAGGACCTCATACTCACTCGTCGCGGTATAGGTAGAGTCGCGGAGCTCCTCGAATGCATACGCCCGCAGCTCGGTTCCTGTGGAAATTGCCATAGTTCTGTCCTATCTGGAGCTCGCCCTGAGCTCCCTCACAACCGCAGCGGGCTTGCCGTCAGCGGCATTCAGCAGTCGTTCCAACTGCGCTTTCTCGTCTTCGAGTCTGCGCATCGTCTTAAGTTCTCGGAGAACCTCGCGGAGGCGCTGTTTCGCGAGCTTGATCACGTCGACAGGCTTCGACCTCGGAGCGGCTGTCGACTTCTTCCCGGGCTTCGACGGTGGAGCCGCTGGAACCGAAGCTGTCTGCCTCTGTTCTGGCACTGGGAGGTCGACGTCCTTGACGATCTCCCCGCAGTCCACGCACCGGCGCACGATCCCTTTGCCAACGCCTACGAACTCGGAACTGACTCCGCCGGAATGCGCGCACTCAGTCATATCGGCACGTCAAGCGGACCGTCTCCGTGACGGACGCGCTGGTCGATGCCCCTGAGACTGTGACCATGCGGACGCGCCCACTAGGGAGCGACGCCGCAACCTTTCCAGCGGCGAGCGCGTGCGCGGTGGTAGTCGCGCCGCCAGTGCCGACAGCAATCGGTGTGGCCTCGGCGCACTTCGCGCAATCGATCGTGTAGTTCACGGCCGTAGCTCCGGCCGAGAGCTGCGTGAAATGGATCCAATCCACCCAGTTGTCCACGCCCGGGTTGAGCTCGCGCTGCAGGTACACGTCCAGCGTCCCGCCGGCATGCCCAACTAGGGCTGCGTCAACGGTGATACGGGTGGCTTCCTCTGCGCCTCCGATCGCAGGCCCGATCACCTTCCCAGCCTCTGCAAGGGTGGCGAACGATGTGACAAGGCTCTTTGGACGGCTCATCGTTTCCCACCCTTCCAGGTCTTCTGCGGCTGGGGTGGCATGCTTGGGCGCGCTGGAGCCTGCTGTGGCAGCCGCTCTGCAGCGAATGAGGCTTCCCCGCACTTGGGGCAAGTCGGCATCCCTGGGTCAACCAAGGCGCCGCAAATCAGGCATTTCTTCATACGACCTCAGAACCCGGTGACGGGATAGACCTTTTCAAACGAGACCCAGCGCCCGGCGGACTCGACCTGAGCGAACGGGAACTCGAGAACGAACTCGTGGACGTCCGGGACGTCGACCGTCTCTGGCTCGGACTCTGGCTTCCTTTTTACGGTGATTTTCATGGGTGGCGCAGCTACCTGGAGTGCCGCTCCCGGCGTGGTAGCGTTGGGCATGGCATCAGAAAGCAACGGACCGGTCGGGGAAATTGGATTGGCCGAAGCGCTCGCGCCTCTCGTTGAGAGCGTGCGCGACGGGAGCGTATCGAAGGCGGCGTTCAACCTGCTGTTTGCCGGCATCGTGCGAGCCCAGGAAATCCCATTCGGGAAGGCAACCCCGGTGCTCTACGAGCTGTTGGGAGAAGACCGGGAGCTACTGTCCAAGCTCACATGATCTGCCTCGAGTATCCCATCAGAGCATCGACCAGCTTGCCTCGAAGGCCAGTATCGTTGGGCTCCACGCCGGCCGCGAATTCCTCTGCCATCTGCCTTGGCGTTTTCACGATCGGCGCGCCTGCCCGTCGATTGTACAGCGCAGCGCGGTCAAATCGCTTGATCGCCTCGTTCTTGCGGATCCCTAGCGTGTTGCCGATGATTTCGCAGAGGTCGTCGCCGACGGCCCGGTACGGGTGCGACGCCTGAATCCACGTCATTCCGACGGACTTGCTTGCCAGGTACTCGGTAGTTGCCTCTTCGATCGCGGAGCCGGTGTGGGCGAAGTACTTATTGCCGACTTTTTCCAGGTCGTAGGCAGACATCCCGATCGGTGAGCACCCGTGCAGCTCCTCGTGGATGGTATCCTTGATGGACGCCGTCTCTCCGCTGCGCATTCCGCGCAGGAAGCCATCGCGCTTTGAACTAGGAACCAACATCTCGCCGTCCCAGTTGTGGGCGGCCCCGTAGGTGTCCGGGATTTCATCGGTAAAACGGACCGTCTTCCAGTTGGTGCGTCCGTGGCGAGTCTCGAAGGACTTGACACCCAGCGTGTCGTCTAGGTGCTTCCTTGAGGCCTGGCGCAGCTTCTTGCCATTGTCTGGTAGCGAGAGCACTCCGTCCTTCGTTTCCTTGACGCTGCCAGCGTAGCGCACCTTGAGGGCCTCAGTGGCTTCCTTGCGCTCCGCGATAGTCAGCTGCCTGGCTGGCTGCCAATCCCTGTCGATCTTGACTGAATAGGTCTCGGTTTGGGTCGACGTAGCGCGCTTCGCGGTCTTCGCCTCGACCTTGGCTCGTGCCGCTTCCGCTCGAGCCTCGCGCTTCGCGGCTGCCTCAGCTCGCTTGGCTTCCGCAGCAGCCTTTCGCTGTTCGACGGATGCCCGCTTTGCGTCTGCGGCCTCTCGCTTCGCCTGAGCGGCCTCGGCTCGCTTCGCGGCCGCTTCGGTCTTCTTCTGGGCGGCGGCGAGCTTCTTCGCTTCGGCAGCGGACTTCCTTGTTTCGGATGCCGCCAGCTTGTCCTCGGTGGTCTTGCGCACCGCGCGCGCCGCTTTCGCTTCTACCTGCTCGAGCTCGACGAGCCAGCGTTCACCGTCTCGCACCGGAGACCCGATTACCCGGAACTTCGATGCCCCGGACATGAGGATCTCTTCCTCATGCGGTATCCCGATGTCGCGCACTGGCAACCCACGCCCGTTCTTGGCGCGGAATATGATTCCTACCGAGTCTTCTCGGGGCATCGCGAACCGCTCAGCCTCCGATTTCAGGGTGCTGGTGCTGGTGGATTGCCCCATCCACGAGATGTCCTTCGAGCCCAGAATCCGCTCGGCAGTCGCCTTGTCTACCGTGATCCCGCGCCAGATTTCTCCCTCGTACTGGACGTTGCTCGCGATAGCTTGCTCGAGGTTCTTCGCCTTCTTGGCGATCGAACCCCAGAGCTCTGGGTCGGACTTCAGGAGTCTTGGAAGATCTTCGGACTGTGCCCTCCGAATCGAAGTGTACGAGGTGCCAGTGAACTCGCTGATCGCCGAACGCTCCGGAACAGTCAGCAGCCGCGAATCAAGCGCGGCTTCCACGCTGTTCACGTACCGAGTGGACCCTCGTACCTTGGACGAGCGCAGTATCGACTCGCGCTTTTCGGATAGAGCCGCGAGGTCTTTCTCAGCGATCCCAAGTGAGTTCCACTTGTCGGGTCCGCCAGCAGCAACCTTCGCTCGAATTCGCTCGAGTCTGGACTGTACGGCAGCAGACTCCTTGTCGACCTCGGCGATGAGCTTCTGGGCTTTAGAGTCGACCGCTCCAGAGAACACTTTCCCGCTGGGAGGAGCCGTTAGTCTTGAGGACGATGGCGTCTTCTTCGCGGCAGAAGGCTTGGCGAGTTTCGCTGCCGCCTTGGCTGCCTTTGCCTCCGCGGCTAGCCTGCGTTTCTCTTCGGCTGCGAGCTTCTTGGCTTCCGCAAGTTCTGCCTTGGCGGATGCCACCGCTTCACGCTTGGCAGCAACCTCAGGGCTGACCTTGCGAGGCGCACGAGGCTTCGTTGTCGTCGCCTTCGCTGGTGCAGCGGGGAGCGGAGCCCCTTGGACAACCGCTTGCTTACCCCTCTCCGGATACGCCAGCGCATCCGCGTAGGCCATCGCCTCGTCGTGAGAGATGATCGTGTCGGTGCACCGGCACTTGGAGTGCAGCGGAACCAGGGGGCTGATTCCAACACTGATGGGTGCGATCTTTCCATCGAGGCGCTCGCATCGTCCGCAGACCGCTCGGTCGCCAGCGGTATCCCGGCGCAGCCACAGCTCGTCCCGCACGTGCTGCGGGAGGCGCGCTACGACCTCGTCGCGGGCTCGGTTGTAGGCCTCGGCCGCTTCGGACGCCGCTACGCCTTCGAGATTGAGACCGAGCTTCCCGCCCTGGCCCAATTCCTCAGCCAGCATGCGGTTCACGATGCCGTGGGCGCCGCGGGCGGCTGAGGTCTCCGCCTGCTGAGCTAGGCGGTCCCAGACTTGTTCCGCCGCCTCCGGTAGTCGGTATCCGACGGCTCCAAGCAACTGGTCGCTCGTGGCGGCAAAGCTGCTCTCTGCCGCCGTCTGCCATCCTGATTGGATCGCCGATTGCGCCAACCCGAACAGGGACTCGGAGCGCCGGACTGGGTCCTTGATACCAGCCACGGATCGAACCGACCCGCGAAGCATCAGCAGAAGCATTGCCTCTGCCTCAACGATTCGTTTCAGGTCCTCCTGGCGGCGCTCGTCAATCTCCTGTTGCGTCGGCGCCTGGTAGGGCATTGGGCTTCGGCTCCTGCTCTGTCGCAGCTGGGCGCTTCATCGCGCCCGAGATCGCAGCCATCGCCTTCTGCTCGGCGAGCAGCTTGTCGTCTTCGCGTGAGGCCTTCTCGTCCGCCTCTTCCTCGAGTTTCTCTAGAATCTCCTCTACGTCCGTGATTCCGAAGAGCGGGGCGAGCTTGCGAACGCACATCTCGAGCGTGGCGAACCCGGCTTCGTGCGCAGCCTCGGCGCACTCGATCAACTTCTGCTCGTCCTCGGGGGTCGACTTGAAGTACGGCCCCCAACCAAGCTCGATGTCAGGGACCCCACCAAGAACCCCGAGAGAATCCCGAATGTCCTGCGCGTTGCGGAGCCTCAGTGAGTCCGCTTTGGCCAGGATCACCTCAAGAAGTCCCTGGAGTTGCGGGATGAACCATCCATTTCCGAAGTCCTCGCGGTACTGGTCGACTCGGTCTAGCTGGCGCCCCTTGAGCGCCTCCATGGCCTTTGCTGACATTGACGAGGCGAATTTGACCGAGTCCGTGTCGGTGAACACGACAGCGAGGCCCTCGGCTATTTTCGCTCTCAGGTCGTTGGCGTGCTCGCTAATGGCCTGCAGGGCGTCGCCAGGAAGCGTGTGAAGCTGTACCTTGACGTTGGGGTCTGAGTACGTCCAGGTCTCCCCGGGTCCCTTTTTGCGAGCCTTGGCGGGGGTTCGTGGCTCCCAGTCTCCGATCACCGGATTGCTGGAGCTTGGAAAGCCACCCTTTGCGGTCGCCAGTAGAGCGTTTGGATTCGGGGCTCTACCGTTTGCGCGCGGCCCCGAGCGTTCCTCGACGCCAACCTCGGTCCACTGCGGGTCCCCAGCCATGAGCGCAGCTCGATGCCGCTGACTCAGGGATACATCCAGCGCGAACACCTCATCCAGCACCCTGGCGTGGATGGCTTTCCCGTCGATTTCGTTGACCGCGGCGCACCCGCGCATGTGGGCGTACCAGATCACTGGGCAGCGCCCGAGACCGTGCTCGAACGACTGGCGCTTGTCTGCTACCCATTTGGGCTCTCGCCCCTGCTTGTCGGCGTCCGCAGGCAGGAACGTGACGTCGCTGGTCCCGTCGATGACACGTCGGTAGAGCTTCGCGGTCTGCTTGATGGTGCCGTCTGGGCGGCGCTCCGAAACAACGTAAGGGTACCGGATCTCGAGGCTGGACACACGTCCGTCGACGTCAAATTCAGGCGTGCACCATTTGGCCTTGGTCGTGTCGATGAACAGACGGCCGTTGCGGACGCCATAGATCGAGACTCCGGTTCCGCAGGACTGCCCTCCCTTGAACACCTCGGCCGCGGCAACCCTGAAACGCGACTGCTTGATCGCGTCATCGATCCCGGTGGTGAGTGTCTTTAGATCGTCGTCCCCGTCCCCATCCTCGCCGGTGACCTCGCTCTCGAATGGAGGTGTGAGTTTGGTTGACGGGAATCGACCGCTGCCCAGCAGGAGGTCGACGTTGCTATCGATTCCGTTGGCGACGATCGTGTAGGCAATGCACGGCTTGCGCTCGAGCAGAGGCTTCGCCTGCGGGCCAGACGCGAACCAATCCTGGAGCCCGTCATACTGCGTGGTTTCGACGTAGCGTTCGAGCTTGTCGAGCTCGCGGTACCGCGCGGAACGGTTCGCCTCGACAGCCTCTAGGGCTTCCTGTTGCCCAATGATTTCGGCTGTCATCTGGTTTCGTCCACGAATTTCACGGATGGCTTTCGCCCTGTTGCATGCAGTGCGAGGGCTAGAGCCCAGGCTCGGTCTGCGTGGCCGTCGTCGGTGTGCGGCGCGTCGTAGCGGATGTTCCCGGCGCTGGTGATTATGCGTTGCACCGAGCAGACGTCAGTGGTTAGGGCCTCAGCCCCGCCTGGCTCGAAGTCAGGAGCTGATTCGTCACGCTCCGGCACCAGCACGTTTCCGGAAACGAAGAACTGGAACATCGTGGATACCAGATCCTCTTTGGACTGCTTGGTGAACTGGATCGGAAGGACTCGAGTTCGCCCGTACTCGCGCTGCATGTTCTCGGCCGGAAACGCGCCCATGCCGGTTGCATCGACAGCGAGCTTGGCTACGTTGTAGCGGAGGAAAGCGTACTGAACGAGCTCATCAAGAGCCGCTTGGTCGGTGCGTTTGCAGGTGTGCAGCGCGACCAGGTAAGCCACCTCTCCAACAAGTCGGACAATGACCAGCGCCGTCAGGTCGTTGGTGCGCCCGATGTCGAGCCCCGCGTAGTACTCGCCATCGTAGGTGTACAGGTCCGAGCGCTTGCACGCCTCGATGGCGTCCGTCGGTATGTACTGGAGCTGTCCGTCGAGGAACTTGCACTCGAAGAGCTGGGAGAAAAGGCGGCGGTCACCCTTCGCCATCTTCCAGCATCGATCGAGATCGACTCGCATCCCGTCCGCGATGGCTCGCTGAATCGGAATCTCGTGGATCGCCCAGCCACTGTGCCGGACGGGGTCCGTAGCGAGTCGGTGGAATTCGTTGCCCACTCCGTTCGGAGTCGAAGCTACTCGCATTCGGTAGCCGTGGAGGGTGACCGCGGCGGCCCCGTCCCAAACCTCTTTCGGGCGAGCCAGATAAGCGAACTCGTCTAGGAAGACGTTTCCTGAGAATGAGCGGCCAGCAGAGGTCTGTGGGAGAGCTATCAGGCGCCCTCCGCTGGCGAATCGCACCTCTTCCGCTGAATCTTTGCCACGAACTTCGGCCCATTTGGACCCGAAGTCGCGAAGCATCGCCGCGTGGTTTTTGGCCTTTTCTAGGACCTCTTTGGCCTCGCGCTCACCGACACTGACAAGGGTCGTGGTCTCTCCAAAAGCGATTCCCCACATGGAGCCGAGCCCGCCAGTGGTGTGGCTGAAGCCCGTCTGCCGGCTCTTGTTGCATAGCGCGAAGTCCTCGGGCTCAAACAGCCACTCAAGCTGGAACCTGTAGAAGGTCTTCGCCCAGGCCTCGAAAGCAACTCGCTCCCGGTCGGGCAGGGCGCCGAAGAATGCGTCTCGGTAGCTCTCCCAGGTGTGGTCGTCAGCCGTCCGTCGAATCGGAGGCTTCACCGCCATCACCTATCTCGGGGGCTACATTCCCGAAGCGGGCGCGCACCACATCTCGGATTCGGTCAGGCGAAACCTCGCCAGAGATTCTGCTCTCGACCTTCTCTGGCGCGTAGAGCCCGAGGAGTTTCGACCTCTGATCGTTGACTTTTACGAGCCTATCGATCGCTTTGAGCTGGAGTTCGCGACCCTTCGTGGGGTCATCATCGTCTGCCCATTCCGCGATAGTCTTGACACAGATGTCGGTTGCTAGGTCGAGCCTCCGGAGCTCGACCTCGAGCACTTGCTCGGCGTCCTCTCGTCGGTTCTCGATCGACTCGTCGATGACGGCGCGGACGTCTTTGTACGCCTGCCCTCTCGAGACCCCAAGCTCGACGCCGATCGCCTCGTAGGTCCAGCCTTTCACTCGAAGAGCGATTGCGGCCTCACGGCGGAGCTCGATTTCTGCCTCCTGCTTCGTATTGATCACGTTTCCCCATTTCGCCCGTTACCGTCGGCGTCACGTGGTGGGGTTTCGACCAGCTACTGGCCGTTTGTTCAGTTGAGAGTTTTTGGAGGCTGGCCATCATGGGGCCATGCACATTGCTGCCCAGATTTCGCTCGTAGCCGCGGGACTGATGCTCCTGGTTTCCCCCGTTATCGTCGTGGCCATCCAGCGAGAGCTGAACGAGCCTGGGACCATCGGGCACCTTGAAGCCCCTTCAGCTGCTGAGAGCCAGGAAGCTACCCAGCAAGAACCAGCCCAGAACTGGGTGTTTCGGTTCACAGCTGACGGCATCGAGGACGGCATGGCCTACGAGCGGGTCTTGGAGCTCGTGCGCTGGCCCGGGGTGGATGTGTCATCGTCGCAGTCCGGGGAATCATCGACCAGGATCGTCAAGTGGACAAACCCCGACCGAAGCTTCCTGGTTTGCGCCTTCATGGATGGCAAGCTCATCAGCAAGCACCAGTTCATGCTGCCCTAGCTGGTCCGCAGGTTCTCACCGTCCCCGTGCTTCGCGTGCAGCAGACGCTCCAGGATGCTCGCCTTCAGCAGTCGGTTTTCCTCGGCCCTGACGTACCTGACTGCCCTGCGTTCGGCGTAGATGGGTGCCGCCTCGACGACTCTGCGCCGGGGCTTTGTGTGCTCAGTTGGCTGCATGTAGGTTCAGAGCGCACGCTCTACCGTGGATCCACCTGACGGGCCTCCGCTGGTGGGTCGTGGTCTCGGTAGACGG